>JAABUT010000532.1_pt1 | contig 59460 bp, 67 predicted proteins | sample 5559281 | NCBI WGS metagenome assembly JAABUT01 (sample SAMN10711880, study PRJNA513359) | rock metagenome | isolation source: Antarctica rocks | place: Antarctica: Victoria Land, Ricker Hills nord | collected 2016-01-04 | reverse complement strand
GCAGCGCATCGATGGCAGCCTCGACGGCATCGTCGACTAGTCCCGCCAGGGATCCGTGCGGCGCGGTGGCCAGCGTCATCAGCTGTTCGCGGGTGAGCTGATATTTCAGGAATCCCATGGGGTTTCGCGCACCGAGCGCCAGCAACCGGCGGGTGCCGGCACGCATGGCCCTGGCCTGGTCTGCCGCGGTGGTGAACACCCGGACACCGACCGTGCTTCCTTCGTCGACCAGGGCCGGATAACCGCGGATCTGCTGCCCGCTGATCTCCGGTTCGATCTCCTCGGGGACTCCCTCCACCGGAAATGTCGTCAGTCCGGAGCGCTCCAGGCCCCCGGCGGCTCCGCTCACGGCGGCGGCTACCGCATCCCGGGTGGTGCTGCGCAACGATTCCTGCAGCGCCGTCAGGTCTTTGCCGGTGGCCACCGTCTCACCGGCGGCGTCAACCACTCTGAACGTCATCCGCAAATGGGGCGGCAACTTGTCGAGGTCGAAATCCGCTGCTGTCAAAGGGATGCCGGTCAGCTTCGTCAGCACTGCCGCCAGGGCACCGGGCAACTCGGGTACCGCCGTTGCGGTGACGTCCTGGCCGATCCCGGCCAGCGCGGCTTTGGCGAAATCGGGGGCCGGAACGAAATTGCGACGCAGCGTTTTGGGCAGTGTCCGCAACAGGGCGACGGCGAGATCGCTTCGCAGGCCGGGTATCTGACCTTGGAAGGAAGCCGGATGGACCTTTCCCAACATCGGCAGCGGGACGGTGACGATCACCCCGTCGTCCTGTCTTGTCGGGTCGAACACGTAGTCGAGATCCAGGTCGATGCCGCCGGAACTGAACTGATCCGGGTACGCCACCGCGAACGACGCACTCTGCACGTCCCTGGCCCGCTCGGAGATCAGCATGTCGGCGGTGAACGTCAACAGGTCCGGATCGGTGTGGGATGCCTTACGCCACCAGGAATCCAGGTGTGCTCCGGAGGTGACATCGGCGGGTAACCGGGCGTCGTACATGGCGCACAGCGTGTCGTCGTCGACCGCGATGTCACGTCGCCGCGCCCGGTCCTCGCGGCGAGCCACCTGGTCAAGGGCGTCCTGGTTGGCGGCGAACCATGCGTGCCGCGTGTCCCAGTCCGCCTCTACGAGTGCGTGCCTGATGAACAGCTCCCGCGCCAGCTCCGGGTCGATCCGGTCGAATTGCACCGTGCGTGCAGCGGTGAGGACCACGCCGAGCAGCATCATCTTCTCGGTGGCGACCACGGCGCCGCGGCGGGCGTCCCAACGCGGCTCGGAATGCGTTCGGGTGACCAGATGTTCACCCACCTTCTCGGCCCACAGCGGATCGATGCTGGCCACCATCCGCCCCCAGAGCCGGCTGGTCTCCACCAGTTCGGCCGCCATCACGAACCTCGGTGCGGCCTTGGCCAGAGCGGAACCGGGCCACAGCACGAAGCGGGTACCTCGGGTGCCCTGGTATTCCCGTCCGGGTTCCAGCCGGAGCCCGACGTGCGAGAGCAGACCGGACAGCACAGAGCAGTGCACCGCCTCGCTGTCGACTCCGATTTTTCTGGACCCCTTGGCCTGCTGCCCGGCGGGCAGGGATCCGTTGGTGCGCGGCGCCGGGTGCCGCTGTGTGTCCGGATTCCCGCTGGCGTCGGGATTCTGGGCAGCTGCTCTGGCAGCCGCGAAAGCGCTGCTGCCCTTTCCGCGACCACCACCCCCGCTTCGCCGCCGCCCGGTGGTCTTCGCCGGAACATCCGGCGGCCCGCCGCCCGCGACGCTGCGGCTGCTGTCCATCCCCAGCCGGCTGGCTACCTGACGCAGCTGCGCGTGCAGATCCTGCCATTCTCTGATGCGCAGGTAGTGCAGGTACTCCGTCCTGCACATGCGCCGGAAAGCGTTGCCCGACAAGTCCTGTGCCTGATCACCGAGGTAGTGCCAGAGGTTCACCAGCGACAGGAAGTCGGAGTTCCGGTCGACGAACCGGGAATGCGCCGCAGTGGCTCTGTCCCGCTCCTCGAGCGGATACTCACGCACATCCTGGATGGCGAGCGCCGACGTGATCACCAGGACCTCGGCCAGACAGCCGCGCTTGTCCGCCTCGACGATCATCCTGGCGAACTGCGGGTCCAGCGGCAGCGCTGCCAGCGAACGGCCGATCTCGGTGAGCCGCACGGTGCCGTCGGCCGCGCGGCGATCCAGCGCCCCCAGCTCGTTGAGAACCCTGACGCCGTCGGCGATCTGCCGCGAATCCGGCGGTTCCACGAACGGAAAGGAAGCGATGTCGCCCAGACCGAGCGCGGCCATCTGCAGAATCACCGAGGCCAGCGACGTGCGGGCGATCTCCGGATCGGTGTATTCGGCTCTGGACCGGAAATCCGTCTCGCTGTACAACCGGATGCAGATGCCGTCGGCGACTCGGCCGCAGCGCCCGGCGCGTTGTCCGGCCGACGCCTGGGAGATCTTTTCGATCGGTAGCCGCTGCACCTTGGTGCGGGTGGAGTACCGGGAGATCCGAGCGGTTCCGGGATCGATCACGTACCGGATGCCCGGCACCGTCAGCGAGGTCTCCGCCACATTGGTGGCCAACACGATCCGCCGCCCGGAATGGGCGGAGAACACCTTGTGCTGGTCCGCAGCCGACAACCGCCCGTACAACGGGAGCACGTCGGTGATTCCCGCCCGGGGCTGCAGATGTCCGCGCAGCAACTCCGCGGTGTCCGTGATCTCCCGTTCGCCGGAAAGGAACACCATGATGTCGCCATCGCCCTCGGTGGACAGCTCGTCCACCGCCCGGCAGATCGCCGTCGCCTGGTCGATCGGCTCGGAGCCGGCAGCCCCGCCGCCAATGATGCCTGAGCTTCCCGGCGGATCGGCCCCGGGGTCCGCCAGATCGTCGGCGTCCCCGGTCCCGTCCGCACCGTACGGCCGATAGCGCACCTCGACGGGAAACGTCCGGCCGGACACCTCGACGATGGGCGCATCGCCGAAGTGCCGGGAGAACCGTTCCGGATCGATGGTCGCCGAAGTGATGATCAACTTGAGATCGGGTCGCCTGGGCAACAACTCGGTGAGGTAGCCGAGCAGGAAGTCGATGTTCAGGCTGCGTTCGTGGGCCTCGTCGATGATGATGGTGTCGTAATTGCTCAACGATCTGTCCCGGGCGATCTCGGCCAGCAGGATGCCGTCGGTCATCAGCTTGACCAGGGTGTTCGGACCTGTGTGGTCACCGAATCGGATGGTGTACCCGATGGCGTCGCCTAGTTCGGTGCCGGTTTCCTCGGCGATGCGTTCGGCCAGCGCCCTGGCGGCGATCCGGCGCGGCTGGGTGTGGCCGATCAGGCCGCGGACTCCTCGCCCGAGCTGCAGGCAGATCTTCGGCAGCTGGGTGGACTTGCCGGAGCCGGTCTCACCCGCCACGATCACCACCTGATGCGCGGAGATCGCCGCGGCCAGGTCCTCCGCCCGCTCGCCGACCGGTAGATCCGGTGGGAACCTGATGGCGGGGACCGATTCCCGGCGTCGCTCAACATTCAGTTCGGCCAGCGCAATGCCGTCGGCGATCTCGCGCAGCCTCTTGTCACGGGTACGGCGGTCGCCGACCTGCGTGAGACCGGCAAGCCGGCGGCCCCACCGGCGTTCGTCGGCCAGGGTCAGCTGCGTCAGCCGATCACGAAGATCCCCGATGGCCGGCGGCAGCGGTCGGGACGGTGCGCCGGGCGGGGACGGCGGGGTGGCTCCGGACATCCGCTCCAGGATAGGTGCCCGCGAGTGCCCCGATGCCGACCGCGGCGCCGGGAGAACCCAGCCCTGGGATGTCCGAAACGTTCATGCCAGCGAGCTCGCGCCGGCCTACCGTGGCGGCCATGACGATCTCGCCCCAACTCAACGCCCTGTCCGTCGTCGTCCAGGACATGGAGCGGTCGATGACGTTCTATCGCGCCTGCGGCCTTGCGGTTCCCGACAACGCAGACGACGAATCACATGTCGACGTTGCTCTCACCGACGGATTCCGGATCATGTTCGACACGGTGGAGGTGGTGCTGGCCACCGAGCCGCAGTGGACCGCGCCGAGGGGCGGACACCGGATGGCGCTGGCCTTCCAGTGCTCAGCGCCGGCCGACGTCGATGCGGTGCACGCCCGGCTGGTGGCCGCCGGCCATCGGAGCCAGCTGGCGCCGTTCGACGCGTTCTGGGGTCAGCGGTATGCGGTGCTGCTGGATCCGGATGAGAACCCGGTGGATTTCTATGCTGCCCTGGTGTGAAAGGCGGACGGCTGCTCGCCGGTGAGGGCGCGGAAGTCCCGGAACATGTGCGAGTAGTCCGCATAACCGCAGGCGTGTGCCACCACGGACAGCTCGCCGCCGGCGCGCAGCATCTCGACGGCCCGATCCATCCGCAGGATCCGTTGCAGCGTCTTGGGGCCGTATCCGAAGTGCTGCAAAGACTTCCGGCTCAGATGCCGGGAGGTGACCCCGAGCCGATCGGCAACTTGGGCGATCGGCCTACCTGCCCGGAGCAGACCGGCGACGGCCGGGATCCACCGCGGAGCGCCACCCGACGTTGCCAGTCGCTGGGCGAGGTGGCACTCGAGCACTGCGGCGGGGTCGGCGGCCGCCCGGAGCGCATCGACCAGACCACCGGTCTGGCGTGGGTGCGGCAGTTCGTCGAGGTCGATCCTGCTGTCGACCAGCTCGGCAGCCGGGCAGCCGAGGACCAGCGGCGCGATTCCGGGGTCGAAGCGCACGGCGACCAACTCCGATGGCCGATCGGTGGTGAAGGTCGCGGTCGCCGTGTCGGGCCCGGCGATCAGCAGTCGCTCGCCGTCCCAGATCAGATCCATGCACCCGTCCGGGCGGATCCGGGCCGTTCCCGCGGCGGCGCTGCGACGCCAGACGGTCCCGGGCAGCAGAGTCGATCGGCGTTCGGCATAGCAGACGCGATCCGGCATCGGGCCAGTATCCAGCAGTACCCGACATGAAGCAGTACCCGACATGAAGCAGTACCCGACATCAAGCAGTACCCGACATCAAGCAGCGGCCGAACGAAGCGGCGGCCTGACTGTCAGCCGTATCCGGAGAGCACCTCACCGGACAGCTCGGGCCAGGCCTTGACCACCCAGTCCCCGAACGCCGTGTCGGCCAACGACACACAACCGAGCCGGGCGACCGGATCGACCCACAGGAAGCTGCCGGACTGACCGAAGTGCCCGAACGTCGACGGCGAGTTCTCGCGCGCCGTCCAGTGCGGTGACTTGCCGTCCCTGATCTCGCAACCAAGGCCCCAGTCGTTGTGCTGTTGCCTCCCGAATCCGGGAAGTACCCCCGGCAGACCCGGGAACGCCAAAGTGGAAGCGGCATGGACCACCCCTGGCAACAGGGTCGCCGGCTGCAGGAGTTCTACGGCCAGCGCCGCCAGATCTGAGATGCCGCCGCGCATCCCGTGCGCCGGCGATCCGGCCAGCTCGCAGCCGGTCATTCCCAGCGGTTGCAGTACCCGCTCGCCGGCTTCGGCGGCGAAGTCGTTGCCGCAGGCCCATTCCACCGTCTGCGCGGCGATCTCGAAACCACGATTGGAGTAGATGCGACGCGTGCCCGGCGCCGCCATCACGTCGTCGGAATCCATTGCGATACCGGAGGCGTGGGCAAGCAGGTGCCGCACCGTCGCCCCCGCCGGACCCGCCTGGGTGTCCAGACCGAGCACCCCGTCCACGCAGGCGTCCAGCACGGTGAGAGCGCTGACGATCTTGGTCACCGAGGCCCATGGACGGCTGGCGCCGTCGTCGACCTGGTCGATGACACCGTCCGGACCGACCACCGCGACCGATGCGGAACCCACCGGCCAGGCCCCGATCAACGCCGCCAGATCCATGCCCGAACTCTAATCACCGCCATTCGGGCAACACCGCAGACTCGGATCGACGGATCTGCGCATCCAGGCCCATGACGGCAGCGACCTGAGTACCGTCTGCGTATCCAGCTTCCCGGGAGGTTCCCACCGTGCGACCTGACACCGTGCGACTGACACAATGCGACTGACACCGTGCGACTGACACAGCAGCGGCGGCTCTCCGCGCGGCGGCTCGGCGTTCCGCTGGCAGCTGCCCTGCTCATCCTCAGCGCCTGCGGTGATCAGCGGGCCGGCACCGCGGTCGTCGACAGTTCCGCACTGTCGATACTCGACACCACGGGAACCTCGAGTTCGGACACTTCCAGTACCGACACCTCGGGAACGAACACCTCCAGCACGAACACCTCGAGTGCCGACAGCACGCCAGAACCCACGACCGCAACCAGCCCCACCACCACGCCGCCGACGAGCACCCCCTCGCCAACGACATCCGCGACAACGACCAGTAGCTCGCCGGCGTCCACCTTGGCGGAACCGGACGGGCATCTCAGGTTCGGTTCCACCTACAGGTGGGCCGACGGCATCTCGCTGACGGTGGGAGCGCCGACCAAGTTCCAACCGACCAGCAAGGATCCGCCCGAGGCGAAGCAGTTCGTGAAGTTCGACCTCACCCTGACCAATGGTTCCGATCAGCCTTACCTCGCGGGCTTCGGCCTGCCGGTCTCGGTCACCACGTCCGGTGAGCGCGGCACCCTCGTCTACGACAAGACGCTGCCCGAACGGCCCCAAACTGCCGTATTGCCAGGGCAGTCGGCGAACTGGTCCACTGCCTACGGGGTGACCGACACGAAGAACGTGTCAGTGGAGATCGCACCGAACACCAGCACGACGCCGGTCACCTTCGCGAGCGACGGCACCCGGGCCGGTGGCCGGCAGACCGGCCCGGACAACAGCGAGCCAGGGCCGTTCGTCGGAATGGTCAAGTTCGGCGGCACCTACCGCTTCCTGGACGGGATGACGGTCACCGTCAGCGCCGGAAAGCCCTACCAGCCGACGGAAAGCGCCTTCGGCACCCCCGCGAAGCAATACCTGCAGTACGACGTCACCATCGTCAACGGAACCCGGCAGACCTTCGACCCGGGCCGATTCAGCTACGGAATGACGGAGGCCGGCAAGCGGGTCGGGCAGATTTCGGACCCGGACCGGCAGATCGGCCGGATCCCGAACGGAAGCGTCCCACCGGGCCACCAGATCGTCCTGAAGATCGCCCTGGGCGTCAACGGCACCAAGAATCTTGCCCTTGACCTGCGGATCGGGAAACACCCACCGGTGGTGTTCACCAACGTCGCGGTGGCACAGTACTCAACTGCCGAACAGCCCGTTGCCGGGCAGTCGAGCACCTCTACCGGCACTGCACCCTCTCGACCCACCGCCACGTCCGCCGGACCCACCACGACGAAGGCGCCGTCCACCGGCTTGGTGGACACCCGGGTGGTGTTGGCCGGCAGCTTCGAGACCAGGTTCGGCTCGAGCATCGGCTGGAAGAACGGCGTCAAGGTGAGCGTCAGCGCCCCGAAGGCGACCCAGGTGCAGCCAAGAGCAAACACCCGCAAGGGTGCTCGACCGGTGGAATCCACCGTGGTGGTGAGCAACGGCAGCACCGAGCCGCTGACCGGGTTCCTCTCCGTCCTGGCAATCAGCAAGCAGGTTCCCGCCGAGATCATCATCGACTCGCAGAACGGCTTCGGCGATACTTCGCTGTCGGTGGAACCAGGCTCATCCGCGACGTTGAAGGTCGGATTCTGGGTGCTCGACCCGTCCGATGTGGTCGTGCAGGTCGAACCCGACACCCACTACGACCCGGCGTTCTTCATCCCGAACGGTCCACAGCCCCCAGGTTCGGCGACTCCGACCGACACGGCGGACGACCCGGTCGTGGTGAAGTTCGGGCAGCCGTTCACCTTCGCCGACCGGGTGACCGTGACCGCGACGCAGAAGACGACCACCCCGGTGAACCGGGCCGCCGGCGACGAGCAGAAGACCTGGCTGGCGATCTCCGGAACCATGACCAACCACACCGACGCCCCGGTGACCTTCCACTTCTTTCCCACCGTGCTCAGCGGCAACCAGAAGTCGGCTGATTTCACCAATCCGGCCGAGGGCATCGGAGTCACCGGCGGCCGGGTGGTGCTGCCCGGCCGCAGCCTGACCCTCACGGTCGGCTACGTGGTCAAGGATCCGAAGGATGTCACCGCACAGTTCAGATACGACTTCGACCAGCCGCGAGTCGTCTGGACCAGCTGAGCGGCGTCACACTTCGGTAAGGCACCTCGCCTTGCATCTGCCCGGCCTTCCGGCTGGCATGGAGAGGATGCCGGGAAACGGCGCGACCCACTTCAGACAAGGACGTGCGCAGTGCGGGTGCTGCTGACCGGCGCGGCCGGCTTCATCGGATCGACCATCGCCGACCAGCTGACGGCCGCCGGGCACATGGTGACCGGCCTGGATCTGCTGATCCCCGCTGCTCACGGACCTCGGCGCCCGCCCTGGGCGCCGGAGGGCCTCATCGTTGGCGATGTCAGGGACGAGCATCTGGTCGCCGATCTGCTGGACGACGTCGACGTCGTCTGCCACCAGGCGGCGATGGTCGGCCTGGGCATCCGTCCGACGGATGCGCCCGAGTACGTGTCCCACAACGTCGGGGGCACCGCATCCGTGCTGTCCGCGATGTCACGCCGAGGCGTTCACCGGTTGGTCCTTGCATCGTCGATGGTGGTCTACGGCGAGGGCGGCTACCGCTGCCCGTCCGACGGCGCAATGCGTCCCGGCTCCCGTTCGGCTGCGGATCTCGAGCAAGGCATCTTCGATCCGCCCTGTCCCCGCTGCGGTCGCGCGCTCGACTGGACCACGATCACCGAAGATGCGCCGACCGATCCCCGGAACACTTACGCCGCCACCAAGCTGGCCCAGGAACACCTCGCCGCGTCCTGGGCGCAACAGGTCACCGGATCGGTGACGGCGCTTCGCTATCACAACGTGTACGGGCCGCGGATGCCGCGGGACACTCCCTATGCCGGCGTTGCCAGCATCTTTCGGTCGGCCCTGGAACGCGGTGCGGCGCCGCAGGTTTACGAGGACGGCCGGCAGATGCGGGATTTCGTGCACGTCACAGATGTTGCGGCGGCCAACCTACTTGCGTTGTCACGGACCTTCGCCCGTCCGACGGAGCTCGGCCCAGAAGTGTTGGTATGCAACGTTTCCTCCGGTGCCCCGCGGACCGTCGGGGAGCTGGCGGACGCACTGGCCGTGGCTCTGGACGGCCCACCGGCCCGCATCGTCGGCGGCGGCCGGCCGGGCGATGTGCGCCACGTGGTGGCCGACCCGACCCGGGCCCGGACATCGCTCGGATTCGTTGCCAGGATTCCGTTCATGCAAGGTGTGGCCGATTTCGCCAGGGCGCCGATGCGAGCGCCGGCCGAAATCTGAATGGTCCCCGGCGTCACCGCCCCGGTCGTGCGACGGCCGCGGACCTTCACGCCGCCAACGGCAGCCGCACCTCGAACCGGCAACCCGGCCCCTGATTGTGCACGCTGATCCGGCCACCGTGTGCCTCCACCAGGCCACGGGCGATGGCCAGCCCGAGGCCGGCGCCGGATTCCGCTCCGGCCAGGGCCGCCTGCGGCGATCGTGCCTGGCTACCGCGGAACGCGGCCTCGAAGACCCGCGGCAGATCGTCCTCCGCGATGCCGCCGCAGCCATCCTGGACGGCCAGCCATGCGTAGTCGTCGGTGCGACCGGCCTGCAGCGCGACGGTGCCGTCAGTCGGGGTGTGCCGGATGGCGTTCATCAACAAGTTGCGGAGCACCCTGGTGAGCTCGTGATCCGATCCCCGCACCACCGGCCAGGTCGGCTTGGCCTCGACCGACAGCCGCACTCCGCATTGCCGCGCCGTGGGTGCTGTGGACTCCATCGCCTGGGCGACCAGTTCCTCGGTGGATACCGCGGCCAGTGACAACGACAGCACCCCGGCATTGATTCTGGACAATTCGAAGAGGTCGTCGACCATCGTGGACAGCCGAGTGGTCTCCGCGCTGATCCGCCGGGCATAGTCAGCCACCTCGTGCGGCTCGGCCACCACCGCGTCCACGAGCGCCTCGCTCATCGCTCGGATACCGGCGAGCGGAGTCCGCAGATCGTGCGACACCCAGGCAACGAGCTGGCGGCGGGAAGACTCGCCGGCCCTTTCGGCAGCGCGAGACCGTTCGGCAGCCAGGCCCCTGATGGCGATCCGGCGACCGAGCAGCACCGCCACCGGAACCACCGTTGCGGCAATCAGCACGCAGGTCACGAAGGTCCAACGCAGTTGCTCGGTGAACATGAACCCACTGATCGCCACCACGAAGATCAGCACCGCACCGATCGGCACCGTCACCAGCACCGCGATGTTCAGTGCCGGGGAACGCTTGCGGACCAGCCACAGCAGGCTCAGTTCGAGCAGTGCGGTGGCAACGCAGGCCAGCAGCGCCCAGGGCAGGATGTGCAGAAACTCGGTCACGATCCGGCTCCGGCGGGATCCAGATCGTACCGGTACCCGACGCCCCAGACGGTGACGATGCGCCGCGGGACGGCCGGATCCGGTTCGATCTTCTCCCGCAACCGGCGGACGTGAACCGTGACGGTCGACTGATCGCCGAACGACCAGTTCCAGACCTTCTCCATCAGCTCCTGCCGCCCGAATGCCTGCCGGGGATGGCCCACCAGGAACACCAGCAGATCGAACTCGCGAGCGGTCAGGCCCAGGTCCTCACCATTGCGCAACGCCGTCCGGGCGGCCGGGTCGACCTGCAGATCACCGTCCATCAGAGTGCGGGTCGGTGCCGGGACGGGCACCGCCGTCGGGTGGGTCCGCTCGATCACTCTGGCCACCCGCAAGGTGAGCTCCCGGGGACTGAACGGCTTGACCAGGTAGTCGTCGGCGCCGTACTCCAGGCCGACCACCCGGTCCGATTCCTCGCCGAGCGCGGTCAGCATGATCACCGGGACAGTGGACGAACGCCTGATCTCCCGGCACACTTGCAGGCCATCGATCCCCGGCAGCATCAGGTCCAGCACCACCAGATCCGGTGCCCCGTCGCGGACAGCGGACAACGCGCTGGGGCCGTCGGTCGCCTCGATCACCTCATGTCCTTCCCTGGTGAGGTAGCGACGCACCACCTCGCGCACCGTCGGATCGTCGTCGACGACCAGGATCCGGCTTGCGCGGCGGGAAGTCGTGCCGGGGATGATCATCCGCTCTCCTACCACTGCGCCACTCCTACCACTGCGCCTCTATTACCACTGGGTCAACACCAGATGATTGACCACCAGCGCGCAGCCGACCTGCGCCGCCAATGCCCATCGTTCCGCCCTGCGAGGCAACAACGCCAACCCGCACATCAGGAAGAACCCGAACGACAGCCAGATGCGTTCGGTCTCGCCCTTGGACAGCGCCGAGATGTCGGCGATGAGCACGGCCAGCACGGCCGCCGCCGCGATGGTCGCCGGCGCCAAGGTTTCCGCTCCCGGCGGTCCCCCCTGGGGTAGAAAGCGGCTGATCCACCGGCCGAACCGCCGGGTGCGGGCGGCGTGCAGGCGCAACACCGTCACTGCTCTGGCGGCGCCTGCGGCGGCCACCGGTCCGGCCGACAGGGCGAAGGCGGCGAGGTTCGCCCATACGAAATAGCTGTAGGGACGCTGCGCGGCGATGCCTTGGTAGTACCGGACGTGCAGTTCACTCAGCCCGTCGAACCACCAGAAGCCGCCCGCCGAGAACGCGACGACTACTGTCAGCGCTCCGCCGAACACCAGCAACCAACGCAGCAGCCACCGGCGCAGCCATGGACCGCGCCGAGCCAGTACCCGTGCCGAGCACCATGCGGTGGCCGCGACCACCAGCCAGACCAGCGCAAGGCCGTACGACAGGTACACCATCAGGCCGAGCATCATCCCGCCGGCGGCAGCGAGCCACCCGGACAGCCGCCGACGGCCGAGGACCCCGAGCACGGCTACCGCCACACCCGTCGCCGCCACTCCGGCGAACATCCCGTCCGCGGACACTCCCACCCATACCGATCCTGGGAAGAAGACGGTGAACGGCAGCACCTTTCGCGCCGCCTGCGGAGCACCCAATGCCCGCAGGGTGACCGGAACGGCCACTGCTGCCGTCGTGCCGACCAGCACCACCAGTAACCCCGCCCAAGCCCCCCCGCGGAGGCCGATCCGGTCCAGAACATAGAACGCCAGCGTTGCCGCCGGCGGATGACTGGACACGTGGGTTGTCCAGCTGCCGGGACGGAAATCCCTGATGTGCGAGGTGAAGTCGGTCAGGAAGCTGCCGACGCCGGTGATCCGCGGAAGGTCATGCAGATACTCGTTCCGGTCCGTCAATCGACTCACCCAGCCGCGCTGCCAGCCGTCCACCAGGGCCAGGGAAACGGTCCAGGTGACGCTTGCCATCCATCCGGTAAACAGCAGTGGCCGCCAGCGCAATCGGCGGATCAGCCGCGGGAACAGCACGACGGCAACGACTGCAGCGGCAACGGCAAACGGTGAACCGATCCCGACATGCGGCTTCCAGTCACCGAGCAGCGGTGGCGCGTTCAGGAACAGTTTGCGGCCGGCTCGTCTCACCACCGGGGCCAGCGCGGCAGCGGCTCCCACCAGCGCCACTGCCGCCAGAGTCCAGATCACATCTGCGAGTCGGCCGCGCACCGCTCGCTTTCCGGCGTGCCGGGCGCTGCCGTCGTCACCCTCCGCGAACTCTTTCCTGGCAGCCGCGCTCGGCGGTGCCACCTCGCGCGGTGGGATCGGGACGGGCATCACCCACGGACAATAGAGCGGTTGTCCCGGTCGGGCCACGCCAGTCGCGCCGAGGTCACCGACAGTTAAGAAGGCCCATGCCCGGCAAGGGTTCGGTAATGTTTGTCCCGGCTGGCCCCCATCGGTTCTGCCGTAGCGTTCCGATCATGAACGTATTCGGCGCGCTGCCGGCCGGCGTGAAAGTCGACCTGGTGTTGCCCTGCCTGGACGAAGCCGGCGCCCTTCCGAAAGTCTTGGCAGATCTGCCCACCGGATTCCGTGCGATCGTGGTGGACAACGGATCTCGCGACGGAAGCCCGGAAATCGCCCAGGCGCTCGGCGCCGTCGTCATCCACGAGAACCGGCGCGGCTACGGCGCCGCCGTCCATGCCGGCCTGGTCGCGGCCGAGGCGGACTACGTCGCGGTGATGGACTGCGACGGTTCAACGCGGGCCGGCGACATCCTGCCATTACTGGCCCATCTACTGGCGGGCCGCGCCGACCTGGTGTGTGGGCGGCGCCGACCGGTGGCCCGCGGCGTCTGGCCATGGCATGCGCGATTCGGGAACCAGGTGCTGGCCCGACTGATCTCCGTGGGCGCCGGTACCAGGCTCAGTGACATCGCTTCGGTACGAGTCGCCCGCCGGGCCGACCTGCTGGCCTTGCAGCTGACCGATCGCCGCTGCGGATACCCGCTGGAGACCCTGTTGCGCGCGGCCCGGAGTGGTTGGCGGATCAGCGAATTCGACGTCGATCACCATCCCAGGGCGCTGGGCACCAGGTCGAAGATCAGCGGCACTGCGCGAGGGACGGCCCTGGCAGTCCGTGACTTCGTCGCGGTGTTGGTGGACCATCGGCGTCATCCGCGGGCAGTGGTTCGGCCGGGAGCAGCCGTTCCTGAGGGAGCAGCCGATCCTAATGGAGCGGTGGTTCGTACAGGGGCAGCGGTTCCTCCGGCGTCGCTGGCACACCTGGTGGCGCGCACCGAGCCTCACGGGCCAGGTAGCTCGTCGAGCCCGCGGGTCGGTGCAACCGGATGACTACGATCCTGATCGTCGCTAAGGCCCCCGTCCCGGGGAAGGTCAAGACCCGGCTCTGTCCGGAGCTGACCCCGCAGCAGGCGGCGGCGCTGGCCGCCGCAGCGTTGCTGGACACGCTGGATGCCGCGCTCGCGGTCCCGACGGCCACGGTGGTGGTAGCCATGATGGGTGCGCTCAGCGATGCTCCGGCCGGCCCGCAGATTGCGATGGCGCTGCGCGGCTGCCGGGTGATCCGGCAGCGCGGATCCACCTTCGGTGAGCGGCTCGCACACGCCCACCTGGATGCAGCCGGGCCGCTGGGTCCGGTACTGCAGATCGGGACCGACACTCCGCAGGTGACGACGGATCTGCTGCGGCAGAGCATCTTCGCGTTGCATCAGGGCGCGGACGCGGCGCTCGGCCCAGCCGAGGACGGTGGCTGGTGGGCGCTGGCTCTTCGGGAGGCCCGGCACGCCAGAGTGCTCGCCGGCGTCCCGATGTCAACGCCGGAAACTCATGGCCACACCACCTCCGCCTTGTCCGCCGCTGGGCTGGTGATCGCTCCGCTACCGACGCTGGTGGACGCCGACACCGTTACCGACGCCCACAAGGTCGCCCGGTCGGCCCCCGGCACCCGGTTCGGTCAGTTGGCGGCGCTGCTGCTCGGCGCGCAGAAACCGCGTCCCGCCCCCGTTGACGCAGCCCCGGTTCCCCATGGCTGCCAGGCCTTGTCGAGGTCGCTCCGATGACGCCCGAGCTCGACGTCGACGGCGCAGGCGTCTGGATGAACGGATCCTGCTGATCGCTGTTCTACTATTGCCGCATGCACCGGCCGGCCAGCCCGCAAGCCCGCAATCCTCGTTGCTACTATTGTCCCAATAGTACTGTTTGACCAGCGCACTGTGTTGCACGCCATTCAGGGAGCTGCATGAACGGGACAACCCGCGTTCCTGCCAGCGTCACTCGCGGCAACCGGTGGCAGGTCGTCGCAGCCTGGTCCGACGCCTGGTCACAGCGCCGATTCCGGTGGACGTTGCTGGCCACCGTGGCAGCCGCGGCAGTCAGTCCGGTACTCACGCCGTCGATCTTCAACGCGGTACAGCGCCGGCCGGGCCGCACCCCACCCGACCCGCTGCTGCCGCTGCTCGGTCCCGCCCCGGTGAGCGCCGCGATCTTCGCCCTGCTGATCAGCACCCTCGCGCTCGTCGTCGGCGCCTGCATTGCCCGTCCGCTGGTGCTCATCCGCGGCGCCTTCGCCCTCGTACTGTTGTTCACCATGCGGATGATCGCCATGACCGTGGTGCCGCTGACGGCTCCTCCTGGGGAGATCGCACTGCACGATCCGATCGGTCAACTGTTCTACCCGGGAAGCACACCGGAGACCAGGGATCTCTTCTTCTCCGGGCACACCGCGACCCTGGTGTTGCTCATCGCACTGGTCAGCACCCGCCGCGCCAGGGTGGCGGTGGCAGCGGTCGCCACCACGGTGGGTGTGCTGCTATTGGTGCAGCACGCCCATTGGACGGTGGACGTCTTGGCTGCGCCGCTGTTCGCTACCCTGGCATGGCGACTCAGCGGGATTGCGGCGCCGACTCACCAGGGGCGCGGGCGGCCGGACCCGCGGCCACCCCGACTCGCCGGAACGGTCGGTGGGGGAATGGTTCGTTCCGGGTGACCGCCGCGGTTCAAAGCGCCGCATTCCCAGCTGCTGACACCGCTTCAGGTTTCGCTGCTACTGGGTTGAGGATCCGGCACCTCGATGGTGAAAACGTGGGCCGGCGAGCTGACCAGGGCGGCGATCCCGGCGATGATGGCCGTGGCCGACAGCACAGCGGCGACCGCTTGGCCGGGCGCGTGGGGCAGCGGCTCGTTCAGCACGAAGACGCTGCCGAAGATGGCCGCCACCGGATCGACAACGACCGCGGTGGCCAGTGTGGCGGCGAAGTGTCCGACACGGTAGGCGTGTTGCAGTAGGAGGTAGCCGGTGAGTGCCAGCAATCCGATTCCCGCCGCTGCCCAGATCAGTGCCGGGCCATGCCGAGGCTGGCCGATCAGCTGCAGGAAAGCCCGGACCAGCACGGCGATGATTCCGAACGAGACTCCTGCGCCGGCAGCGAGCAGTAGGGCGCGGGCCCGACCAGCCGCGGCCCGGGCGAGCGCAGAGACTGCGGCGGCAAGCCCCACCGTGATGGCGATTACCGCGATGATCATGGCGCGACCGTCGACCGATCCCGTCGGGGCCTCACTCTGAGCCAGCCGCAACAGCCCAGCCAAGCCGGCCAGCACGAATACCGCGGCGGCAATGTCGCGGCCCTGCACACGCCGGCGCCCCACCATGGCCACCAGGATGATCGCGAACAACAGACCGGTAACACCCAGTGGCTGTACCAGAGTCACTGATCCGAGCGAGAGGGCAAGAACGTGCAGGGCGGCGGCAAGGACATCCACGAAGATGCCCGCGACCCACATCGGTCGGTGTGCCAACCGCCACAGCAGGCGAGGATCGCCGACCCCGGAAACCGTCGCCAGACCGGCTTCTCGCTGTTGCAGGGTGGCGGCCAACCCGAAGCAAAAGGCGCTGGCGAGCGCCGCAAGCACCGCAGCTGTCACTTTCCCGGCCCCCGTGCTCGCGGTAGCCAGCGCATGGTCGGCCCTCTCGATTCCTGTGGGCTTCGATGGGTCGTCGGACTGAGCCCGTCCCTGGGGTACTACCCTCGCAATAGTACTGGGACCACGACGGGCAGAGAGCGGTGCGACAGCCGGTGCTAGAGCGGCCGACCGAGGGCGACACGCCCCGCTTCAGCATCGTCATTCCCGCTTTCAACGAAGATTATTACCTTGACGACTGCCTGGCTTCGTTGGCCGCACAGGACTACCAGGGGTCGTTCGAGGTCATCGTCGTCGACAACAACAGCACCGACGGGACGGCCGGGCTCGCCCGGGCCGCCGGCGCCACGGTGATCTTCGAACAGACGCCCGGCGTGTGCCAAGCCAGACAACGCGGAACCGAGGGCGCCGCCGGCGAGATCATCGTGTCCGCCGACGCCGATACCATCTACCCACCACACTGGTTGTCGACCATCGACGCTTGGTTCACCCGAAACCGCCGAGGCGTCGCGGTCGGTGGACCGTGCTATTTCCACGACGGACCCCGCTGGGGGGTGGCCGTGCAGAAGCTGTTGTTCGGCGCCGTCGCGCTCGTCCAGCGCTGCGGCGGGCCGGTCCTCTACATCACCGCGACGAACTTCGCATTCCGCAAGGATGCGTTCACCGGTTACGACACCCGCCTGGCTCAAGGCGGGGACGAACTGGACCTTCTCCGTAAGCTGCGAAAACAAGGCACTGTTGCTTTCGACGCCGCCAACTTCACCCATACCTCGGCGCGGCGCATGGAGCAGGGCGCTCTCTACAATTTCACCGTTTCCTTCTTCTACTACTACATCCTAGGGTATGCGCTCAACAGGGTTTTCGGCCGCCCCATCCTGGGCATGGCCCCACCGTTCCGCCGGCCGCCCACTGATGGGTCCCGATCGAATTCGCGGTTGAAGATCTCCTATCAACGTCCGACTGACGACTGATGCGCGAGCACTCGGCCCATTGGCCCGCCCGGCTGGTCGGACTGGCCGGTGTGCTATCGGCGACCTACTGGACAACGCTCTCGTCCCGCTCGCAATTACTCGGTGGGTTTCCCTTCCGCGGCGAAGGTTCGGAGAAAGTGATAGCTCTGACGTTCGACGACGGTCCCAACGAGCCGTTCACGACGCAGATCGGCGACTTCTTGGCGACCCAGGCCATCAGAGCCACCTTCTTCCAAGTGGGCAGGTGCGTCGAACGCTTCCCGGAGGCGACGATCACTCTTCGTCGGCAGGGACACGTGATCGGAAACCACAGCTATTCTCACCAACTCCTGCAGTGTCTGCGTCCACGTGCTCGACGAGCTCAGACACAAGCTGCTCAGAACGTCCTGACGCGAGCAATCGGGCAGGCGCCGGCGCTCTACCGGCCGCCCTGGCTGCTCCGCACGCCAGCCCTATTTGCTGTGCTGCGCGCTCAGAACCTGCAGCCCATCTCAGGCGAGTTCTGCCATCCTTTCGAGGTGTTTCAACCGAATCCTCAACGGATCGCCAGGCGCGCGTTGGCCAAAGTCAGACCGGGGTCGATTCTGATCTTTCACGACGGTTTCGATTCTCGCGGGGGAAACCGCGCCAACACTGTGGAAGCCGTCATGATCGTGGTCGCTGAACTGCGCCGCCAAGGTTACCTATTCGTCACGGTCGATGATCTCCTCGGTATACCCGCCTATCAAGCCGGCGCCAGCACAGTCTGATCGGCACATCGGGATCAGTCGGTTCGCCGGCGGATCCGGTCGAGCACCGACCACAGGATGCCCAGCGCAATGACGTTCGCGCCGACGATCAACCAGCTGACCAGGGCGATGCTGTGGTCGTAGGCGAGGCCAAGGACAGCGCCGGCCACCAGCAGGCCGGTGCCGCGGACCAGAGCCAGCCAACCGAAGGCGGCAGCCCTGGAGGTGGGGTCGACGAGTTCGGTGACGACGGCCTTCACCGTGGAGTCCAGAACACCGTTCACCACTCCCCAGATCGCCACGCCGAGCCAGATCAGCACGATGCTGTGGGTGAAGGCGATGGCCGCCACCGAGGCTGCTACCGGCACCATCAGCAGGACTTTCGGTCCGCGCCGGTCGTACACCCGTCCCATCAGCAACCCGCTGAGCCCGTCGACGAGCATCGCCAGCGCGAAGAGCACCGGAACCTGGGCCCCGGTGAGCAGGTGCTGCGTCTGGGCATGGAAGGCCAGCAGCGGAAAAGAGGCGATGCCGCAGGACAACACCGCGACGGCCGCTACATACCGCCACAGCAGCGGCGGCAGCGTCGCGCGCGGCCGAACCTCGGGGCTCGCGAGATCCACGGTCGACGTCGCGGCGACTGCGTTCCGTCGGATCGCCGAACCGGGACTCCGATCGGCTGTTTCGTAGGCGGCGGGATCCGGGACCCTCCGGCGCAGCCACATCAGGAGCACCAGAACCAGGATTCCTGGAACGATCAGCACCCCGAAGGCCAGACGGTAGTCACCCGCGCGCCAGGACAGCACGGCGGCCAGCAACAGCGGCCCCGCCATAGCGCCGAACTGGTCCATGGCCTGGTGGACGCCGAATGCGGTGCCTCGGCCGGTTCGGGAGGCAGCATGGGACAGCAGGGTGTCCTTCGCCGGCGAGCGGACGGCCTTGCCCAGTCGTTCTGCCCCGTAGAGCAGCAGCGCCGGCGCCAGGAGATGCGTCACACCGATGAGCGGAACGCTGATCACCGTGAGTGCGTAGCCGGTGATGGTCCACGCCCAGTAATGACGACTGCGGGTCACCAGATACCCGGACACCACCCGCAGTCCGTAGCCGATGAACTCCCCTGCGCCGGCGGCCGCACCGACCACCAGCGCGGACGCGCCAAGGGTGGCCAGATAGGGCCCGATGATGCTCCGTGCGCCTTCATAGACCATGTCCGCGAACAGACTGACCAGGCCGAATGACAGGACGAAATGCCACGGCCGAAGCCGCGGCTGACTGCCCTGATCGCCCTGGATCGACGGTGTCACAGCCACTCTCGCCGTTTGAACATGGTGTACAGGCCCAGCGCGATCACCACGATGGCGACCGCACTCAGAACGAACCCCCAGGACTTGCCGAAGCCCGGATACGGCACATTCTGGCCGAAGTAGCCGGTGATCGCGGTGGGAACGGCGATGATCGCCGCCCAGGCAGTGAGCTTCTTCATGACCGTGTTCAGCCGGGCATCCTGCAGGGACAGGTTCGTCTCGAACACGGTGGTGACCATGTCCCGCAACGACTCGGTCCATTCGGTAGCGCGCAGCACATGGTCGTAGAGATCGTCGTACCAGGAGTTGAGCTCCGCGGGTGCGTCCAGGTCCTTGCGGTGGCGGAGCACCGCGTTCACCACCTCCCGCATCGGCAGCACGACCCTGCGTAGCTCGACCAGATTCTTGCGCACCCGGTAGGTGCGCTGCTGCACCATTCGGCTCAGGGCCTGATCGTCGAACAACAGGTCCTCCAGCGATTCGATCTGGTCGTCCAGGGTTTGAACGGCGACGAAATGGCCGTCGACGATGACGTCCAGCAAGCCGTGCAACAGGGCGCCCGGGCCGTAGACGAGCAGGTCGGCGTTGTCCTCCCATCGCTGGATCACCGGGGCCATGTCGAAGTCGTCACCGCGCCGGACGGTGACCAGGCCGCGTCGCAGCACGAACGCCGACACCCTGGTGACCGACAGCCCTGATTCCGACAGGTCCTGCTGGTCGCCCGTGGTGGTGACCGCATAAGCGGTGATGAAGGTGAAGGTCGGGTAGCGGGTGGCTTTGGCCCGCTCAGCGGTGGACACAGCATCCTCGACCGCCAGCGGATCGAGCGACAGCTCCTCCGCCAGCGCCGCCAGATGCTCGGAGTCGGGGTCGCAGATGTCGACCCAGACCAGACAGCTGTCGTCGCCGAGGTAGTCGGAGATGCGCTCCAGCGGGAAGTCCTCCGCTTCGGCCTTGCCGTTGCGCCAGAGCCGGCTGCGAACGGTCGCCGCGTTCTGTCCCATGTCGATGACAGTGCCACCTGCGCACACACCCAGCGAGGTGAAACGTGTCAATGATGCTCGGAATTACCCATGTCGGACAGCCGCTTTGCGAGGTCCTCGACGCGGACGGCGATGTCGTCGCGGATCAAACGCATTCGTTCGACACCGCCGATGCCGCGTCTGGAAGGCTCGTCGACGTCCCACACTTCAATTGTCGTTCCTGCGATCGGCTGGACGTCCACCGTGCGACCGAGGACGACGACCCGGTCCGCCTCCCGGTTCATGCGGTAGGTGAGCTGGCGAGGCTTCTGTCCGGTGACATCGACCCCGAGTTCCTGCAGGGTCGCGGCGAACAGACCGTTGATATGGTCCGCGGCCCTCGTGCCGGCGGAGCCGACGTCGAAGGCGTCACCGGTGATCGCCCGAAACAGTCCGGCGGCAAGCTGCGACTTGCCGTTGTTCTTGAGGCAGACGAACAAGATCGATGGCTTGTCCGTCATCGGCTCTGGTGAACTGGACAGCAGCCGAGGCGGCTGGACAAAGGGATACCGCCGGACCTGCGGTCGGACATCCGCGTACGCGACACCTGCGACTCCTTCGCTCGCAGGGGCCATCAGCTGTCGCGGTTCGGACGAGTGTCCGGGCGGGCTCCATCACCTGGCAACAGTGAATCAGTAACATCTTCGATCGGCAATGCCAGCGCGTTCGTCGTGGCCGCCTATCGTGCTGGAGATCGTGGGGGCTTCAGGAGCGCATCGAGCTGATCGGCCATGATCTCCAGCGTGTGTTCATCAGCGGCCTGGATCGGTGGTTGCGCAGAGCGCTCGCCGGCGAGGCTGATGGCGTGACGTAGCTGCGCTTGTCGAGACGTGTAGGCGCGATCGGCCGAGATCCGAAGATCACGGACAAACTGTTGCATGCGGGACTGGAAGTCCGCCCGGGCACGACCGATGTGCTTGTCGACCAGCCGTGACGCTTCCGAGTGCAGGTGCCGGAGCATGCGGTTCCGGCCCACTGCTCCGGGTAATCGGCGGCGCAGCGCCGAGACAACCGGCTCGTTCCAGCCCACATCCGAGGTGATGTCGAAGCGGAAGTTGCCAATGCTGGGTAGCGCCAACCGCTCCGCGGGCGCGGTGAGGTCAACGTCAAGCAGCGATGCAGCAGCTGAGCGAACCTCAGCGAGGGCGGCATCAAGCAGCTGTTGCTGCCGATCGGCTGCCTCGCGGGCGGCTTCGGCGAGCCGAGCCGACCAGTGCTGTTGCCATTCGCTGACCGCAGCAACGATCAGGTCATTCAGAGTGATCCATCCAGTTCCCTCCAGCTCCGCGTTCGACACGCCCACCAGGGCCGACAGCCGAATCTCGAGTTGGTGCTGGACGGCATCCTTCATCGACGAGGTGACAGTCGCCGCATCGTCATCGAGCACGGACTGCCACCTGGCCAGATATGCCGTTGCCGCTGCAGTGGCGTCCTGACGGTCACGGTCGAGGCCGTCCAAACATCGAGCAAACTCGGCGATCTGGTCGGCTTGCTGGTAGGACAACAGTTCTCGGGCCCGATGCGTCAGCGCTGATTCGTCGAGCAGTTCGGCAACCAACCGGCGGGCGGTCGATGAAATGCTGACGGTGAGATCGGTCTGCCAGGAGCGTTCCAGCTGATCGTGCAGGTTCTGGTTGAAGGCGGCCATGCCGCTGGCCTCCCAGGCACCGACGGTGTCCTTGCCTGCAGCCGCCCGGACCGCCGTCCGTGCCGAGACGCAGAACAGATCGACATCGGCCGCCGGCATTTTCAAGTGATCGGCTATCGCCTGCCTGGTGAACTGCTCTGCCTCCCCGCGATCCTGGGGGTCGAGTTGATCGATCTTGTTCAAGACGATGTACGTGCGTGCAGAGCGTTCCCGCACCCTGGTCAGCAGCGCCTGTTCCGCGGCGCTGATCGGCGGATCTGCGGTCAGCACGAAGACCGCGACATCCATTCGTTCCATCGCACCTTCGGCGGTGTCGGTGTTGTGTTGGTGAATCGATCCGATCCCCGGTGTGTCGACCAGTTCTGCGGAGGGGTGCGGCAGGCCGCCGGCCAGATGAACGACCACTTCGGCGACACCGCGCTTGTTGCCGGGATTGCCGCTTTCGGTGACGTATCGCTCCAGCTCTGCCAGCGGCGCGTGTGTCACGGTACCGTCCACCTGATGAATGTCGACTCGTTCGGCATCGCCCAACCTCACCGTGGTAGCCACCGCGGTGAGGGGAACGACGCCAGTCGGTAGGACATCTCGACCCAAGATGGCGTTCCCGAGAGTCGACTTGCCCCTCTTTGCCTCACCGACGAGAAGGATCCGCAGCCGCGCCCTGGCCCACCGATCTTGCAGATCGGCAACCTGATCGGCGCGCGAACCACCTGCACACCCGGCCAGCCGGGCCAGCAGATCGGTCAACCCGCCCTCGGCGGCCATCACGAACCGGCCATCATAGCGCTCCGCCCGGTGGGTTCATTCCGCCGGTCAAAGACCGGGCGGGTCGATGAGTGAATCGATCGCGGGGGCCGCGCGGCCCTTCGCATTCCGGATCCAGACGACCATCTGCCGGATCGGCGGCGGTGGCGTGACCGAGCTGCAGGGCGGTGTGGTCAACCACACCGACATGCTAGCCGCCGGCGCCGAACCGGTCGTGTGACCAGATCGCACCGCACCGCCCGCCACCGGAAGCTCTCGACAGGCGGGTGTGGGCCGGTGACGCGAGCCGGGGCCCATGCATGGAATACTGACAGTGCAGGCGATGAGGCTCGCCTTCGCCCGCGGGTTCGCTTCCGCTGATGGCCTCTACCCACCGTTCGCGCGGTTCAGGCGTGCGAACCCAACGGTAGAGGAGTGCGGCGATGACCGACCGCTGTGCCATGGACCGGGACCGGGCCGTCAACGGTGCACTGCGCAACGGCGCTGCCCGGCCCGCAGCCCGACCACAGGATCCGCCCGGCGTGACCTCCGGGGATTCCCCGCCGCACTCGTCCGATGCCGGCACACCCCACGCTGGCATGGTGCCGACGAGCATCGTGTTCCACGAGCCGGAACCTACCGCTCTCGACGATGTTGCAATGCCGTCGTACTTCACCGACCTCAACTTGGACCAGATCGTCCAGGCCATCACTGCAGGACGAGCCGAATACAACCTGGCTCCGTACCTCTACGTGCCCCTGAACTCCGTCGCTGCGATCGAGTACCGCCAGGCAGTCGCCCAGGACATTGATCAAGACGCTCTACGTCGAATACTGGAGGCTTTCGCCGCAGAACTCCGTTCCGTGCGGAAGTACCTGTCGCAGGGAGCTCAGCTCCGACATCCCTATCAGCGCCAACGTTGGTTCGTGGATGCTGCCGCGATTTACTTGCCGGCGGTCAGAAAACTGAGCCATGATCTGGCGGAAGTCGCCATCCGGTCCGAGGGTCTGCGGGCGTTTCTCCAAAGCCTGACCAATTACGTCGACTCCGAGGCGTTCGCGTCACTCGCCGCGGACACCGAGTCGCTCGAGAATGCCCTCGCCCGTGTGAACTATTGCGTGCACATCCGGGGGAATCGCGTCACCGTGAGCAAATTCGAGGGTCAAAGCGATTACAGCGACGAGGTGGCGCGCACTTTCGCCCGATTCAAGCAGGGTGATACCAAGAGCTACCGCGTCCAACTCACGAGTTCAGTCGATATGAACCACGTGGAGAGTCGAGTGCTGGAACTGGTGGCAAACATCTATCCCGAAACGTTCACCGAGCTTGGGGAATTCAGTACGGCATGGAAGGGATTCCTCGATCCAGCCATCGCGCAGTTCGACCGAGAAGTACAATTCTTTCTCGGCTACCGGGCCTACCTGAACCCAGTGCGGAAATCAGGGTTGGAGTTCTGCTATCCCACCGTGACCAAGCACCCTGACAAGATCGTCGCGCGGGACACGTTTGACCTCCCATTGGCCAACAAACTTGCCACCCAGGAAGAAGCGGCAATCGTCTGCAATGACATCGAACTGAATTCACCGGAACGGATCGCCGTCGTATCCGGACCCAACCAGGGCGGGAAGACGACATTTGCAAGGACCTTCGGGCAAGTTCACCACCTGGGATCTCTCGGGCTGGCCGTCCCGGGTAAGGCCGCCGAACTCTCGATCTTCGATCGGATCTTCACCCACTTCGAGCGCGAGGAGTCCCTGGACACGCTGCGAGGCAAACTGCAGGATGACCTGGTCAGAATCCATGAGATACTTGGCGCAGCCACCACTGACAGCGTCATCATCATGAACGAGCTGTTCACCTCCACCACCTTGCAAGACGCGGTTTTCCTGGGAACAAGAATCGTCCGGCAGATCATCGACCTCGACGCCTTGTGTGTCTACGTGACTTTCGTAGACGAGTTGTCGCTGCTAGGCCCCACGACCGTCAGCCTGGTCAGCATGGTCAACCCGGATCGCCCTGAAGAGCGCACTTACAAGATCGAGCGACGTCCAGCCGACGGCCAGGCACATGCGATCGCCATCGCCGACAAGTACGGACTCACTTACCACACGCTGAAAGGACGTCTTGCACGATGAAAACCCACCTCCTGTTCCGGGACCAGGACTTTCCATGGAACCGAGCGCTTCCCGACAATGCTGATGCCCTCATTCAGGATCTGGAACTCACCACGCTCTTCTCCGCGATGGCCGACGGTGATTCCTACACCTACGACGTCGCTCAAAGGGTCGTACTGGCCGGCATTGATGCTCCGGCGATCACCTTCCGGCAGAATGTACTCAATGATTGCCTCAATCATCCCGCCGACATCAAGATCCTCTATGAACTGGCGGTTTCCACGCTCGCGGGATCGAAAAGGGTCGGTCACTTCATTCTGCGGGATCATCCGGGCATGATCCTGTCTCATTCCATACAAGTCCTGGAGTATTTGATCGCTCCACTCAAGCGACTTCGGGCGATCGCGGACGGCCAACGTGAGCGGGAGTATCGCTCCGAAGGGCTGACAACGTTCTTCACGATGCTCACTGCAGAACTGGACGACGACTACTTCGCCGTAGTTGCTGATCACCTCAAACGGTTACGATTCCGCTCGGGGGTGGTGATCAGTGCAGAACTCGGACAAGGAAATCACGGCCGGAACTACGTCCTCCGTTCCCCAGCAACCGGCTCACAGAGTTGGTGGCAGCGACTCACCGGCCGCATCCACGACGTCAACTCTTTTGTGATCGCCGACCGCGATGAAGCGGGCGCCAGAGCACTCACAGAGCTACAGGAGCGAGGGATCAACCTGGTCGCCGACGCACTCGCACAAGCCACCGACCACATTCTCAGCTTCTTTCACATGATGCAGGCCGAGCTGGCCTTCTACGTCGGCTGTATCAACCTTCGAGATCAGCTGGGTCCGCAGCGGGAGCTCTACATCCCTGGGCAGTCCCAGCCAGGTCGGCCGTCCGTCGTCGCCCGCGACCTCTGCGACGTCGGCCTCGCCCTTCGGCGCCCGCAGGAAGTCGTCGGAAACGATGTCGAGGCTGACGGTCGATCTCTCATCCTCATCACCGGCGCCAACCAAGGGGGGAAATCGACCTTCCTCCGAAGTTTGGGCGTGGCCCAACTGATGTTCCAGTGCGGAATGTTCGTCACCGCACGGCAATACACGGCCAGTACCTGCTCCGGCATCTTCACCCACTACAAGCGAGAAGAAGATTCCACGATGAACAGCGGGAAACTGGACGAAGAACTCGCCAGAATGAGTGAGATCGTCGACCACCTGCGCCCCGGCTCCGTTGTGCTGTTCAATGAGTCCTTCGCTGCCACCAATGAGCGGGAAGGCTCAGAGATCGCCCGGCAGGTGGTCCATGCCCTGCGTGACAGTGGCGTTGCCGTTTGGTTCGTCACCCATCTGTTCCACTTCGCACACAGCCTTTACGTCGAACAGACCGACTCCACGACGGCATTGTTTCTTCGCGCAGAACGTCAGACGGGTGGGCGCCGAACATTCCATGTGGTCGAAGGGGAACCCCTGCCCACCAGCTATGGCGAAGATCTCTACCAGGAGATCTTTCACCCGGAATCGCCCAGGACCGCAGACCCCGAGCACCACGCGGCGGCGCTACCCGCCCGAACCGGTAATGCCTGACCGGTCCCGCCCTTCGAGTGGTGGAGCAATGGCTTCAGCGGACCAGGAAGGTGACCGATGTCAAGACATCCTCGTTACCACGAGGGCCAGGTACTACTGGTTCGGCACGGGCAAACGCCCCTCAACGCCGCCGGCAGGCTCCGCGGCCGGCTTGACCCACCGCTGTCCGGTGCGGGTTTTCGCCAAGTGCGGGCTCTGGCGCGAGACCTGGCGCGACGGCACCCGCGCCGGATTGTCACCGGACCCCTGCTACGCACAGTCCAGACAGCCGAGTTCATCGCGCGGGAAGCGTCGTTGGAACTGGTGATCGACGATGACCTGCAGGATCGGGACTATGGCGTGTGGGCGGGGCAACTGCAAACTGTGGTTATCGAGCGATGGGGGGCACTTGACAACGCTCCCGGCGTCGAGTCGGCCACTGCGGTCCGAGAGCGCGCCGTCCGGGCCTTGAACGACCAGCTGCCATTCCTGGGTTCGCGACCGGTGGTAATGGTCTCCCATGACGCGGTCATCTCGCAGTTGTTGTCATTTCTAGATCCGACACTGGGTTCTGCCGATGACATCCGCCAACGAACCGGGTGCTTCAACGAGCTGCGGTATGACGGCGGGGGAGGATGGAGCGTGCAGCTGGTCGACCAGCTGCCCTCGGTGCTCGGTGGGCATCCATGACGGGTCCGCGAGACAGTGCTCTCCTGAAGCGGGAGCGGCGTACCCGCTCGACGATCGTGATCGCCTTGCTGGCGAACCTGTTGATCGTGGTGGCCAAGGCAATCGGGGGTCTGGTGACCGGGTCACCGGCCCTGCTGTCTGAAGCGGCCCATTCGGTCGCCGACAGTGTCAACGAGCTGTTCCTACTCGCCGGGGTGAACCAGAGCAGTCGGCAACCGGACGCCAAGCACCCCTTCGGCTACGGAAAGGCGCGCTACTTCTATTCCATGCTTGCCGCCGTCGGCATCTTCGTGATGGGAGGTTGCTTCTCGTTGTATCAAGGGCTGCGGGCGCTGCGATCGGAGACGGCAACAGCGCACTTCTATGTCGCGTTCGCCGTATTGGGAGTGTCGTTGCTCGCTGACAGCTGTTCGCTCCTCCGCGCCACTTGGCAGCTCCACGGCCTGGCCCGCTCGCAGCGCCGAAGGTTCGCCCAAGTCCTGCGGGATCCCGGCGATACCACGTTGGCGACCATTCTGGCCGAAGACTCCACCGCCGTGATCGGAGTGCTGCTGGCAACCTTGGGCCTGTGGCTGCACGCCCTGACCGGGTCGGCGATGCCTGAGGGAATAGCCTCCATCGCGATCGCGGTGCTGTTGGCATTCACCGCGTGGCGCCTCGGCCGGTCCGCCGAAGCACTGCTGATCGGCCAGGCGGCCGACCCGGCACTGATCAGGCAGGCTTACCTGGCATTGGACAGCGAGCCCGAAGTCGACACCATACTGGCATTCCTCACCATGCGGATGGGCATCGACACGGTCATGCTGGCAGCCCGGATCGACCTGTCCGATGGCCTGGACTCCGATGCGGTGGAAGCCGTGTGTGGCCGCATCAAGAACTCTCTGTCCGAGAGGTTTCCCGCGCTGGAACAGATCTTCTTGGACATCACCGACGCCACCGAGGCGGACCGGCAGGCCGCGGCCCGACTTCGGCGACGCCTGCAAGCCGGCCACCACCACGACACTGGCACACCGGCGAACCTGGCGCAGACCAGGCAACGATGAGCCGCCAAAATGCCCAAGCAAGAAATCTCTGGGAAGCGGATGATCATGGAAGACCAGCAGCAGCCACCACCTCCCGCTGCGAAAACCGTCGACAGGTGGTTGACTCCCGGCGTCGCGGGAGTGGGCGGGGCATCGCTGTTCAGCGACGCCGGCCACGAGATGGTCACCAGCCTGCTGCCGACCTTCTTGACGGTCACATTGGGCGCCGGCCCGGCCACCCTCGGGGCCATCGACGGGGTAGCCGATGCCCTCACCGGCCTGAGCAAACTGGCCGGCGGGCCGCTGGCCGCGGATCCGGCGCGGCGCACTCGACTGGCCGCCGGTGGCTATCTCGGCACCGCCGCGGCCACCGCCCTGATCGGGCTGGCCACCGCAGTGTGGCAGGTGGCTGCCCTACGCGGGCTGGCGTGGATCTCCCGCGGTGTGCGGTCACCGGCGCGAGACATGGTGCTCACCTCGCTGGCCGCGAAAGACAGCTACGGACGGGCATTCGGGGTGGAGCGAGCCGGGGACAACGCCGGGGCGATCATCGGGCCATTGCTGGCCTCCGCATTGGTGGGAACGCTGGGAGTACGGCACACCATCCTGCTGGCGTTCATCCCCGGGATCCTGGCTGCCGTCGCCATCACCATCGCAGCCCGGGAGGCGCGGCGCACCCTCACCGTGCAGCGCAGCCGGACAACGCTGAAGTTGAACCTCGGCGAGCTCCGGCGAGCCAACATCGGCCGCACGCTGACCCCGGTCGCGTTGTTCGAGTTCGGCAACATCACCAGCACCCTGTTGATCCTGCGGGCCACCGACCTGCTCACCACCTCGACAAGCACGCTGACAGCGGCGACCGCGATCGCCATCCTGCTGTACACGGCGCACAATGCTGCCGCCACGGCGGCGGCTCTGGCCGGCGGGCAACTGGCTGACCGGATCGGCCCGCGGCTGGTCTTCGCGACCGGCGCCGCCGGCTACCTGGTGGCCTACACGATCCTGGCGGTCGGCCCAACGGGGTGGCCGACGCTGCTGGTGGCGTTCCTGCTCGCCGGCGCCGGCATCGGTTTCGCCGAGACCGCCGAGTCCACCGTCGTTGCCCAGCAGCTCCCGGAGCGGTTGCGAGCCAACGGGTTCGGCGTCCTGGGCCTGACCCAGTCGATCGGCGATCTGGCCGCCACCGTGGTCGCCGGTGTGTTGTGGTCCGTGGTGTCCCCCGCAGTTGCGTTCGGCTACGCCGCGGTCTGGATGTTGGCCTCGGTGGTCGCATCTGGTTGGCTCACCGAGTTGGCTCACCGAGCGCCCAACTCCACGCTTTAGTCGCTGGCTGTGGCCGCGTTGGGAACTTCCCCTGGCACCGACTCTTCTTCCTTCTTCTTCTTGACGAAGTTCCCGACAAACACGTCGTAGATGACGGCCCCGATCACACCGCCAACGAGCGGCCCGATAATCGGGACCCACCAATACAAGTCGCCGGCCGGGTCTCGCCATGCGGTGTGCCATCCGGCGAAGTACTGCAGCAGGCGAGGACCGAAGTCCCGGGCTGGGTTGATGGCCCAGGCCGAGTTGACGCCGTAGGCGAATCCGATCGCAGTAACTAACAGACCGATCAGCAACGGCCCCATGTTGGCCTGCGGTGCGGTGTTTATCGTGTCGATCAGCGCGAAGATCAACATGACCAGGATCGCGGTCAGGATCACCTGGTCACGCAGACCACCGAGCATCGAGATGCCGTTCGGGCTGGTCGAGAACATACCCTGCGACTTGAACGTCTTCAGCGGATCGAACCTGTTGAACGCTTCCCAGTAGTTCCACCTCATCAGGGCCGCTGCTGCAAACGCGCCGGCGATCTGCGCGAAGCAATACGGCAGCACCTTGCTCCACGCGAAGCCTCGGCGGACGGCAAGCGCCAGTGTCACCGCACAGTTCAGGTGCGCGCCGGAGATGCCACCCGCCAGATAGATCGCAAAAGCCACGCCGAGGCCCCAAGCGAAACCTACGGCGACGTATCCACCCCGATCGACGCCCGGGAACAAGAACACGTTGCAGCCAACGCCGATGCCGAAGATGAGGATCACGAAAGTGCCGAGGAACTCGGCGGACAATTCGCCCAGGAGCCCACGAGAGCGCAACTTCATCAGATTCCCTCCGCTGGTCGGCGCCGATGGCGACTGAGGTGGCTTGTTCATCGCTGGCTCTGTGATGGTCCAAAGATCAAGACGTCGACGCGGTCGAAAACAATGAGGCAACGGTCGGCGAGGTCGGCCAGTTGCGAAACGAATGCCCGAATGCGTTGTTCGGTGTCGATGATGTGCACGGTGACCGGGGTCCGGTCGACCAGTCGCCAGACGGGTCGGTCGTGGATCTCGGCGGAGTGCCCGAACCCCTCGATTCCCTGCAGGGTGCAGGCGCCCCCCATTCCGGCCGCGCTCGCACGTCTGAGGATTTCTCCGCTGACGGAGCGATGTCGATGGATGTCGGCGTTTCCCATGTACACCGACAGCCGGCACATCGGTCGAAGTTGACTCACCGTGATACCTACCTCCGGTCGGCCCCGCTGTCGGTCAACTGAGTGCAGTCGCGATGGCCAGGACCGCGACGAGGGTAATCATCATGTAGGTCAGGTAGGCGTCCAGCCGACCGGATTGCAGTTTCTTGGCCAGCCGGGCGATGCGCAACAATGTCAGCCACAGCGGGCGGTACAGGTAGTGCTCGACGATCTCGACCACGTCGACCCGGTAGGACAGCCGCTTCCTGGGGACAGTTCGTGGTGTCTTCCGGCCGGCGGCCTCTTCGCTGTCGGGGGCGTCCTCGTCGGCCGCGATGCCGGCCAACTGACCGCGGGTCATCAGCACGTTGGCCAGCACCTTGCGCATCGGGTTGGCGTAGCCGAACGAGGTGTAGCCGGCCGGGTCTGCAGCCACCGATCCCGAGCTCCAGGCAGGCACGGTCCGCACCCTCAGGCGCCGGCGTCCGGACAGCAGGAAAGTCAGAGCAGCGATCAAGACGGTCATTGCCGGAAGGACGATCCACAACCATGATGGCGAGAGCGAGGAGAACTCGGCATAGACCGGCTGCAACACCCAGGGGGAGACCAGGGATTGGCGGGCGGCGGGACCGACCAGGGGTTGCAGGCCGCCGGCGATCATCCGGAACTGCAACGGAGCGACTGCCGCCAGCCCCAGACAGCCGAGCACCAGCACACTGACGGCGAGGCGTTGACCAACACTCTCGAAGCGGCGGCCCGGCGACGCTGCCGGTGGGCGTCCGAAGCCGGTGAGGGCCACCAGCCGGACGAAAGTCACCCCGGCAACCCCGAAGGTCAGCGCCACCAGTGCTCCGGTCAGGGCGGCAGCCAGCTGCAACGACAGGGAGTGCACGCGGAACAGCTGCATCAACGCTTCCAGAGTGAACCATTCCGAGGCGAATCCGATGGTCAGTGGCAGCCCCGCCAGGGTCAGCGAACCCACGACCAGCCCAGTGCCCGACCACGGCATGGTGCGGATGACTCCGCGAAGGCGGTCGAGATCATGGGTGCCGGTGAGCTGTTCAATGCGTTCGGCGGCGACGAAGAGCAGCGCCTTGGCCACGGCGTGGGCAATCATCTGGGCGGTCCCGGCCACCAGTCCGACCGCGGTCAGCCGCGGGTCATCGATGGCTGCGCCGATCAGGGCGACGGCGTAGCCGGCGGTGATGATGCCGGCGTTCTCCACGCTGGACCAGGCGATCAGCCGCAGCAGGCTGGAACTCACCGAGGCGTGGGCGATGCCCAGGATCGCTGTCAGCCCGGCCAGCAGCAGCAGCACGACGATCAGCCACTGCGGCGGAGCACCGAGCAGGTGCAGAGCGCGCCACATGCCGTAGAACCCGACGTTGACGGCGACGCCGGCCATGATGGCCCGAGCCGGCCCGGCCGCCGCGGCGTAGCTGGGGGGCAGCCACAGCTGCAGCGGGACCAGGCCGACCTTCACCGCAAATCCGGCTACCAGCAGCGCATAGCCGGCGTCATGGGCAGCACCGGTGGCGCGTGACCAGTCGGCCAGCAGCATCGAGTGTGCAGCGGAAGACAGCAGACCGCCGCCCACCAACAGGGCCGCTCCGCTGGCCTTGCCGAAGGTTACCGCGGCCACTGCGGCCCGGCCGCGACCTGGCAGCTCCCGGTCGTACGCGGTGAGCAGGTAGAAGCAGACGGTGAGCGTTTCCCAGCCGAACAGCAGCACGAACAGCTGGTCGGCGGTGACGATCAGCTCAACCGCGGCCAGGGTGACCGCAACCAGCGCAGGCAATCGCGTTCGTGCCGGCCCGCCGCTGCTGGCGGCGGCGCACAGCACCGGCACGGCGACGCCGAAGGCGATGACCAGGAACAGCCCCGACAGCCCGTCGGAGTGCAGCCCAGCCCGCCCCAAGCCGCCGAGGTCGCCGAGGCGCAGGTCGCCCGGATGCCCGCCCACACTGCGGGCGCCGGCAACGACAGCGATGACGGCTCCGGCCGTGGACAGCAGCCAGGACAATGTGGCCGCGCCGCAGCGGGCCTGGCCGGCCGGCGTGAACCCGCCTGCCCAGGAAACCAGGCCGGCGACCACGAACAGCACCAGCGGGGCGAGCAACATCACCGTTCACCGCCCCGGCCAGGACCCGGTATCCGGCCAAGTGCCAGCAGGATGCCGTGCATCAGACTGAACGGCGAGGCGGGTGCGCCGGGAACCCAGACATCCACCGGCAGGATCGCGTTGACGCCCCGGCCGGCGGTGTAGCCGGGCCCGAGCAGGCTGCCGCTGACCGCGTCGGAGCCGGCAGCTATCACCACCACCGGATCAGGCATCGCCTCTCGAGTACGCAGCAGGGGCGCCACCATGCCGGCGGTGCCGATGCCGGTGACCAGCAGGATGTCGGCGTGTCGCGGGCTCGCGGTGAAGAAGATGCCCAGCCGGTGTATGTCATAGACAGGGTTGAGCAGGGCCTGCACCTCCCATTCGTCGCTGCCGTCCGAACCGGTGTCGACGTGGCGGATGTGCACCGAACGCCGCAGTCTGCGTACTCGATCGGCCAGCTCGCGCCGGATGCCCTCGACTGCTTGATCGGTGTCCGCCAGCGCCGGCACCACCAGCTGGGCTCGACTCAGGGCGGCGGTGCCCGCCCCGCCCTGCCAGCTGAAGACGTCGGGCCGGGCGATCACGCAATGGCCACACAACACGCAGCGGCCGCGGTCGACCTGGACCGTGCCGGCGGAGGCGTCGACAGCCTCAGCCGGGCAGAGCCGTAAAGCTTCTTCGGGGGACAGTGGGTACGAGCTTTCGGAGACTCGTATCGAGGCGCGGAAGGTGTCGAAGTACTCGTCCGGCCGGCGCGGCCAGCGGCTGGTCACCACGCCGTCGCGCAGCCCGCGTAGAACCCATGGTGCCGTCACCTACATCGCCACCCCGGCCGGCGACAACCCGAAACTGGCTTCGATAAAAGGAAAGTCGGTCAAGACGTCACCACGGAACACGTCGTGGAACAGCAGCAGATTGTGAAACGAGGCCGAACGGGCCAGGCAGCGGACGATCCGGCCGGCGCGGCATTGCACGGCGTAGAGCACCTCACCCTGCGGTGCTTCGGCCCAGCCCAGCGCGAAGCCGTCCTCGACCTGCGAGTCAGCAATCAGCGCTCCACCGGTCATGTCCAGGCCCTCGAGGGCCCGAGCGATGAGCTCGGCAGAGGTGTTGATTTCTTCCAGCCGCACCAGAAGCCGCGCGGCCGCATCACCGGCGTCCTGGGTGGCGGGCCGGGGTGACGGCAGCTCGGGGTAGGCGTCGTAGCCGCGTACCCATCGGTCGTCGTCGTTGAAACCGGAACCGCGCGCCACCGGACCCAGCGCGCCGCCTCGACGAGCGAGGTCGGCATCCAACCGGCCGGTGCCCCGGACCCGGTCCAGGAACGAGGCAGTCGTCATCAACGCCGCGGAATCGGCCCGGACCGCGGGGACCATCCGGGCCACCTCATCGGCGATGCGCCCTGGGGTCATCACCCACCGCTGATCGCTGACACCGCCAGGGATGACCACCCCGCGGCCGAACCGGTTGCCGCACAGCTGGGACACCAATCGCATGAAACGTTCCTTGTGCCAGCCAAATCGGGCGGTCGCCACCGCCAGTCCCGCCGCATCGGTCAACCGCATCACCACGTCCAGGTGGTTGACGATCCTCTCCAACTCGGCGTGGACAACACGGGCTCGTCCAGCGGTAGCGGGAACCGTTGTGCCGCTGAGTCTTTCGATGGCGTGGCAGAACGCCAACGCATGCGAAACCGATGCGATCCCTTCGACCCGCTCCGCGACCAGGACTCCGCGATCGGGTGTCAAACCTTCGAAGGACTTGGCCACCCCGCGGTGCTTGTAGTGCGGCCGGATGTTCAGGTGCGGGATGTCCTCGCCCGGAGTCTCGATCAGATATTCGATGGATTCGAAGACGCCGGACCGAACAGGACCGAAGGGGATGACGAACATCCCCCGGCCCTGCACATCCACCGGTCCACGAGTCTCCAGTGGCCGCAGCGTTTGTCTGGCGGGTAGCAGTCCTGGGCGTGGCGCCGGTAGGCCGTCTGCCAGCGGCAACAGCAATGGGTCCAGCCGCGGGTGACCGACCGGGATCACTCCGGACAGGTCGTGCAGAGCCCGCTCGTACCAGAACGCTGCCGGCACCTCGTCGGACAGGCAGCGATAACTCGGGGTCTCATCACCAGTGGCCGGGGCAACGGTGTGCACGGCATCGATCGAGTTGCGCCCGGCCAGCAGAGCGGTGATGTCGCAACCCTTCTCGTTGGTGGTACCGAACAGGGCGGCGAACCGGTCGCCGGCGGCGAGACGGTCCACAATCGTGCTCCGCCATTGATCCACCGGCAACACAGTGTCGATGACCGGCGCACCGATCCTCATCCTGCCTCCGTCCCCTGCAGCAGAGCAGCGCCGTGCGCGATCAGATCGACCAGCGGCTGCGGAGGGTGAACACCCAACACCACCAGCACGGCGACACCGACGACGACCGGGACCACCATCCAGAGGCTGGGCTCGCCCGGGTCGTCAATCGCCATCAGTTGGCCTTCGGTGGCTGGCTGGAACAGCATTCGGGATCCGGCGGCGATGAGTCCCAGGAAGGCCACCGTCACCAGCACCACCAGAATGGCGGCGGCTGCGTTGTGGCCACCAGTCAGTCCGCCGATGACTACCTGGAACTCGCTGCGAAAGATCCCGAAGGGCGGCATCGCACACAGAGCCAGCACGGCGGCTGCGAACAGCGGCCCGGACCAGGGCAGCACGGTGATCAGCGAGCGGATCCTGCTCATTTCCCGCGTGCCGTACTTACGCACCAACACCCCTGCCCCCATGAATGCGTTCCCTTTGGCGGCGGCGTGGGCCAACACATGCAGCAGCACGCCGGACAGGGCCAGTGGCGCGCCGAAGCTGACTCCGATGCTGAGGATGCCCATATGTTCGACACTCGAGTAGGCCAGCAGCCTCTTCAGGTCCTGCTGATCGAGCAGGTACAACGCTGCCAGCAACAGCGACGCCACCCCGAATACGAGTAGGACTGTCTGCGGGAAATGCCAGCCCAGGGTGCGGCCGGCGATCTGGTGGTAGCGCAGGATGGCGTAGAAGCTGGTTGCGAGCAGTGACCCCGACAGCAGGGCCGACACCGGAGTGGGCGCCTGGGCGTGGGCGTCGGGTAACCATGTGTGCACCGGGAACAGCCCGACTTTCGTGCCGAAACCCAGTACCGCCAGCAGGAACGCCAATCGCACCGGCGTGGCCGGCAGCCTGCCGGCGGCGCCGATCAGCGGGTCGAACGCCAAGTCGTAAGAGCTGCCGAGGATCTGGGAGCCGGCGGCGTACATCAAGATCGTTGCCAGCAGCGCAATGCCCAGCCCGCAGGAAGCCAGCAGCACGTACTTCCACGCAGCCTCGGTGGCATCTTCGGTGTCTTCCAACGCCACCAGCAGGGCCGAGACGACGGTGGTGACCTCCACCGCGATCCACAGCAGCGCCAATCCGTTGGCCAACGGCGCGCAGATCATCGACCAGGCGAACAGGTTCATGCCCAGGTGGAAGCGGCGGCTGTAGCGAGCAAACTCCGCCAGCTCGTCCGCGGTTGTGGCGGCCTTCTCCTCGGCGGCGAGGTATCCGATGGAATAGGCAGCTGTCGCCGCATAGAGAAACCCGGTGGCCAGGACGAACACCACCGAAAGGGCATCGGCCCGCAGATAGCGGATCGCGGTGAGTGTGTGAGTGCCCGCGGACGGAACCAACGCCACCGCCAGAGCGAAGCAGGTCAGTCCGGAGACCAGGGTGGACAGCTGTGCGACGCGGTGCGGCGCGAACGCGGAGATGGCAACGGCCATCAGGGGTACCGCGACCAGCAGGACCAGGACAAGGTTCACCTCAGCCCCGCAGCCGGTTGAGATCGACGGTGGACAAGGTGCGGCTGCGGCGGTGGTGAAGCCGCATCAACACCCCGAACACCACCACGGCCACCAGCAGGTCGAACAGGAACGCCACTTCAAGGATCAGCGGCAATCCGGCTGCGACGACCAGGCTGGCCAGGGATACTCCGTTCTCCAGGGAGAAGAATCCGATGGCCTGGCTGACCACATCGCGGCGGACGATCATCAAGACGAACGACACCAGCACCACTGCGACCGACATCCCCAGTGCCGCTCTGGGCAGAACATCGGAGCGGATGTCGAGCGAACCGACGGCGAAGAACCCGAAGGCCGCCACCACGATGGATACCATCACTTCACTGGCCACGCCCAGCACGCCGCTGCCGGCTATCTCGGTGCCGGCGTTGCGCATCAGCCGCAAGATGACCAACGGCACGATCACCGCCTTCAATGCGAACGACACTGCAGCCAGGACATACAGCTCAGGAACGTCGCGGCCGAATGCCACCACTCCGGCCAGCACACTGACCAGCAGCGACTGCAGCGCATAGATTCGCACCTGAGCGCGTAGCAGCGCCGACCGGAGCATCAGGAACTCGGCGAGCAGCACCAGGATCGCGACGGTGTTGGCGGTGCCCTCGAAGATCGTCGGTACGCCGGCCGCCACCGCGCCGAAATCGCCGATTTGGCCGCCCATCTCAGCCACCACCGGCGAAGATGGAGACCACCGAGAGCACGGCCAGCAGGAACGCAGCGGCGACGAACTCGGTGATCTTGAACAGGCGCAACTTGGCGAACGAGTCGTCAATGATCGCGATCACGCAGCCCACCACCACCGACTTGGCCAGCAGTGCCACGATCGCCAGCACCACCGGCCAGACGGCCGTGGAGGCCGCCAATCCCCATGGCGCCACGAACACGTTGATGAAGATGGTGTAGAGCACCAGCTGTTTCGCCGACGAGCCCCAACGCAGGAGCGCCAAATACGGTCCTGAGTGTTCGAAGGGACGCGCCTGTTCGATCATCCCGAACTCGATGGTGCCGGTGTGGGTTTCCACCGGGATCCGGCCGGTCTCCACGATGATCACCATGAACAGGGCCGCCGAGGCCAGCAGGTGCGCCGGCCGCAATATTTGGTCGGCGCCGCTCCGCACCGCCGCGCCGAGTACGTACGGCAGGTCGGTGGTGGTGATCAGGGCGACGGTGAAGACCACCAGCAACATCACCGGCTCGGCGATGGCGGCGAACGTCTTGGCGCGGCTCGAACCCAACTGCGCATAGACGCCACCGGTTTCCGCTGCGGCAACCGCGATCAGGAAGCTGGCCAGGGCCAAAATCATTCCGCCGCCCAGGATGTCGCCCATGTAACCCAGCGGCAGCGGGAATGTGGTCAGCACCGGGATCAGCAGCGGCACGGTCAAATAGCTGGCGAGGGACAACACAGGCGCCAGCAAGAAGATCGGACCGACACCGGCCGGGCGCAGCGCCTCCTTGCTGAACAACTTGCCCAGGTCGAAATAGGGCTGGAGTACCCGCGGGCCTTTCCGGCCTTGTAGCCGCGCCTCCACCTTGGCTATCACCCCTGTTACGCCGGGGCCACCGACGGCGATGGTGATCACCTGGAGCCCCTGCACGGCCACCAGCGGCATCCCGGTCATAGCTCTTGCCCTCTCCCGGCTCGACCTCGAATCGGTTGACCGGGCCGCCACATGTTTCCCAGGTAAGCCGCCGTGTTGCGAGTGCCGCTGACAATCCCTGGCAAGTAGCCGCCGATCGGGGGCCGCAGATGCAGCTCCCGCACGGTGGCCAGCGGCACCCACGCCGGCGTCTTGCCCGGCTCGCCGACAAGATCGCTCCGGCTGATCGGGGCGCCCACGAACACGATCTCCACGGTCCGATCGTCGGTCGAGGGGTCGATCACTTCCAGGACCAGGGCACATCGTTGTGGTTCCACTTCCAGCCCGGTTTCCTCGCGGACTTCCCGGCGGGCACAGGCCGCCGTGGTCTCCCTCACCCGCGGCCGACCACCAGGAATTACCCAATCGTCGTGTCCATCGCCACTTCGGTGTATGAGCACCACTGCGTCCCCGCGGGTGACGATGACCGAACACCGCAGATTCACGGGTTCGTCGTAGGGCACTTCGGCGCTCTCGTCGCCGTGCTGAGGCTGCATCACCAAGACCACCCACCGGCTGAACATGTTTCGACTTCGATCGCTTCGAACCTGCTTGCAGTCGCGATGACGCGCTGAGCACAGCCGGTTGGGCCGAGCGCTGATGCACCGCGTGACGCGGTGTCAGGGCATGTTGGGACATCAGGGCACACCTGCGACTCCTTCGTTCGCAGGGGCCATCAGCTGTCGCGGTTCGGACTTTCGGTCCTGGCGGGCTCCATCACCTGCCAGCAGTGAACCAGCAAGATCACCGATCGGCAACCCCGCAGGGTCAGAAGGCCGCGCCGATGGACCAGCCCAGCGCCGCGGCGCCGATGCCGGCGGTCAGGCTGATCGCGACGTTGAGCGCCGCCTGGAACCGCGCACCCTCCGCAGACAACTGCATCACCTCGTAGCTGAAGGTGGAGTAGGTGCTCAGCGCTCCGCAGAATCCGGTGCCGATCAGCGCAGTCAACTCCGGCGACAGGTGGGTGGTGGCGCCGGTGACCACGCCCAGAATCAGCGAGGCGGTGATGTTGACCGTCAGCGTGCCCCACGGAAAGACGGTTCCGTGCCGAGACTGGATCGCCCGATCGGTGAGGTATCGGACCGGCGCGCCCACCATCGCACCCAGCGCGATCATCAACACCATCATCGCTGCGAGCTGTTCACGCGGGACATACCGGCACCGGTCCGCGTGCCGACCTTCATCTGCCCTTTCACTTCTGCGCAGCGGGGGACAGCACCTCGACGTCGTCGACGGCGATGATGCCACCCGACATCAGCTCGGCCAGCTGTGGAGTGAATCGATCGACACTGTCTGCCGTGTCGATGATGATGATCATGATCGGCATCTGATCGCTGATATCCAGAAGCCGATGGGTGTGCAGGTGGTGAGATGGGCCGAAGCCTTCCACCCCCCGGAACGCGGATGCGCCGGCCAATCCAGCATCCCGAGCTCTACGGACGATCTCCATGAACAGCGGCTTGTGTTCGAATCGTGCATCCTCATCGACGATGATCATCAACCGCCGCTTCATGCCCGCAAGGCTCATCGGTAGCTCCCTTCCCGTCGGCGCCGGGAAGGCGCCCACGATAACAATCGGCCCAAGATCCTGGTGAGTACCGTCGCGAACCACACCGCCACGGCACATGTCGCCAGCGTGATCACCACATACAGCAGTGCCGCAAGCACCCGATGTTCGAGGATCATCTGCTCGGTGTCCATCGCGAACGACGAAAACGTCGTGTAGCCGCCCAGAATCCCCACACCGAGAAATGGGCGGGTCAGCCGGTGCGGCGACGTCAGCTCCAGCAGCACCACCATGAGCACCCCGATCAACAGGCACCCGGTGGCGTTGACAACTACCGTCGCCCACGGAATCTGTCCGACGCTGTGCGGAAACAGCAGCCCGACGCCATAGCGGGCCTCCGCGCCGAGCACTCCGCCGGCCGCGATCGCCGCGACGAGGTCCCACTGTCGCACCCGAGTCTTGCCGCCCCGCACCGGGTCACGCAGCTCGATGTCCGGGTCGATGATCACTTCCCGGTCGATCTCCCGCGAGGGAACTGGTTCCTTCGACGGATCAACAGCCACGGGTCGTACGCTTTCCTCCGGTGCTGTCACGGGAACTGACCGCATTCGGCCACCAGCACTCGATCGGATAATCCAGGCGCACGGTCGGCGACCGGGCAGACCGATCCCTGGCCATTCATGGCGCCTCCTCTACATTCCGCTCAGGACGATCGCCTGACCGCGGTGGGTAGAGGCCATCAGCGGGACTGAACCCGCGAGCGAAGGCGAGCCTCATCGCCTGTACTCCACCAGTCTGCCCGCGAACCCAGAAGCATCACAAGCTGGGCCAGCCGAGTGCGGAGCGCCACAGCGTAGGGAGCAAGATTCATCGCAGAAGGCCATACGGTCGCACCGCGTCGACGTCACCGCAGCCAAGGAGCCACCATGAGCCCCACCGCCCCCTTCGAAATCTCCGCCCTGCACGCGCTGGAGATCCTGGATTCCCGCGGCCGCCCGACCCTGGCAGTGACCGCCACCCTCAGCGACGGCACCACCGCCAGAGCCGGCGTGCCGTCAGGCGCATCGACCGGATCGGCGGAAGCCGTCGAGCTACGTGACGGAGATGCCGCCCGCTACAACGGGGCCGGAGTGCTGACGGCCGCCAACAACGTCAACGGATCGTTGGCCGACGCAGTGCTGGGCCACCGGTTCATCAACCCGGACGAGGTGGATCAGATCCTGCGTGACACGGACGGCACGGACAACAAGAGCAGGCTCGGCGCGAACGCCATCATCGGCGTCTCGATGGCCGTGTACCGCGCCCACGCCGCCAGCAACAGCCTGGACCTGTGGGAAGCACTCACTCCCCATGGCGTCACAGCTCGATTGCCGGTACCTCATTTCAACGTCGTCAACGGCGGCGCGCACGCTGCCAACAGCCTGGATTTCCAGGAGTTCATGATCGCCCCCATCGGCGCGCCCTCCCTCGCCGAATCCGTTCGTGCAGGAGCACAGGTCTACGGCGTCCTGAGAAAACTGCTGGCCGATGCCGGCTTCGCCACCGGTCTTGGCGACGAGGGCGGATTCGCACCGAATATCACCAGCCCGGAGGACGTGCTGCGCATCCTGGTGTCCGCCATCACCAACGCCGGATACACCCCTGGCACCGATGGTGTCGCCATCGCCATGGATCCGGCTGCCAGCGAGTTTCACAGCGACGGCGCGTATCACCTTGCGGGACAATCGCATTCGAGCACCGACATGATCGATCGCTACGAGCAGATGATCAACGACTTCCCCATCTGGAGCATCGAGGACGGCATCGCCGAGGACGACGAGCAAGGCTGGATCACCATCACCCAGCGGCTGGGCGGCCGAATCCAGCTGGTCGGCGACGACAACTTCGTCACCAATCCGGCAATCATCGAAGGTGCCATCGCCCACCACATCGGCAACGCTGCGCTGATCAAGGTCAACCAGATCGGCACCGTCTCGGAGACGCTCGACGCGATGCGGATCTGCCGCGACGCGGGCTACGCCGCGATGATCTCTCACCGATCCGGCGAAACCGAAGACTCCTTCATAGCCGACCTCGCGGTCGGATCAGGCTGCGGGCAGATCAAGGCGGGCGCCCCGGCCCGCGGGGAACGCGTCGCGAAGTACAACCGGCTCCTGGCTATCGCCGACGCGCAGCCGAAGATGCCATTCGGCGTGGCTCCAGCCGTCAGGCGCTGATCTGAGGGTCGAGCCGTGGAGTCTTCGATTGTTTCAGGCGAAAAAGCCGTCGCCGAACTCAAGGCAGACTTCGAACGACATCCGTCCCCATCGCCATCAGGAGCATCGATGACCACGAACCTTGCCGCCGGCCACCCCGAGCATCCCGTCGTGGTCAAGGCACGTGAACGCCGAGCCGCCAGTGTTCAGCTGCGGGTGGCCGACGGGATCACCGCGTTCGCCGGTTCCATGTGGTTCGTCTACCTGCACATCGGGGTGTTCGCCCTTTGGATGCTGGTGGTCGAGAAGAGCCCGTGGCCCACGCTGACTCTGATCGTGTCGTTGGAGGCGATCTTCCTGTCGACCTTCGTGATGATCGGCCAAAATCGCGCCGCCAGCTTCCAGCAGGCGAAAGCCGATCACGACTTCGTCGAACAGGAAACCGAACTGAAGACGAACACTCAGCTGACCAGGGAGATCCACGCGCTGACCACCGAGCTGACCAGGCGGACGGCAGACCTGCCGTAACCCTTGCCAAGGTTCGGCGCATCCGCTCGTTCATATGTGCGCCCGAACGGTCTTGGTTCTGCTGCGGAGTCGCCGGTTCGCCGGCGCGGGTTCGGTCAGCCGACGCGGAAACTGTCCGGCGCCGCTCCCAACGGAGCGGTTCCTATTGCAGCCAGAGGTGCTTGTTGTCCGCAACGAATTCCTCATCGAGCAGGCGGGGAAACCTCGAGCGGACGGCGGTGATTGCATCCTGCTGTCCCGGCGAGAGCCGCTCGCCGCTCGACAGACAACGCGCGGAGCCCAGGAGCCCTTGCTGGCGAAGGACCTCATTGACGCCAGGGACGCAGCCCGCGAAGTCATGGGCGACGTCGAAGATCGCGGCGTTGATCTCGACGAGGTCCGGGGCAGTGGCCAGCAGGTCGTCCCGGACGGCGCCCGCCTGACCGGCTTCGCGCGCCGCGGCCACCAGCGCCACTGCCGCGCGCGTACCCACTGCCCACTGACCCAGCAGTCCCCCACGTATGCGGATTTCCCTGACGTTGTGTTCGGCCTGGCGGCGATACGGGGTGACCAGGTCATGAACGATGGTGTCGTCATTGCCGGTGAGCACCGCCACCTCATCCCAGCGGTCATGCTCCAGGAGCACCTGGAGCACATCGTTGGTGCGATAGCGGTCGAAGGGCGCGGTCTTGACGGCAACCACACAGGCGAGGTCGAACAGGCGGGCCCAGTAGGCTCGGCTGAGCCGCCGCCCGCCGACGCTCTCCTGCAGGTAGAAGGCAACCGTCGGCAGGATCTCGCCCACTTTGGCTGCCCTTTCGATCTGCGCCTGCTCGCTGGTGTCCGCCATGCCCCAAGAGCACAGCAGCGCCACCGTGTATCCGGTGGACGCAGCGATCTCTGCCTCGGCCACGGCCGCATGCACGTCACCGCAGACCCCGGCTATGAGCATCGGTGGCCTCGGGCTCTCGAGCGCGGTCGCGGCCCCCAGTTCCCAGATCTCTCGCAGGAGGTCCCGGTCATGATGCAGATCGAACTGGGTCGTGTGGACGCCGATGGCCAGGCCGTCCGCTCCGGCGGCCGCGTAGTAGCGGGTGAGGGCACGTTGAGCCAGCAGGTCGGGCTTGCCCTCGCTGTCAAGGGCAAGGGGATGAGCCGGAACCGTCACTCCCCCGGCCAGTCTCGCACCCACCCCTGATCCCATCAGTACTCCCCCTCGCGCTGCTGGAACTTCGTCGCCTTGTCGAGCTGTCGGCCACCGGCGCCGACCCAGTCGGCCACCCAGGAGACCAGTTCGCCCAGGGCCACGGTGGGGTAGCCATAGCGGGCGTGGCAGGCCGACGAGTCGTTCAACAGGGCGTCGGATAACTCTGTGCCCGTGATGGCAACGCTCGTCCCCATCGCGTCCGCCAGCATGATCGCCAGGCGGCGCACGGAGAGTGTCTCGGGTCCGGTGGCATTGAGGATGTGGGGCGGCGTGCTAGCCAGCTCGAGCGAACGGAGCGCCCAGACGTTTGCATCGCCTTGCCAGACGACGTTGACGGCCGGCATGGTCACATCGATCGGCTCGCCCGCGGCGATCTTCAGGGCTATGTCGGCCAGGACGCCGTACCGGAGCTCGCAGGCATAGTTCAGCCGAAAGATCGCGGTGGGGGTGCCCCAACGGTGCGCGGCATGGCTGAAGATGCGCTCACGCGCCATCACCGCGAGAACCCAAGGATCCGCTACCGAGGCAAGCTCGACGAGGTCGCCCGCACCGGTTGGTTGATTGTGGCCACGGCGGATCGGGGCCATGCTGGTGTTCATGCAGGTGTGGACGATCGAGGTCGCCAACGCGGCTACGGTCGCTTCGGCCGGCAGTTGGCGTCGCGCACACGGTGAGTGGCTGGTCGAGGCGGCGCTGACTACCGGCGCGCAGGAATGGACCTGGGTGGTGCGCCCGTGGGGTGTGCTGCTCGAGCTCAGCTTTGACGACGAGGCCGACTGGTTGCGTTTCCGGGCCACCCCGGCGGTGCAGGCCGCGCTGGACGCGGCGCCCGACCCGGTCAACGGCATGTGGGTCTACAGCGGCCGCGGCGCCGCCGGAGTGCCGCGCCGTCTACGGCCCGTCCGCTCCAGCGACGGTGCGCCGGTGCCTGAGCCTGAGGCGGAACCGGAGCCGTGGCAGCACCCGCTGGGCCGGCGCGCAAGTCTGATGCCGCTGGCCGACGAGCACGCTGCTGCGATAACCACCCCCGCGATTCTGCGGGGATCGGTGACCGGACCGGGATCCTCAACTGACCCAGGGATCCCTGTGCGTGTGACGCTTTGGTGTGGCACCCCGAATTCGTGGACATATTGAAACTTGTATACTACTGTTTGTGAAGCCGATCGAGTTCGTTGGCAACTCTCTGGACGACCTCCGGGAGTTCCCCGTCGGTGCGCGACGTGAGTGCGGCTATCAGCTCGATCGGGTGCAGCACGGGTTTGACCCGAGCGACTGGAAGCCGATGGCGACCGTGGGCAGCGGAGTTCGGGAGATTCGGGTACGCGAGCAAGGCGGCGCCTTCCGCGTCATCTACGTGGCGAAGCTGGCCGATCGCGTCTACGTGCTGCATTGCTTCCACAAGCGAACGCAGCAGACGGCCAAGGCAGACCTCGACCTCGCCGGGAAGCGGTACAAGCAGGTCGTTGCCGAGATTGCGGACAGGACAGGTGAGCGGACATGAGCAGCGAGCAGTTCGACAGCGTCTGGGATGCGATCGAGGACACTCCGCAGGAGTCGGAGAACATGCGGCTGCGCTCGCGACTGATGATGGCACTCTCCGAGCGGATCACGACCGAGGCATGGACGCAGAAGCAAGCCGCCGGTCGGCTCGGTGTTACCCAGCCCCGCATCTCCGATCTGGTGCGCGGCAAGATCGACCTGTTCAGCTTGGATTCGCTGGTCAACATGGTGGCCGCGGCCGGACTGCACGTCGAGATGAGCGTCGAGCACGCGGCATCATCGAGCCGCCGATGATTCGGCGCCAGGGCCGCCCGTCCAAGTCTCGATAGCGGCCCGATCACCGAGAGGATGCCCACAGACGATCCGCCTACGAGAATCCGATCAAGAATATTCGGGGCGGTCGCGGAAACTCCGAACTCATCTCCGCAAGAGGTTCGTCAATCGGGCCAGCTGATCATCCATCGCTGGCGAGCACCCGCCGTGCGCGCCGAACAAACTCCGCATCAGCCGCCGCCATCTCACTCCAGTTGTCGCTCAAAGCGATATCCTTGAGCCTACCGGCCGCCTCCGCTACATCGGCCGGGCCAGCAATTTCGGTTGCGCCCAGCGCAGCGAACAATCGTAGCAACCGCCCGGCGAAATCACCTGGAGCGTCCGCGAAGAGCGACCTCAACGTCTCGTCAACGGCTTGAGCCACTGGGGAGCGATCGGCCCCTGGAAGCTCAGCCAGGTGTTGGTTCCGCTCCGCGCGGACGGGGCCGGGTATCGAATGCAACTGGTAGGCAGTGATCGCGGCGGACAGTTCGGAGTACGACTGACGCCGCGCATCGCGCAACCAATGGGTGTGTTCACGGCGAGAGCCCTGCCAGCTCCCAAGCAAGGCGAAGCCACCTGCGAGAACAGCGGCGGTGACGCTGCAAGGATCACGTCCATATGGCCGAGGATGCCACGTACTGATTCGATTTCATTCGCACACCGGCCACCAATGTGGCGCGGGGTGCCCGCCCAGTTCTTCCTGAGGAGCGGCCCGAAGGTGTGGTGCTACGACAGGATTCCGCCTACGACGACGTCAGCGGCCACAGCCCTGGCCGCGTTTCGATCAGGCGATCGGGGGGACCCACGGCTGGGAGATGCGGTGGCAGACCGCGTTATATGCACCCTTCGGGTCGTGTCGTTATATGCACCCTTCGGGTCGTGTCGGCGCGCCGCCGGGCAGCTGCCGGATGTTGCAACGTTGATCGGGTGATTGGCGGTGCGTCGCGCCCAGTCAATCTCGTGGCGGTTCGCCGAGAGCATTGATCAGTTGCCGCTGGTGGCGTTGTTCGTGCGCGACACACTTCGGTTGGAGGTGCCGGCCGGCGGTGTGATCCCGCCCCGGCTGGAGGGGGAGGTGCCCGACCACTCCAGCTTGCTGGCTCCCGTTCGGCGCGATGCGGCGGGGACAGGCTGGACCGGCTGGTGGCAGGAGGTGCTGGCACGAGCGGGTCGGTTGCATCTGCATCATCCGGGCACTCGGGCCGCCGGCTTGGATCTGGTCGCCTGGGCGCGGCAGATGGCTGTGGAACACCGTGAGCTTGACGCCGCCTACCCGCCGGTGTTCGATCCGCCAGAGTTCGCCGGGCTCGCCGACCGGCCGGCGTTGCGACAGGCTGTGCGGGTCACCTTCGGCGAGGCTCTGCGATGGGCGGACACGCAGCGTCGCTCCCTGCTGTTCCTGCCGGCAAGGCCCGCCCAGTTCGACTCCCAGCTCGTCCCGGCGGAGGCCGAGCAGACCGCCGGCCTTCATCGTGTTGACCTCGGCCAGGTGCGCGCCTGCGCGGTGGTCGTGCCCGTCCGGGGGGCCTGGTGGCACCGCTTCGCGCCCGGCGCTGTCGTGTGCTCGGTGCACGCCGCCCGCGACCCGGCCGTCGCACACACCATCATCACCGACGCCTTCGAGTCCGGACTGGCCAGCTGACCACCCGTCCCGCAGCACGATCCCTGAGCGGTGCGCTGGCTTGGTGGGAATCAGCCGGGCGCTGTGGCCGCCAAGGTGATGACGGGTACGTGCTCGATCAGTGGATCGACGATGCTGCCGCGCTCGATCGCTGAAAGCAGCCCGGCCTCGAAGTCCGCCCTACGATTGACCGGCATCTGCGTTTCGGACACCGCTGAGTACAGGTGGCCCACTATGTACTGCGGGGTCAACTCCGCGGTGTAGTCATGTCTGAACACGGTGACGTCGACGAAGCCGCACGCAACCAGCTGATCAGCGCGCTCCAGCCTGCTCTGTTCGTCCATGCCGCATTGACCGCCGGTGGATGCTCCGAGCCAGCCCTGCAGGTACCGGTTCACCTCTCGGGCCCAGGCCGTGTCTGCCAGCCACAGGGGCACACCGTGGGAGATGATCGCGATCCCGCCGCCGGGCCGCAGCAATTCTCGGGCGTCTGCGAACACGCTCGCAGGGTCCATGAAGTGCAGCGCGTTGGCCACCGTGATCAAGTCGATGCGCCGGTCGCCGGCGGCCTGCCGCACCAACGGTAGATCGCGGTCGGTGCCCAGCACGGTGAGTATGTTGTCCCCGAGGTCCTGCCGGGTGCGGAGCAGCTGCAACAGATCCGGCTCGGGCTCGATCGCGATACCGAGCCCCACCCGCCGGGCCAGCGGAACAACGACTTGGCCCGTGCCGGCACCTACGTCGACGATGCGAGAACTTTTGTCGAGGTCGCAATGTGCAACGAGTTGGGAAACCACAGCCTCTGGCGCGTCGCGTCGGTAGGCGGCGTAGTGCTTACTCGTCCATCCGGCAAAACTCCTGGTCACCCTGGCAGCTTCTCCTTCGCACCGCGATGAAGGCAATGCGGTTCACCAACGGCGAACCACCCCGGATAACGATGGCTGACCGGGACTGGGACTGCTGCCATACCGGCGTCGACTGTGCCTTTGCCAGTCCGCCGTCGCCCGTCGATGTTCGGGCTGGCACGGCTCGGATAGTGTCCGCACGTGGACGAGCTGACTCGCGCGCAACTGGCCGCAGTAGCCGAGGTCGCCGGTGTCGCCGGCGAGATCGCCGTCAATGTGTCGCTCCGCGGCGGGTGGGCGATGGACTTTTATCTGGGGCAAGTCACGCGTCGACACGACGACGTCGATTGGTTCGCCTGGAACGATGACCTTCCTCGGTTGGTCGCTGCGCTGACCCGGCGGGGCTGGCGCGAGATCGGCACCCACCCGATCGAGCAACAGCGGGACCTCGTTCGCAGTGATGTAGAGCTCGGCTTTGCGTGCCTGGCACGCGGAGCTGATGAAGGCGTCGAGGTCGGCGGAGGACCGTACGCCGGTGCAGCATGGCCGGCCCGGATGCTTGATGACGCGCTCCTGGGCGCTGTGGGCACAGTGCAGTGCTTGGTGATCGCTCCGGCAGCACAAATCGAGATCAAGCGCATGATGCCGGTATGGGTGCCCGGCATGCGGCGCCGCCCCAAGGACGCGCAGGACGGCACACAACTCGAACAAGCGCTCGGCCACGCACCACGTCAGTAACCGACCCGCTTCATCAGCCGTGGCGCCATCGTCCGTGGGGCCCCTTGGGGAGCCGCTGGCTATCGTGATCCCCGATTACAGTGTCGGCTTCTCGTCGATCCCGGCTGACGATCCCAACTGAACCGAACCTGACGGAGCACCTGGGATCGGCTAACCGCGCAGGCTCGCCCTTCTCGCCACAACGAAATCCCCGAGAACACGGCACGTTGGATCCTCAGCGACGCGCGGGATGTCATCGACGGAAGGAACCAAGCGCGATGAGCGTCACCTATACGGCAACAGCCGAACGGGACGGCCATAGTTGGCACGTCCGAGTGCCCGCCATCAGCCGGTCGACCTCGGCGCGGTGGGCATCAGAGGTCCAGGAGATGGCCAAGGACCTGATTTCGGCCATGACTGACCTCGACATGAGCGCCATCGACGTCGAGGTGAAATGGAAGCTGCCGGCCGACGCGCTTGACCATTGGACACGTTCTTCCGCGCTGCGCAACACGGCAGCGGAGGCCAACGCTGAAAGTGCCCGGGAGGCCCGGCTTGCTGCCCGAGCGTTGCACGATGCTGGGCTTGGCTCGACCGAGGTGGGCACTGTGCTGGGTGTATCTCGTCAACGTGCGCATCAGCTGATCTCAGGGTGAGGCGTCGATGGTCGGAGCGACGGTTGGCCTCGATCCATTCTGCGCCTGCCGGTCGCGGGGACGGCGGTGCCAGCAGGGGACACGACTTGCGGAGCGCTGCCGCGGGTGGAGAGCGTCACGATCTGGATCATCGACGGTCAGATCCCGATTGACTTCATCATGCTCGTCGTTCCGTGACGGTGGTCTCGAACCGCACGTGAGCGCATCGACGAGCAGGGGTGTACAGGCCGCCGCGGATCTGTTCGGAGTGGTTACAACAGTCCACCGTCGGCTTGTCCTCGATCATTTGGTCGATCCGGCTGCGGATTGCGGGTGTCATGACGCGGAGGTATGGAGCTGTGTCGACAGGGACTGAGCTGGGCGGTGAACCTGACCGCGATAGCTGGTGCGCTGGGTGGCGAGCTGGCGGCGTTGCGCACCCAGGTCACTCGGCTGCAAGCAGAGAACGCTAGGCTGCTGCGACTGTTGGAGTTGACGCCGCAGCAGGCGGTGCTGCCGGGTTCGGCGCAGACCGGGATCTTCGACGCGGCCCCCGGGGCGGTGCATGCTGACTCCTCGCCCAGAGCGAAGGTGGCCTTCTTCGCGGCATTGTTCGCAGCTCGCCGTGACGTATTTGCAGTGCGATGGGAGAACGCCCGATCGGGCAAGTCGGGATGGATGCCTGCAGTCCGCGGCGGCCGGCTGCGCGGTGTGCCTGCCGCGCAGCGGGAGTACCTGCCGCTGTCTGAGGACGTCATCACCTCCCACCTGTCCGGGGGGGCTCGAGATCGGTCTGTATCCGCTGCTCGACGGTGACCGGTGCTCATGGCTGGCGGCGGACTTCGACGGACCCGCCGCGATGCTCGACGCGCTCGCTTACCTCAAGGCAGCCCGCGCTGCCGATGCGGCGGCCGCGCTGGAGATCCCCCGCTCTGGGCTGGGAGCGCATGTGTGGATGTTCTTCACCACCCCTGTGTCCGCTGCAGGACAATAGGCATGCGAACATGTGTTCGATATGGTTCATGAGTGGACGAGTACGTCAACCAGCTGCCGCCGCCGAAAGACCAGCCACGTCGACCGCAGGGCAACCATCCGGTCATCGTGCGCCTGGTACACCGATAGATCCGAGGAGGGGCGGCCCTGTTGAGCGGATTAGAGAGAGAGAGGGGCACGCGCGTAGGACTTCTCTTGTCCTGCCACTGTTGGGTCGATCGGTCGCGGTCCCGACATTGACTGTGCCGTGGGCGGCTCTGTCATGCTGCTCAAGTGGGGTTTGGTCGTTCGTCGGTGGCTGGGTGCTCGGTCAGTCCGGTGAGTCGGGTGAGTGCGGCGAAGCCGTCGTCGGTGCCGGGCCAGTGGGCGCGTACCGCGGGCAGGCCGGCGCGGCGGACCACGCTGCGCAGGACGGCGGTGACGATGATGGCGTCGTCGGCGTATCCCAGGATGGGGATGAAGTCGGGGATCAGGTCGATGGGTGAGGCCAGGTAGATCAGCAGCAGTCCGAGTCTGATGCGGACACCGCGGGGCAGGGTCTTGTCGGTCGCCAGCCGGCGCACCAGCCTTAGCACGTCGGGCAGCAGCCGCAACGCTTCCCGCAGTAGACCGCCCCGTGGCCGTGCGATGGCCAGCACGATCACCAACACGATCCAGGCCAGGATCAACGCGCCGACGACACCGATCAGCAGATCCCACCAGAACGAGCCGGTCATCGCGGCGGCCCGACCTGAAGGCCCGAGCCCTGGACGATGCGCGAGCACTGGGTGGTGGATCGGCACGTCGGCACTTCGACTGCCTGGTCGGGGTGGGTATCGGTGACTCGTTCCGGTGTGTGCGGCTCGTCTTTTCTGATGCCATCGGCGGTGGATAAATGTTCCAGCGGCTGCTCGATGGTGTTCCACGGAGTCGTGTCGGTCGGAATCCGGGCTGGCGTGCTCATGGTCCTAGTCCGTTCCGGTGGCTGATCTCGCGGACTTCGGCCACTCCTGCCTGGATGCCGGCGATCTGGTCGGCGAGTTCCTGCTGGAGTTTCTCGGAGGTAGAGCCGCGCAGGTCGGTGGTGAGGGTGAGCGCCGTGCGGCGGATCTGTCCTAGACCGGTGATCAGGGCATGTACCTGCAGGCGTATCGGCGGGAGGGTCTGCTCCAGCAGTGCTCGGTCCGGTTCACGTTCCAGCAGCGCCAGCATCTGATCCAGGGCGGCCGCCTCGCTGTCCAGCCGGGCGGTGAGCAGCTCCAGGCCGGCCGGGGCATCGGGCAGGTTGGTCAGCACCTGTCGGGTCGCGGTCAGGTTGTCTCGCATTTCTTTACGCAGGAGGGCTATATCGCGGGCCGGGCCGGGCCGGGTGATCGCGGTGCGCAACTCGGCCAGGCCGTGTTCCACCACACCGGTGCGGCGCATTCGTCGCCATAGCAACCAGCCGATCACCGCAGCCACCAGCAGCAGCGCCAGGCCGAGGCCGCCCAGGGTCAACAGCGTCTGCGGAGTGAGCCAGTTGAGGTTCGATCCACCGTCGTCTGCTCGCAGAGTCACCCTTGGGCCCCCCTCAGCATTGGTTGATCACCGGCCACACTGTTGATGTTACAGGCATAACACGCCGGTGTACGTGTGGTATCTCGTGTTCCGCTGCGCTGCAGGGGTACCAACTGGATGTGCTTAGGAACTGGCCGGCTTCTTGTGATCGCTGACCACTCGAAGTACGGGGCCGCCGGTGGTGGGAGCCTCTGCGTCCAGCGCTTGGGCTTCGAAGGCTTCCAGGTCACGGGCGACCTCGGCGACCGCCTCACGAGCCTGGGTGCCCAGCGGCGCCCGGAAGTAGTCGCGTTTGTCGATCTTGGCCAGCCAGGAGTGGAATCGGTCCAGGTCGGCTTCCGATTCTTCGACCTCGGCGTAGGTGGTGCGGCCCTTGCCGCGTTCGGTGGCGATCTCGGCTGAGAGCGCCGGTAACCGCTCCAGGACTTCACCGTATTCCTGGTCACGGGCGGCGTCGAACTCCGCTCGTAGCCAGTGGACCTCGGTGGGGTCGGTGAGCTGAAGGTGCAGCATTCGGCCGTTGCCGCCCTCGTGATTGACCCGGTCCAGCAGCCGTCGAACCTCTTTGAGCACCGCCGGTCGGTCCGGCAGTAGGCACACCGAGGACTGCAAGTAAACCGCGCCCAGGGACCGCAGTTTCCGCCACACATGTACCCGCAGCGAGGCTTGGCCGGCCGACAGGCTGACGGTGACCAACAGCCACCGTTCTGCGGCTGGTGCCCGTTGGGTCATCGACGCCGCCTCAGGCGGCGCCGTAGCTGCTCGAGGCGGCGCCGGTTGTCGGGGGTGTCCATGTGCCGACGGGCGCCCTGCAGCCGCCGCTGCCCGGACGGTGACTGGATGTATTGCATGATCCGACGGATCAACCGATTCATCGCGAACACCTCTTTCAGCTCTTGTTAGCATCGTAACAACGGCACGCTACGGGGCAAGCAGCTATTCCACCCGCGAGCGTGCCGCGTGTGGCGACCCAGCGTGGGGTCTGTCCACCGGTCGCGGGCGTGTCTACGGTATCGGCGCCATGAATTGCGTGCCGACGGTCCGCGACAGCGCCGATGTGAGTAGAAGGAAAGTGTGGCTATGGCATCTCGTGGAGACAATCGTGTTCAGCAATCGGGCGTCGACAATGCCGCCGCTGCTGCGCCGGCAGCACTGTCGACGGTGTGGCAGCGGCTGCGGCCCGGTGTCCGGCGCGCAGCTGGCGCACTGGGGATCGCCCTGGTGTGCCTGGGTGGGGCCGCGGCGATGGGAGGTTTGCGCGCTCCGGGCGGTCTCCGGTTGGCTGCGGTGGGGTTGACCGTTGGGTTCGTGATGTTCGGGTTCGCGGCCGTCCGTATCGGCGGACTGGCGATCGCCCGGGCGGCGACGCCGCGGATCAACGCCGCCGGGGGCGTCGGCGCTGCGCATGGTCTGGTCGCTGGGCGGCTATGCCATCGTCGCGTTGGGTGCGCTGACGGTGCTGGAGGTGAACACTTCCGGTTTCCTGGTCGGCGGTGCGGTCACGGCGGTGATCTTGGGAGTGGCCGCCCAGCAGGTACTGGCCGGCTTTTTCGCCGGCGTCGTGTTGTTGTTTGCCCGGCCGTTCGTCCCGGGCCAGCACATCACTGTGCATTCCGGCGCTCTGGGTGGTCCGTTCGTTGGGACGGTGTTGCACGCCGGGTTGCTGTACACCACGCTGCTGGGCGAGGACGGGCCGGTGCAGCTGCCCAACGCCGGCCTGTTGGCGGCAGCGATCGGCCCGGCAGCTGCGGATCCCGAACCTCCCAAGGACGACACCGAGAGCGTCCCCGGATCCGGGTTCGGCGCGGGATCCGCCTGCGTCCGATGACCGAACCCGACCCCGATCACGGCCCTGGTCATCGTGAATCCCGGCGCGGTGAGCCCCGCCTGCCGGCGGCCGTGGCGGTGATTGCCGCGGTCGCCCTGTATAGCCTGCTGCCCGGTCAGCTGATCGTCGGCCCGCGGTACACCGTTCCGGTCCTGGAGCTGCTGCTGCTGATCCCGCTGCTGGCGATCAACCCGCGGCGGCTGACCCGGGAGACCCGCTGATCACGCCGGGTCGCGACCGGGCTGGTGTTGCTGATCGCCGCGGCGAACCAGGTCGCGCTGGTGTTGCTGCTGGAAGCGTTGACGGTGGACAAGGTCAGCCACGGCGCCTCTCTGTTGATCGCCGCCCTGCAGGTGTGGCTGACCAACATCATCATCTTCGGGTTGGCGTTCTGGGAGATGGACCGCGGCGGTGCGGTGGCCCGCACCCAACAGAGCCGCGCCGAGCTGGCCGCCGCCGATTTTCGGTTCCCGCAGGACGAGGACGCCGACGCCGTCCGGGAGGTGCGGATGCGATCCAGCGAGAAATCGGACTGGGTTCCCAGCTTCCTGGACTATCTGTACGTCTCGGTCACCAACTCCACGGCATTCAGCCCGACCGACACCATGCCACTGTCTCCGCGGGCGAAGATCCTGATGGGGGTGCAGGCCATCGCCGCGGTGATGGTCAACGTGTTGGTCATCGCCCGCGGTGTCAGTCTGCTGCAGTGACCACCGCGGCGTGTTTCGCCGAATGCTTATTGCACTCACGTAGCGCCAGTGGTGAAATCAGCGGCGCCGGCGCCGGTCTGTCCGGCCGCGAAGCAGTATCGCGACGCGGACCGCGGCCACCGCGAAGTAGGCAACCAGCACGACGGCCAGGCCCAGCATCAATGCCGGCTCGGGATCATCGCGCTTCGCGAAGTCGATGAGAACCATGACGCACATGATGAACAACCCGATCAGCAGCAGCCAGTCGGTGAGCCGGAGCCGACCATCGCCAGCCCGAATAGTGTCGATCCGACGCCGCATCACGCCTCTTCACCGCTGATTCAAAGTGCCTTCACCACCCCGTTGTGGGCGGGCTATCCGGTGATCGTTACGAGGATAACTCCGCGGCAGCGGGGGGCTGGCCGTGACGGTGAAAGGCGGTGACTGGTCCGTGGACGGTGAGCGCCGCTCGACTGTCGACGGCGGGTATCTGGCCGGCCGTGATCCGGGCGGTCACGGTGGTGTTCTCCTCGGTCAGGGTCAGCTCGACCGCGGCGTCGTGCCCGAAGTAGCGCACGCCGCTGACCCGACCGGTCACCGGGGAGTCGGCTGCCGCAGCGTCCAGCCGAATCTGTTCGGGCCGGATGAGCACCGTGACGGCACCACTGACCTGGCCGGCAAGTGGCAACGGGCCGAGCGCGCAGTGCACGAACTCGCCATCGGCGTGGCCGGGTAGCAGCACCGCGGCGCCGAGGAGGCGGGCGATCCCGGGGTCGATGGGATCGGTGTACACCGCTGTCGGTGTGCCGGCTTGCGCGATCCGCCCGTCTCGCATGATGGCCACCTGGTCGGCCAACGACAGGGCCTCGTTCTGGTCATGGGTGACCAGCAGCGCGGTGGCGCCGGCGGTCCGCAACGCCGCCGCTACTGCGCGGCCGGTGTCCTCGCGCAATCCTGCGTCCAGCGAGGAGAAGGGTTCATCGAGCAGCACCAGCGCCGGTTCCGGGGCCAGCGCGCGGGCCAGCGCGACCCGCTGCTGCTGGCCCCCGGACAGTTGATGTGGATAGCGGTCGGCCAGTGCTGAATCCAGCCCGACGAGCTGCAGCAGCGCTGTGGGTTGGTCCGGCTGTCGGCGGAGTCGGCGGCGCAGACCGAAGGTGATGTTGTCAGCGACGGTCAGATGCGGAAACAGCGCACCTTCCTGGGGCACGTAGCCCACTTGGCGACGTTGGGCCGGCACGTGCCGGCTGCCGTCGCTGACCGTTTGACCGGCGATGCTGATCGTGCCGGAATCGAATCTGAGGAAGCCGGCGACCGAGCGCAGCAGCGTGGTCTTACCGCATCCGGACTGGCCGAGTACCGCGGTGAGGCTGCCGGCCGGCACCTGCAGGTTGACCCCGGCCAGCACGGGCTCGGCGCCGTAGGACTGGTGAAGTTGGTGCACCGTCAGCGTGCTCATGCCGGATTCCGGCGCCCGGATCGGGTCAGCAGCAGCGTCGCCGGGAGCGAGAGAGCCACCATGGTCAGTGCATACGGGGCCGCCTGGCCATAGGCGATGCTGCTGCTACTGCTCCAAAATTCGGTGGCCAGTGTCCGGACGCCGATGGGGGCCAGCAGCAGCGTCGCGGTCAGCTCGGTCAACACGGCCAGGAACACCAGACTGCCGGCCGTCCCGACGCCTAGCCGGATCAGCGGCAGGGTGACCCGGCGCAGCCGGGCGGCGGCGTTGAGGCCCAGCGAGGCCGCCACCTGACGCAAGACGGCTGGTTCCTGGCCCAACGCGGCGCGCAGCGCGACGTTGGCGCGGGGCAGGAACATGATCGCGTACCCGGCCAACAACAGGCCGACCGTCTGATAGGCCGGTGGCAGGTAACGGATGCTCACCGTCACCAACGCCAACGCGACGACGATGCCGGGCAGTGCACTGCCGAAATAGGTGCTGCGTTCCAGCACCATGCTCCACCGCCCGGGGCTGCGCACGGATAGGGCCGCGACCGGTAACGCCAGCAGCGTCGTCAGCACCGCCGCACAGATGGCCAAGACCAGGGAGGTGATAGTGGCCTGGGCCAGCGACCCCAGCCCGGAACCGGTCGAGGAGCCGATCATGGTCCAGTGCAGCAGGCTGCCGATCGGCACGCCGACCGCCAGCAGCACCAGCGCCGCCGCCGCCGACAGGCCGAGAACGGTGAGCCGGCCGAGTTCACAGGGTTGCGGCGGTGAACTGGCCCCCGAGCCGATTCGGGCGTTGCGGGCTGAACCGCACACCCGCAGCTCGGCCAGCAGCATCAGCAGGCAACACAGCACCAGGACGCCGGCCAGGGCCGTCGCGGCGGGACCGTTGAACGAGGATCGGTACTGGTCAAAGATCGCCGTCATCAACGTCGGGTACCGCAGCATCTGCAGCGCCCCGAACTCTGCCAGCAGGTGCAGCCCGACCAGCAGCGCCCCGCCCAGCAGCGCCGGTTTCAGCTGTGGCAGCACCAGCCGGGCAAACGCGCGGATCGGTCCGTGCCCAGCGGTGGGCGGTGTCCTCCAGCGCCGGGTCAAGGCGCCGCAGCGAGGCCGACACCGGCAGATAGATCAGCGGGTAGTAGGACAACGTGACGATGATCAGCGCCCCCCAATAGCCCTCTACCGAGGGCGTCAGCGAGGACCAGGCGAAACTGTTGACAAATGCCGGCACCGCCAACGGCGCGGTGAGCGCGGCCCGCCACCAGCGGGTACCCGGCAATGAAGTGCGCTCCACCAGCCAGGCCGCCCCGGTGCCGATGATGGCGCTGAGGATGCCCGCGCCGATCACCAGGGCAGCGGTGTTGATCAGCAGTTCGCCCACTCGTGGCCGCGCGATCAACACCAGCGATCCCCGCCACCCCAACCCGGCCACGGAGGCGATGACGAACAGCAACGGAAGCAGGCTCAGCATGGCAACGATCACCGCCGGTGCCAACATCCCGGACCGGTAACGCCGCCCACCCCCGATGATGGGCCGTGTCGCGGACGGCTGCCGCCCGCGGGCGGTCAGAGCAACCCCGCACGCTGCATCAGCGCCACCACCTGGGGGCCGTTGAAGGCCGACAATTCCACCCGCGGTGCATCCAGTGTGTTCAGCGGGCGCAGCACCGGGTTAGCCGGTGCGCCGCTGCCGATCGGATACTCCATGGCGCTGCAGCCAGCACCTTTTGCCCGGCGCTGCCGTTGAGGAACTTCACGAACGCCTGCGCCTCGGCCTGGTGCTTACTGGCCTTCAGGACGCCGGCGCCGGACACGCTGAGGAACGCGCCGGGATCTGCATTTCCGAAGTAGTGCAGTTCGGTCTGCTGACTGTTCTGACCGGATTCGGCGCGATCCTTGTACCAGTAGTAGTGGAAGATGACGCCCGCGTCGATGCTGCCGGCGTTGACCGCCTTCATCACCGCGCCGTTGCTCTGGAAGACCTTGGCAACGTTCTTCAGCCCGGTCAGCCAGGCGCTGGTTGCCGGTTCGCCCTTCAGCGCCAGCACCGCGCTGACGATTGCCTGGAAATCCGCGCCCGCCGGCGAGATGCCGATCCGCCCTTCCACCGGGGCCCGGCCAGATCCAGGATGGAGGCGGGCAGGTCCGCGGCGAGAAGTTTGCCGGGGTTGTAGGCCAAGACGGTGGCCCGGGAGGCGAAGCCGACCCAGTTGCCGTCGGCGGGCGCGAAACGGGCCGGTACCTGGGTGAGCGTCTGCGGCTGGACCGGTGCAAATCCATGGCTGCCGTTCACCAGGGTCATCGCCGGGGTGTTCTCGGTGACGAACACGTCAGCCGGCGTGGCCGCACCTTCCTGAACCAGCTGATTCGCCACATTCTGCAGCTGTTCGACTACGCCGACAAGGACACCACTGTGGTCGGTGAACCCAATCGGCAAATCGTCGGACGCGGCGTGGATCTGCTGGAATAACGCGAGCCATCGTCGAAAGCCGGCCCGGGATGCCCAGCTGGCAGACCTGGCCGGGCCAGCCACCCGCACCCGACGCGGCAACTCACAGAGGACGTCGGGTAGATCCGCACCGTCCAACTGTGGACAGATCATCCGGTCCCCCCAGCTGCTGGCAGCGGCTCGACGCGTCGGCAACGGTGTGGCTGCTATCGGGCGTGGTCGGCGCAGCAGGGGGTGGGGGGTTGGGCACTTCGAAGGGCAGCAGGGTGCCGTCGGGTGTGAATTTGCACGATAAGTGGCACCATTTTTGCGAGCTATCTGGCACGTTTAGCAACTTATTTGGCCGTTCTGCCCGCGTGCAGGCCCAAATGCACTAGGCACCCGAACTGACGTTCGAGATCTGGGCCAATTACCGTGCACAAAAACGTGGCAAATAGATCGCCAATTCACAGTCTTCTCCGGCGCCCGGATGCCGGATGGCCAGAGAACCTAGGCCCGTACAAGGCCCCAGTGGAACGTATCGCACGTCAGAGACCAGGAATCCTTGGTGCGCCCGGAGGGATTCGAACCCCCAGTCTTCTGATCCGTAGTCAGATGCCTTATCCGTTGGGCCACGGGCGCAGGTGGTGCTGTTCAGTTGATCTTCCGCGGAAGCGGAGGGATTTGAACCCTCGGTGCCCTTGACGAGCACAACACATTAGCAGTGTGTCCCATTCGGCCGCTCTGGCACGCTTCCCCAGTGCCACCGTAAGGAGGCCACCGACCGCTCAGGGTACCCGGCGCAGCGCATACGGCGCAAAGCCGCTGATGCGGCCTCGCGGACCTACGTGCGAGGCTTCATCCCGGACCGCGCGGCTGCCAGGAAGCTATCCAGCGCGGCCGGATCAGCCAGGGCGTCCTTGGATACCGCCTTCTCGACGGGCGTGCCGGTCAGGATCCGCTTCACCGGCACCTCGCACTTCTTACCGTTGAGCGTCCGCGGGATCGACGTCACCTCGATGACCGACCCGGGCACGTGCCGGGGCGACAGGTCGGAACGGATCGACGCCCGGAGTCTTCCTGCCACCGTGGCAATGTCCTGCCCTGCATCCAGCACCAGGAACAGCAGCAGGTCCCCTTCGCCGGCCGAGCCCGACGTGTCGATCACCAGCGAGTCGACGACGCCTGGTTCGGACTCGACCACCCGGTAGAACTCGGCGGTGCCCATCCGCACTCCGCCCCGGTTCAGGGTGGCGTCCGAGCGGCCCTCGATCACGCAGG
>JAABUT010000531.1_pt1 | contig 59473 bp, 64 predicted proteins | sample 5559281 | NCBI WGS metagenome assembly JAABUT01 (sample SAMN10711880, study PRJNA513359) | rock metagenome | isolation source: Antarctica rocks | place: Antarctica: Victoria Land, Ricker Hills nord | collected 2016-01-04 | reverse complement strand
CATTAGTTACATTTGCAGCAAAAATCTGAGTCAGTCAGGTTTATTTACAACTTACAACCACAAAACATGTTCACCGGCATAATAGAGACATTAGGAATAGTTACTGATTTATCTGAAGATCAGGGAAATTTACAGCTAACCATCAGTTCTAACTTCGCACAAGAATTAAAGATTGACCAATCCATCGCGCATAACGGCATTTGTTTAACCGTTGTTGCTATGGTTGAGGATTTGCATACAGTAACCGCAATTGAGGAAACCTTAAACAAAACAAATTTACGAAACTTGCAAAAAGGAGATTTGGTGAATTTGGAGCGTTGTATGCGGATGAACGACCGGCTCGACGGGCATATTGTACAAGGCCATGTTGATCAAACCGCTGTTTGTACTGCTTACCAGGAACTGGAAGGAAGCTGGGAATATACATTTGAATATGATCCAACCCGGGGCAATGTTACGGTTGAAAAAGGCTCGATCTGTATTAACGGTGTGAGTTTAACGGTGGTTAATTCTCATCAAAATAGTTTTTCGGTTGCCATAATTCCTTACACTTACGAGCATACCAATTTACAGCAGGTAAAAAAAGGCTCGGTTGTGAACTTGGAGTTTGATGTGATCGGGAAATATGTAGCACGGTTAATGCAACGTTAAAGTTCTGCGGTAAAACCGATTTGCTTCCCGTTAAATCCAACTTGGACTTTGTTTAAAAACCGGTCTGCCATTTTACCATGTTTGTTTTGAATGGCAAACATCGAACTATCAAACAACAGCAAGAACGCGCCTTGTAAAATAACAGCGTTGCCGTAACCATTCAATCGGTCGGAACTTTTGCTAATGCCACGCCTGTTTAAATACCAACCGCCGGCAATGTAAGCAACATCCAAACTAGCATTGATCAGTAAAATCTTTTCTGTTTTACGTTGTTCGCTGATGCTTTGCGAAATGGAATATTGTTTGTTAGATGCTTCTTTTGCACCATAAAAACCTGCGGTTGCAATTCCCAAATTAACCATGTTCCAAAAGATATTCATTTGGTGAAAGTATTTGGTTGCGCCTTTTGTCTTGTAAAAGCCAACGCTTCCAACTGCAATATTGGCCAAAGCCCATCCGCCTAAAACTTTCATCCCGGTTTGGTTGATCTCATTTCGTTTTCGGTTGAAATGGGAGAGGGTGTCTTGGGATTTGGCTTTGGTGAAAAATAAAACCAAAAGAAACAAAACCAATTTTTTCATATATAAAATAGATACTTAATGTTCTAATATTGAGAATAAGTTAAACTGATTTTGCAATCTAAGTACAACAACCCAAAGAATTTACAAGGTTGGATTTAGAAATAACAACATGAAATAATTGAAACTTAATCTGACATTTCATTGGACTTTTCAGGTATTTCTGTTATCTTGAATTATTTACTAGTCAAGTGCTTTATTTATATGTTGAATTAAGTTCTTCCAATTATTTTTTTCAGACTCTGTCAACGTACTTGCATCATTATTTCTTGTCCACTTTATAAATGCTTTTGCAAGTTTGTACTTTGAAAAGTCTGGTATCTCTTTTGAAAAAATATCAATAATTGGTCGGGTTGGTTGGCTTGTAACATTTGCTTCTAAGTCAATACCATATTCAGCTTTTACAATTGAAACTAAAGTCGTACGAAGTAAATCTTCAATTTCAGGTTTAGATATACCTGCTACGAAATCTTTAGTTCTAAGAATGTTTTTATTTCCTAAAGTATGAACAAGGTTTTCTTGCTGTGCTGCTTGGTCACCTGCAGCATCTGAGTCTAATAATGCAGCTACTTTAAGATTTTGAGCAAATAAAATTGTGGCATAATAAACAACTTTACCTGCTGAGTTTGCAAATACTAAAGCGATTTTATCATTTAAGTTTTCAATTTTAGCACTTCTTAGTAGTTCAGCAGTTGCATCTAAATACCAATAGTCGGTAAGCCCTTCTAAAATTAAATTCCTCTGTTGCGAAAATAAACTTTGTGCAAGGTCATAACCTAATGCTTCTTGTAAAGGTAAAAGTCCTGCTGGGTCGCTTGAAGAAAGTGTTGTATGTACTTTTGTTCCTTCTCTACGATTTTTCATTTCAACCACTTTTACTATGTCCAACTCATCGGGTCCAACAAGAAAAGGTGAATGGGTTGTGTAAATAGTTTGATTTTTTTCAGCAAGCCTTGTAATTGTATCTCTAAAATCTCTTTGCTTTAAGGCATGCAAACTCATACCTGGTTCATCTAAGAGCAAAATTGCATTTTTGTGTTTGTCCATTGCCTCAGCAAAGAAAACAACGAAAAAAGAAACAAGCCATTGAAAACCTTCTGAGCGTTGGTCTAATTCTATATCAACGCCAATATCATCTTCAACAACTACTTTTAGATATTGTCCATCAGCAGTAACTTTTAATTTATCAGCTTCTGGTCTATCTGGATTTGGCATCCAAACTGTTCTGATTTCTTCCGTTAGTCTTACACTTGCTGCATTTAATTGATAACTCCTACTATCAAGTTTGTCTTTGTATTCTTTCAAAGCATTAGTGTCATTTATACTTGGACTTTGGGTGTTTCCTAAATCAGAGAGTTGTCTTGCTGTAAAACCAAGAAGCTTCAATAAACATAAATTTCCATAATCATAATACTCATCATCTAATAAATTTTGTTCAGTTCGTTGGGCTAAATGCTGTAGATGTACAGATGGTTTTACTTTAAAGTAGTTATTAAATAAAATAAATACTGGTGTTCTTTTATCCAATGCTGAAAGTGCTTCATCGTGTTTTTTGTTAAAAGCAAATTGTTCAATCAGTTTAGAATATCTCGTCTCTTCCTTTTCATTTCCTTCTTCAACTAAAGGATAGTTTTTTTCTAATATGGCTTTTAGCTTTGTCGCATTTTCAGCAGATATTATTGAATAATCGCTCCAAGTATCTGTTAATGTTTTGAATGATATACTTGGCTTTTTTGTTTCTTCTGTTGGATTTTCTTTTGAATACTGATTGTCTAAATGTGAAATTAATCGAGCTAAATCATTTTTAATGTCCTTGTAGTAAATTTTGGCTGGTTCGTTTTCAAGACTGTGGTATATCTGATTATCAAGATTCTTCACCAATTTATAAATGCAGTCTTTAAATTCAATTGGAATTAAAGTTTTGTCACTTTCTTCAAGTTTAAAATAGCCTGTTACAATAGGGACATTTTTTGCTAAAACTTTCCCTGTTGAAATATCATTGTATAAAGAACGTGGATAATCTCTTAAAGCTTCAAAACCTGCAATTTCTTTAGGTTTGTTTAACTGCTGTAATGCTTTTAGTATTACGGTTTTTCCGGCTTCATTTGGCCCAACCATAATTGTCTTTAAATCTTCAATCTCAAATTCACCTGTATCAATTACGCTTCGATAATTTTGAACCCGTGCTTTAAATAATTTCATAACATCTGTTTAGGTTTAATGAATATATAAAGTAAGTTAAAATACAACACTTTCTACCAACCCTTCAGCTCCGAAAACTTATGGATTCTCCGCACAAAAAAATCCCAAACCACACTGCCACGATAAAAGCCGGCCGTGGATTGCAGGTTATAATCTGCATGGCTCTCGCTTCTTACTTTTTGCCGCCCCGAATTTTTGAAGATGTGCCGGATAAAATTTCGGTGTGCTTTGCTGATGGCTGCAGCATCTTTACGTTTTCCTTCGGAGAGGAAACGGATTATCGTTACAAAATCCAGCACAAAACGCATCGGGATCACAAACACACTTTTGCGCAGCCACAGGTTTTTTTGCAGCAACAATAAGTTGTTCCGAAAGTTGAGGAAAGTTTTAAAAGGGTTTTCGGCATCCAAAGTCCCGCCGCCCAAATGATAAACTTTGGATTCTGCACAATACATCACTTTCAAACCCATGTTTTTTAAGCGCCAGCATAAGTCGATTTCTTCCATGTGTGCAAAAAAACGCTCATCAAACCCGCCTGAAAGCAACCAGTATTTTTGCTTGATAAACAAAGCGGCGCCCGAAGCCCATAGCACTTCGCCGGATTGGTTGTATTGTCCGTGGTCTTCTTCCACTTCGTAAAAAATCCGTCCGCGGCAAAAAGGATAGCCAAACGTATCGATAAACCCTCCGGCAGCACCCGCGTGTTCAAATTTGTTCTTTTGCTGCCAGGATAAAATTTTGGGCCCTGCAGCAGCAATCAAATCATCCGTTTCCATCAGCTTGATCACCGGCCCGATCCAATCCGGTTCAACTTCCACGTCAGAATTTAAAAGGATGAAATAATCTGCCTCAACCTGGTTTAAAACACGGTTGTAACCGCCGGTAAAACCATAGTTCTGGTCGTTTAATACTGTTTTTACCTGTGGAAAATTGGTGCGCACAAAGTCAACCGAGCCATCCGCAGAGCCATTATCGCCCAAAACAATTTCCAAGTTTGGGTAGATGGAAGCAATAACCGAAGGCAGGTAAGTTTGTAAATAATTTAAACCGTTCCAATTCAGGATCACAACGGCAACTTTGGGCAGGCTCATCTCAGAATATCTTCCGGTTTAAATTTCCATCTTTTGTGCGACCAGAGCCAGTAAGCAGGCGCCTGGCGGATCACTTTTTCCAGGTACTGTACGTGCAAATCTGTGATTTCGTGTTCGCGGCTCAGTTTCGGCTCGTTCATTAAGGGCACGAAGGTACAGGAATAATAGCCTCTTTTCACTACGCGGATATCACAAAAAATCACCGGGTCGTTGGTCATTTTCGCCATCTTTTCAATCCCCAGGAAAACGGCGGTTGGCTGGTTTAGAAATTGCGTAAAGTATTGTGTTTCTTCCCGCACCGGCGTTTGGTCGCTTACAAAAACGGTAAACTTAGGTTCGTTTTTTAGGGTAACCAAAGTACGCAAAGTAGCTTTCATCGTTACCGGCAGCGAGCCAAAACGTGAACGCATCTTTTTAATGAAAGCATCGAAAGCCTCGTTTTCAAGCGGTTTGTAGATAAACAGTTTCTTTTTTTGGGTAGAAAAGGCCAGGATCTGGGCGGCCATTTCCCAGTTGCCATAATGGCCCAGCGCGCCCAGCACACTTTTTTGCCTGCTAAAAAAAGCATCCAGCAATTCAGGATTGTTTAGGATGAAATGTTTCTTCAGCTGCCTTTCGGAAATACTGATGAGTTTGACCGCTTCTACCATTAAATCAGCCAAATAACCAAAAAACCGACGTTCAATTTGCGCCCGTTCGGTTACGGTTTTTTCCGGGAAAGCATTCAACAGGTTCTGCTGTACTACTTTGCGCCGATATTTGATCAAATGGAAAAGAATAACAAATAGCAGATCGGATAGCAGGTACAAAACCCAGAACGGCAGCAGCGAGAGCAGGTACAAAAAGAAAATGGCTACTTTCGTAAGTGCCTTAATGATCATTATTTTGATTGAAATTTGAATACAAACTTATTATTTATGACGGATAATCGTGCTTTGTTCCCGTTGTTTTACCTGCCTCCGGTTGCTTTTTTTTCAGAATTGCTTCAGTATAAAAACAATTTTTTGATCGAACAAAAAGAACATTTCCCCAAACAAACTTACCGTAACCGTGCACAAATCTATTCGCCCGACGGCGCTTTAACTTTGGTGGTGCCGGTTGAAAAAGGTTCCAAAAACCATCGCCTGGTAAAAGACGTAAAAATAAGTTATGATTTTAACTGGCAGCGGCTGCATTGGTTAAGCCTGGAATGCTGTTACCGAAGCTCGGCTTATTTTGAATATTATGAAGCAGATTTTGCGCCTTTTTACCAGGGAAAAAAACACGTTTTTTTGTTTGATTACAATGAAGCTTTGCTGCGTTTGGTTTTGAAACTGATGAAGCTGAACCTGGAAATTGGTTTTACAAATGATTACGAAGCAGATCTAAAAGGTGCAGATTTCCGTAAAAACATCCATCCGAAATTGGAATATGATCTTCAGCAAAAAACATATTTCCAGGTATTTGACGACCGTAAAGGGTTTCTGAAAAACCTGAGCATTGTAGATTTGCTTTTTAACCAGGGACCGAACACGCTGAATTATTTGTGATGGAAAAACAAATTAAACGTTTAAAAATGAAAGTGTTTTTTGAAGCCGGATGGATTGGCGCAATTGTGGCTTGACAATTGCAGTTCGGGATATGAAATTGAAAAAAAGATATTTATATATTATAGCTGCTGCTGCCGTTATTTTACTCACTGTTAAAATTGTAGCTGCCCAGAATCAAAATACGCTGAAAGATGCGGTAATGAAAGAAATTTCAGGTATTGCTTCTTCCCGCATCAACAAAAATGTGTTGTATGTGCACAACGACAGCGGCGATACCAGCCGTTTTTTTGCCATTAGCCCAAGCGGACAATTGCTTAGTACTTTTTATTTTAAAGCGGATGCTGCACACAAAAACGCCAACGTGATCGATTGTGAAGACATTGCCGTTGGCCCCGGCCCCAAAAAAACTAAAAGTTATGTTTACCTGGGTGATATTGGCGACAACCGTGCGGAAAGAAGCTTTATAACCATTTATCGTTTTTCGGAACCAGGTGTTACCGGGACGAAAGCTGCTTCTTCCATTCCTGCAGATGCCATACGTTTAAAATATCCGGACGGCACGCACGATGCCGAAACTTTAATGGTTGACCCTATTGATCGCTTGTTTTACATCATCACCAAGCGCGAAGATTCGGTAGGCGTTTACACCGCACCGCTCAATGCTTCTTTTACCGATACAATTATGCTACAAAAGAAATGTAAATTGCATTTTACCGGTTTCCCTTTAATGAAGTGGGTTACGGCCGGGGATATTTCTGCCGATGGCAAACAGCTATTGGTTAAAAGCTACCAGAACGTGTATTACTGGAAGCGACAGCCGGGGGAACCAGTTTGGAAAACGCTGCAACGCAAACCAGCCGAACTGCCTTATACGCCCGAAAAACAAGGCGAAGCCATTGGTTTTACGCCTGATGGAAAAGCTTATTATACTGTCAGCGAAGGTAAAAATGCCCCGATTTATTATTATCAAATACCAAAATAAGTACGGTAAAAGAAGCATTTGTTTTGGTAAGACCACAGCAATATTACAAACAGTTGTAGTGGCTGGATGTTGAAACCGTTGATTTTCACAACTGACGGATCAGCAATATCCAAACTGTCTTTTTCTTTCTAAAAATAAAAATGAGTACGTCCTTCCCGCAAAATCCAACTTCAAATCAAACTGCTTACAACCAAATCAACAACCGCAAATGGTGGAAAGAAGCCGTTGTTTATCAAATTTATCCCCGCAGTTTTAAAGACAGCAATGGCGATGGCATCGGCGATTTGCAAGGCATCATCTCCAAGTTGGATTACATCAAAAGTTTAGGCGTAGATGTGGTTTGGCTCAATCCCATTTACCCTTCACCCAATTGCGACAATGGTTACGATGTGAGCGATTACGAAGGCATTATGCCGGAATTTGGGACGATGGAAGATTTTGATGCTTTGCTGCAGGGCTTGCATCAGCGGAACATTAAATTAGTGATGGACTTAGTGGTTAATCATACCAGCGATGAACATAAATGGTTTCAGCAATCGCGTAGTTCCAGGGAAAACCCTTACCGCGGTTATTACCATTGGTGGCCAGCCGAAAAAGGAAAGCCGCCCTACCGCGACAGTTTTTTTGATGTGGAAGAAGGCGCCTGGAAGTACGACGAACAGACCGATAGTTATTACCTGCACTATTTTTCTAAAAAGCAACCCGACCTAAACTGGGAAAACCCTGTTGTGCGCGAAGAAGTGTTTAAGCTGATGCGTTTCTGGTTGGATAAAGGTGTGGACGGTTTCCGGATGGATGTGATTTCTTACATCTCTAAAGACATAGCTTTTCCGGAAATAACACAGGAATACCTGGACAAAAACGATAAGGGCATGTGGGGCATCTATTACGCAAAAGGGCCAAAACTGCATGATTATTTGCAGCAGATGAACCGCGAAGTTTTGGGTCGGTACGAAATGATGACGGTTGGGGAAGGTTCAGGCGTAACCATTGATGAAGCGATGAATTTTGTTGACGAAGACCGTAAAGAACTGGATATGTTTTTCCATTTTGACGGCATGTACATTGGCTTGCTGCCCGGCAAATACAAGCAGCCTGATCCGGCCGGTTGGAAACTGACCGACTTTAAAAAACTCTACAGCAAGTGGAGCGATATTTTTGCAGAGAAAGGCTGGGGAAGTATTTATCTGGGCAACCACGACCAGCCACGGATGCTGAGCCGTTGGGGAAATGATGCGCCGGAGTTTGCCGAAGCATCTTCCAAGCTGCTGCATACTTTCTTGCTGAGCATGCGTGCCACGCCTTATATTTTCTCAGGAGATGAAATTGGGATGAGCAACATCAGGTTTGACGATATTAAAGATTACCGGGATATTGAAACGTTAAACTGGTACAAAAAACTGGAAAAAGACGGCGAAGACACGCAAAAGTACCTGGAAGGCTGGAAAGCAACAGCAAGGGACAACAGCCGCACACCTTTTCAATGGAACAATGAGCCGAATGCAGGTTTCAGCAGCGGAGAACCCTGGATCAAGGTCAACACCAATTTTACATCGGTAAACGAAGCATTGCAGGAAACCGATCAAAATTCAATTTTGAATTATTTCAGAAAATTGATCCAATTAAGAAAAAACAACCCGGTTTTAATTTATGGTGATTACCAACTGCTGGACGAAGAACATCAGCAGGTTTATGCTTATACCAGAAGTTTAAACAACGAAAAATTTTTAGTGTTGTTGAATTTTTCAAAAGAAAACGCAACTTTTAACCTGCCTCAGGCCATTGATGCCGGAGCTGTCCTGATCAACAATTATGACGGGTTTAATCCTGATCGGCAAAAGGCAAATTTGAAACCTTATCAGGCGGTGATCGTGAAATTGTGATTTTTCACTAATTTTATGTTGATAAAAGAAGCATTTAGTTCAATACAAAAATTTTTAACTTTGATTTATGGAACTTTTATTAAAAAATGTTGATCCGAAAGATCTTACTTTATTAAAAAATCTGTCGAAACGTTTAGGGATTTTGGTAGAAACCCATGCAGAAGCAGTGCTTGACAAGCCAGACAATTTTTCAGTTTTTGATGATATTAGAGAGTCAATGGCCGAAATACGGGATGCTGAAGCTAAAAATATACAACTTCAAAGTGCAAGGGATTTTCTAAATGAGCTTTAGTATAGAACTTACTAAACGTTTTAAAAGAGAGTTTAAGCGTTTGGTCAAAAAATTTCCGTCTGTTAAAACTGAATTTGCAAATTTAATTGATTCACTTGAAGAAAATCCAATTCAAGGTACACCTATCGGGAATGGCTTTTATAAAATTCGGGCAGGCATTGCAAGTAAAGGAAAAGGCAAACGGGGCGGTGCAAGGGTAATAACTTACGTTGTGATTCTCAAAGAAGTGGTTTATTTAGTTGCAATGTACGATAAGTCAGAAAGACAAAATTTTAGCCAGAAGGAACTTCAGGAATTTTTAGATGAATTATAACTGATTTTAAATCCTGTTGTTTTTCTAAAAACAACCAATAAAAGCAGCTGTTGAATACACTATCAATCCAAATTCAACTTATGAAAAACAAACTTTTCGCTGCTACTTTTTTGACAATTGCATTCGCAGGATGTCAATCTCAAGAGAAAAAGAAAGAAGAAAATAAAGATAAAGCTGATGTAGTTGCCACTACGGATAGCCAGCAGGTTGATTTGCCAGCTCCTTATGCAACAAAATCAGTAAAAAAATTCAGTAAAGTTATTGGTTGGCCAAACGGTAAAATGCCGGTTGCGCCAGCAGGTTTTGCTGTTCAAATGTATGCTACCAATTTAAAAAGTCCGCGTAATATTTACATCGGCCCAAATGGTGATGTTTTTATTTCTGAAGCTAATGCAGAAGCAAAAGGCGTAAAAAAGGTGGTAAACGAAGTAAGTGGAAAATCACAATCCGGTTATGACGGACCAAGCCCAAACCGCATTACGATTTTGCGGGATGCAAATCACGATGGCAAACCGGAACTGCAACGAATATTTTTAAGCGAACTGAAAGAGCCTTACGGTATGCTAGTTTTAAACAACTATTTCTACGTTGCCGATACAGATGGCATTTGGCGTTATCCGTACAAAACCGGACAAACAACTATCACCGAAAAAGGACAGAAAATTTTAGATTTACCTGTCGGCGGTTATAACAATCACTGGACACGAAAAATTATTGCCAGCCAGGACGGTTCTAAAATTTATGTTTCTGTTGGTTCGGGAAGTAATGACGGCGAGCATGGTATGGACAATGAAAAAAGGCGTGCAGATGTATTGCAAATTAATCCTGATGGTTCCGGCGAAAAAATTTACGCCGGCGGTTTGCGTAATCCTGCCGGGCTTGCTTTTGCCCCTGATCATAAAACTTTATGGGCAGCAGTAAACGAACGTGATGAATTGGGAGATAACTTAGTTCCTGATTACTTGACCAGTGTTAAAGAAGGTGGTTTTTACGGCTGGCCTTACGCCTATTTTGGCCAGCATGAAGACCCAAACCATAAAGGCGAAAATCCCGAAATGGTTAAAAAGTCTATTACGCCCGATGTTTCATTGGGTCCGCATACAGCTTCTTTAGGGCTTACTTTTTATACTAAAAATACTTTTCCGGCAAAATATCACAATGGCGCTTTTGTTGGCCAGCATGGCTCCTGGAACCGTTCGGTTTTCTCTGGTTATAAAGTTGTTTTTGTTCCTTTTGAAAATGGCAAGCCCGGAAAAATAGAAGACTTTTTAACTGGGTTTATTGCAGATGAAAGTAAAAACGAAGTTTATGGCCGCCCGGTTGCGGTAGAAGAAATGCCGGATGGCTCTTTGCCTGTGGCCGATGATGGCGCAAGCAAAATTTGGCGCGTGAGTGCTTCAAAATAAATAAATTATCATTATTATTAGAAGAGCGGCAACATTTAGTCGCTCTTTTTTTATGCGATAAAAGAAGCATATTCAGGAATTACGCACTATATTGCTTGTTCTAAAGCATTAACCCAACCATGAACAAGTTCTACACTTCTGTTGCCTTGATAATGCTGCTCACCGCTTCTATTTATGCCCAACGTAGGCGGGCTGCGAATCCGAGTGATACTATTGCTTCCAATTACAATCCGCAGGAACTTTTTTCTCCGGCCTTTTATGCTGAAAAGGGAAACGAATTTCACTCGGCAAACGGCGCACCGGGGCCGAAATACTGGCAGAACAAAGTAGATTACCAACTGAACGCTAAAATTGATACCGTTACCAAAACTTTATCCGCTACAGAAAATATCAGTTACACCAATAACAGTCCGGATGCTTTGCCTTATTTGTGGCTGCAACTTGATCAAAATACCTATCAAAAAGAAGCACGTTCCAACTTTGTAACCGGCCGTGCCGCCGCCGAACATACTCAAGGTTACGCATTTGAATCGGTAGAAATTGTAGTTAACGGAAAAGCACAAACCGTAAATTACATCGTAAATGATACGCGGATGCAAATTCGTTTGCCAAAAGCTTTAGCTGCAAACGGCGGAAAAATCAATGTATTGATTAAATACCATTACGACATCCCCGGAGATTTTGGCGGAAGAACGGACTACACCCAAACCAAAAACGGCAAGATCTACGAAATTGCCCAGTGGTTTCCCCAGCTTTGTGTTTATGATGATACGACTGGTTGGGATACTTTGCCTTTCCTTGGTGCGGGAGAGTTTTATTTAGAGTACGGCGATATTGATTATAAAGTAAACGTTCCCTGGGATATGATCATAGCTGGTTCAGGGGAACTGCAAAACCCGAAAGAAGTGCTGACAGCCAAACAGATCAGCCTGCTTGAAAAAGCCAGGAACAGCGATAAAACCATCATGATCCGTTCTGCAGCAGAAGTGAATGATCCTGCTTCCCGTCCGGTTCAAAAAGGAACGTTAACCTGGCATTTCCTAATGAAAAACACACGTGATGTTGCTTTCGGCACTTCCAGGGCTTACATCTGGGATGCCGCGCGTGTCAATCTCCCCGAAGGAAAAAAATGTATATCGATGTCGGTTTACCCAATAGAAAGTGCCGGGAACGATGCCTGGGGAAGGGCGACTGAATATTTAAAAGGTTCCATCGAGTATTTCTCCAAACAATGGTTTGTATATCCCTGGCCGGTGGCCATTAACGAAGCCGGAATTGCAGGAGGAATGGAATACCCGGGAATTGTGTTTGACGGCATTAACGATAAAGGCAAAGAACTTTTTTGGGTAACCGCGCATGAAATTGGGCACAACTGGTTCCCGATGATTGTGGGCAGCAACGAGCGCCGTTTTGCCTGGATGGACGAAGGTTTTAACACTTTTATTGATGTTTATGCTTCCGATGTTTTTAACAAAGGAGAGTTTGCGCCCAAACGCGACGGCGAATATGCGCCAAGCGGGGGAAATCCGGCGGATGAAATTGTTCCGATTGTTCTCGACCCGAATGCGCCGGTGATCATGACCGCTGCCGATGCCATTAAAGAAAAATACCGCCACCCGATTGCTTATTTTAAACCTGCATTCGGGCTGGTTTTGCTGCGCGAACAGGTTTTTGGGAAAGACCGTTTTGATTATGCTTTCCGGCAATACATCCATAATTGGGCATACAAACATCCGCGTCCTGATGATTTTTTCCGTTCCATGGAAAACGGGGCAGGGGAGGACTTGTCCTGGTTTTGGAAAGGCTGGTTCTACAACAACTGGAAATTGGATTTGGCGATTCATGATGTGCAATATCAAAAAACAGGCGATAAAAGAAGCATCCGCATTACCGTTGCCAACCTGGAAAAAATGGCCATGCCTTTCACAGTCGAGATCACTTTGAAAGACGGAACCAAACAACGGCAAACTTTCCCAGTAGAAACCTGGCTGCAAAACAAAGCGATTACTTTTGATCTGCCGGTTACACAAGATGTAACACAAGTTCAGGTTGACCCGGAAGGTGCTTTGCCGGATTTGAATAGGGGGAATAATATTTGGAAGGGGAGGTAAAAAAATTACTATCTTTAACTAAATGTTGATTTATGGAAATGGCGTTGAAATACAAGATTGTAGAGAAGATTATTCAAAGCAGCGATGATACTTTGCTGAATGAAATAAAAGCATTGCTGGGTTTATCAGAAGGGGATTTTTGGGGAGAACTTCCTGAAGAAGTGAAGCAGGCCGTAAAAAAAGCAAAATTTGAGCTTGACCGGGGCGAGGGCGTTCCTCATTTGCAGGTAATGACCGAAATTAAAAAGCGTTTTCTAAACCAATAAATGATCCCTTATACCGTCATCTGGTCTCCAATAGCTACGTTAAGTTATTATCAAATTCTGGAATACCTGAATGAAAAATGGACGATAAAAGAGGCAGAAGCTTTTATTAACCGAACGGAAGAAGTAGTAAATCATATTAGTAACAATCCTTTGCTTTATCCCTACTCTAAAGAAAGTGATATGCATAAATGCGTTTTGGTAAAGCAAGTCAGTTTATTTTACAGGGTAAAAACAGCATCAGTAGAACTTTTGGTATTTTGGGACAACCGCCAGCATCCGGCTAAGCTTTTGTTGTAGGGCTGTTAGTGGGATTTGCAATATTACAAATCTTAACTATCAGAAAAAGAGGCAATAAAAGAAGCATAAAGACTATGTTGTCAATCTTGGAAAAAATGCCATGCCTTTACGGTAGATAATGCCAAAACCATAAGCTATGTTAAAACCAATTAAAACAGAGGATCAGTATGATGCGGCATTGGCTCGGGTGTACGAGATCATGCAAACCGATGTTAAAGAAAATTCTACAGCATCAGACGAATTAGAAGTGCTTAGTATCCTGGTTAAAGAATATGAGGCTGCACATTATCCTATTGCTTCACCTAATCCCCTGGAGGCTATCAAATTCCGGCTCGATCAAATGGGATTATCTGAAAAAGAATTAGGGGACATACTGGGCTATCGTTCCAATAAGTCTGAAATATTATCCGGTAAAAGAAAATTAAGCCTGTCTATGATACGCAAACTGAATGAAGTATTGCATATACCGGCAGAAGTATTGATCCAGGTTTATTAACGATTAACGTTAGGGTAATAATGCCTTTTGCTATTGAAATCACTTTGAAAGACGGAACCAAACAACGGCAATCTTTCCCGGTAGAAACCTGGCTGCAAAACAAAGTGATTACTTTTGATCTGCCGGTTACACAAGATGTAACACAAGTTCAGGTTGACCCGGATGGTGTTTTGCCGGACGTGAACATAGGGGGAATAATATTTGGAAGATGAGGTAAAAAAATTACTATCTTTAACTAAATGTTGATTTATGGAAATGGCGTTGAAGTACAAGATTGTAGAGAAGATTATTCAAGGCAGCGATGATACTTTGCTGAATGAAATAAAAGCATTGCTGGGTTTATCAGAAGGGGATTTTTGGGGAGAACTTCCTGAAGAAGTGAAGCAGGCCGTAAAAAAAGCAAAATTTGAGCTTGACCGGGGCGAGGGTGTTCCTCACGTGCAGGTAATGGCCGAAATTAAAAAACAATACTTGATATGATTATAGAGCGGACAGAAACCGAAATTATGTAAGGCTTCCATCCAATATTGATACAATTGGTTTTCAAAGAACTATTAATTATTTGAAATATAAGGAAACAACTGTTAACAGTCAGGTAAAAGAAGATGAAATAAATGCATTGGCTGACGAATCTAAAAAGAGGTGGTGAGCTGAAAACAAGTACCGCTTTATTAAGTGAAGATATTATCGATACGAATAATGTATTAGTGCTTTGCTAAATGCAAATGTATTAATTGGGGACTTGCTTTTAAATTCTCAAAATGAGTTTTAATTTTATGCTCCTGAATTAATGAAAGAAGAGATTTTGAGATATGCGGACAAACGAATTACAACATCAAAATTAATTATTTAAAGTCTTTATGTTTGTAATATTATTTGTTTTTCTAAATTTCTTCCAAGCACATTCTGCACCTGATTATTCTTTGACTGAGGGTGAGTATAAAAACCTGGGTATTCCCTCCGTAACTAATAAATGGGATGCAGTAGATTATTACAAGGCCGTTCAAGTCCTTCAAACTTTAAAAGCGAAGAATTCTATGGGACTTCCTCAAGCCAAAAGCAAGAAATCGGCTGTTTTATTTTTGAAATTAAACGATGTTGTCAGCATCTTAGATAAGTACAATCAAAATTCTGACAAAAGCTTTAATGCCAATGTTGTCACTTCTTACGCAAAAATATACAAAGGCTTTTAACTCTATACTTGCAGCCCAAAAGCAGCAAACAATTTTACGATACAGAATTAGTCGATTTGTTTATCACCGGAATCAAAGCCGCGGATAGACAGGTAGATATTTAAAAAAGACTTAAAGAAACGGAGCAAAACAAAAAGTCTTTTGACATTTTTAATCACGGTTACGCAAGATTTTTATTCGGACTAATTGAACAATTAGGAAACCCTCAACAATACAGTACTCAGAATCTTGAAAGGCTGGGAGAAAAACTCGAAGCGGAATTAGGATTAAACAAGCGAATTTTGACTGTTGAAAATAGCAAGAAAATAACTTTGTTATTATCCAGAGTCGAACAAGGTTCAGTCTCATCAATAATCAAGAGTGACTGTAGCAAAATGATTCACACATTAGCTCATTAAGTATAACAGTGATCACAATTTCACATCGTTGAAGAAATCGGTAAAGTAATAAAGTGTAATTGACTTTTTTGAATCATTAAAGATAATTCTCTGGTCGGGATTTGCAATCCCGTCCTTTGATCTAAGGATTTTTAATCCTTCTTTAAAAAAGCAAACCCTTTAAAACTTTTATAAAATGGCTTTTAAATATAGGGTTGGAAATGATGGTATTTACTACATGACGATTACGGTTGTGGAGTGGATCGATGTTTTTACCCGTAAAGAGCTTGCAGCAGTTATTGTTAAAAGTCTGATTTATTGCCAGCAGAAAAAAGGACTCCTTTTGTATGCCTGGTGCCTAATGCCGAGCCATCTACATTTGATCGCTTCCGCTGCTGAAGGTATTCTGCTGACTGATATCATGCGCGACTTTAAAAAATTTACCTCAAAAGAAGTAGTTGCCACGATCAAAGAAATTACTGAGAGCAGGAAGGAATGGCTGCTGGACAAATTTGCTTTCGCCGGCAAGGTAAACATGAAAAACAAAGACTACAAGTTTTGGCAGGATGGGCTGCACGCGATAGAACTGGAATCCAATTTGTTCCTCGAGCAAAAGTTAGATTATTTGCACCGTAATCCGGTTGCGTCAGGAGTTGTTTATGAACCGGAACACTACGTTTGGAGTTCGGCCATAAACTATACCGGGGCGCGGGGATTGATTGATGTGGTATTAATGGATTGATTTTGGAGGATCACAGATCCTCAGCTCAAAGGACGGGATTACAAATCCCGACCAGCGAAGGCAACTATGAAGATGATGCACATAATACCATTAAAAACATTTTAGCCCAACTTGGTTTGGCGGATGTGAAAGCTTTTGGTTCGGAATATCAGGATTGCGAAGAGATTATGCAAAAACTGGGATACACTTTGGAAGTTAAAGCATTATCAGTTGCTTAGTTTTAACATTTGTCTCAAAGACTTGCTATTTATTTTAAAATAGTTTTGTAGGTTTTGATCTTAAATCACCATTAAAATGAATGAAAAAACAATCGAAGAAATAGATCATTATGTTGCAGTCTTTAGAGGCACATTTTTGAATAGGATGACCTTTATTGAGCGTGTTATTGAACTTGTGATTGCAAATCACTTTTGTAAACAAGATAAGCAAATTGAATTTATAGATTTTCTATTGGGTGAGAAGCAAATATCATTTGATGCTAAAAAATCAGCTTTCTACCAAATTTTAGGAAAGCATCATGAAGACTATTATAAAAGTAGGAAAGCTATGTTTGATTTAATAGATTATGTTCAGCCAGAACGGAATAAAATCGCTCATTATATGATATGTTTAACTGATGAGGCTATAGAAAAATTTGAGAAAGACAAAACATTTGGTTTGTTACAGTATTAATTACGAAAAAAAACAACCAATATGGTTTGATGTAGATAAACAGACAAAAATAGCGCAATCGATGGATACCTTACACAACTGGTTCCAGGTTGTCGAAAATAAAAATTGAAAACTTACTGATCCCTGCGGATCGAAATGACGGATCGCAACAATCTTACAACGCTGGAAAGATAGCTGCTGAAAAGATATACACCCAGGAGCGCGGGGCTGAATGCCGCCCGGAGGCGATTCGGCATTCTTGATTTTTGGTTCTTTTGATCAAGCAAAAGAACGTACAAGAAAAAATCAGTTTATCCGATGAAGATCTCTCCCTACGGTCAGGATGACAGAAATTATCAGTTATAAATTATAGATGCTTCTTTTATCAACCTAAAATTAGATTAAAAATCAACTAAATTTCAACTAATAAAATTTACGTTGATAAAAATTATCCGTAATATTGATAAAACCAAAAATTATGAAAAAGATACTCGTTTATGTATTTGCTACTGTATTAAGTTGTAGCGCCATGGCACAAAGCAAAATGGCTAAAATGGATTCAAAACCCATGAAAATGGAAAGTTGCGTGATGATGAAGGGCGGAAAAATGATGTGCATGATGAACGGGAAAACCATGCCGATGACCAAAACCATGACCATGAAAAATGGCACGAAAGTGATGGCCGATGGTAAGGTAAAGATGAAAGACGGAAAATCATTGATGCTGAAAGACGGCCAAAGCGTAATGATGAGTGGCAAAGTTGACAAGATGCCAATGAAAGAGCACATGGAAAAAATGTAATTCTTTCTTCAATCAAAACAAAACCCGGAACTTTTGTCCGGGTTTTTTTGTTCCCGTTAGCAGAGAAAATGATTATTACTCTGGCATCCCCCTATTTTCGGTCAATAGTTTTGACAAGCTCCCTTTTACATGTTGGTCCCAACCTTTAATGCAAATTCCATAACATTCAATTCCCGGCACTAAACCAATGTGGGTAAAATTTATTTGTGTTATATTGTTTTCTTCGGAAATTTCCCAAACTACCCTGGTGTCTTTCCATTCCGTTTTGTTATTGAGCCAGGGCAAGTAACAATCGGTAACATGCCATACGATTTTTTTATCGGCAACCACCTCCGTTAATTTAAAAGTTACGAATGTTTCTCCGAAACGAACGGTGAAAACATCATTCAGTTTTTCTGCTTTGCCTTCAAAATTTTTAGCCCACCATTCAGAAACGTGGCTAATTCCTTTAGCTGCTTCTTTGGCTGTAACATTTGCGGTGATGCTACAATTGTAATCTTGCTGTTTCATTGTTGTTTGTTTTAAAAGTTCTAATTTTTAAGATTGCAATAAGCTTTTATGCATTAGCCAAGTAGGCATCAAGCCAACTCAAAACCTTTTCCCAAATTTCAGCATTCCCGTATGCTGCCTTAGCACGCCCAATGAAACCCTCATCCCGGACAGTTACAAGTGTGCCGTACGGCGACGGTTCTAATCGGTATGTGATTGTTGTCTCCCGGTCTCCAAGAAAGGGATGCGTGCTGAATCTCCTGGTCATAACAATTTTGTCAGGAAAGCTAATTTCACAGAATTCTCCAAAACCGTGAACCAAATTACCGTCAGCTAACTGAACAGTAACATTCCATGCCCCGCAAACCCTAACTTCAGCATTCCAGTCTTTTTGATAGTAGATGCCAGGATACTTCCACCATTTCTCTATCTCGTTTGTTGTCAGCGCATTGAATACTTGTTCCGGAGTTCCGGCAACGTCAGCAATTGCTAATATAATTCCACCTATACCATCAGCAACCGTTTTTGGAATTCTCTTCGCTTCTGATTGCGCCCTAAAGTCTGGTTTCATTTTTAAATCAGTTGTGATTTTTTCATTCGTTTCCATTGTTTTTAATTTTTGTTGTGTGTTTGTTGCATGTTATGAGACGTTATCAGTAATCCTATAACTTTAATTTTCCTTTTATTTTTTGTTTATTTTATTGTTCAATATCACTTCCAGTTTTTTTAATTTAATTTCCCAGAAAGTATCAAAGTAATTGATCCAATCCTGCAATTTGTCAAAGCCGTCTTTTTTTAGGATACAATGCCTTTCCCTGCCAATGTTTTGGATAGAAATAAAACCTGCATGATACAACACTTTAATGTGTTTGGAAACAGCAGGCCTACTCATGTCAAAGTTTTCTGCCAAAGAGTTGATAGTCAAACTTTCTTTTGAAAGCAGTTGAAGCATTTGCCTTCGGCTTGGGTCGGCAATTACCTGGAATGCGTCAAGTGTTTGTTGTGCCATGTGTTGCAGCATTTATAAGTCTGGCAATTTTTTGTATGTTTTTAAGCCAACCTTCGTTCAGGGCAGAGTACATGTTAAAGCCTTCCATTTCCTTAAATCCGGTATGTCCAAGCTGAAGTTCTGTACCTTTGTCTTTTGAGTTTAATGTCCATACAACAACAGAATTGATCGCGATCTTACCATTGCCAGGGCCTGTTTTCCACGAATACGAAAGCTTTTTAAAAGGAACGATCTCCAGGACCTTGCAATAAACAATCCCGTCAAAATCCAGTTTTGGCATCGACGATGTCTTGAACTGGAAATCATATCCAACTACAGGTTGAAAATCATTTTCCATCAACCATTGCGAAATCAATTCGGGCTTTGTTAAATATTCCCAAACTGTTTCGGGAGGATGTGGAAAGAAAAAATTGTGATGAATACTCTTTGTCATAATAAGTAACTTTAAGGTTACGCAAATATAAATGTAACCCAGAAGTTACCCAAATTTATTTTTAATTTTTTATACAGATCTTTTTGTATAGTTAATTTTTGGGTTGTTTTACTTAAAATTGATCCTTAGGCCTATGAGTTGTAATATTTGTAATACCTGTCAAAAAAACAATAGTAAAACCACCCTATAAAAGAAGCATAACTATAAAACAATGCTTCTTTTATCACTTAAAAAATTGCATTGCAAATCCAGACTAATGAGTATTGCGTGTCCTGATTTTAGGGATAGGATTTCAAATCCCAATCAAAAAATAGCTTAAATACTTCAGCCAAATATCTTTTTATAAGCGGTGCAGATCAATTACCTGTAAATCCGGAATATTTTTAAAATCAGAAATGTCATGTGTAATTAGCGTAAGGTCATATACAATAGCGGTAGCAGCAATGATAGCATCGGGAAGTTTTATTTTATGCTGTTTCCGTATATCAGCCGTTTTAAGTTTAATAGGCCGTTCAAGTTCTATTACAAAAGCATCATTAATAAAGTTATGAAGCACATCCATATCCTTTTCGTCAGAAGTTTTCCAACAAAACAGTTCAATTTCTGTAATGGCAGAAACACAAGGCTGTTCTTCTATTAGCAAATCATCTATAAATTTTTCTGCTAAGGGCGGAAACTGTTGCTGTAGATAATAGATAACAGTGTTGGTGTCCCATAAATATTTTACTCCCATCCGTCCCGCAGGTCATTTAATTGATTTTCAATATCTTCCAACGGTTGCTTGGTCATAGCACCTTTATATTTACTTGCCTGGTCAATTACTTCGGTTTTCTTTTCCTTATGCAAACGTATTAGTTGCAAAAGCTCCAGATCCTGCAAAAGCTTTAGTGCTTTATCATTAATGATATCTATTGTTACCGTTTGTATCATGGTTTAAATTTAAGATTCATTTATAAATATATTAATATGGATTATAAAATCAAAGTTTGATTCCAGATTAAAATTTCAATTAAACATTACCTGGGGCAGGGTTTACGATTCCATTAGAAATGAAATCATAAAAACCACCCTATAAAAGAAGCATAACTATAAAACCATGCTTCTTTTATCACTTAAAAATTTGCATTGCAAATTATAAACAAGGAGGACAATTTATCTTCCTGACAGATTGATCATCAATACAACATAAACAGGTTTCCCCCAGATCAAAATATTATCCTGATTCAAACAATAATTTAGAACAGTGCTTTTGTTTGAAAACCAATATCAATAAAATTGGCAGGGCACATTCCAATTATTTACATCCTACAATCAACTTTAAAAAAGATAAAATGAACAATTCAAAAGAAAAGAACGAGCACACGATGGGCAGGCGTGCTTTTGTAGGCGGGATCTTACCGGTTATAGCAGCAGCAAGTGTTCCAACCTGGGCAGCCAAACCTGCACCGGAAGCAGCAGCAGGCAGACAAGGCTCCTTTCCGGGATTGATCACGCGGGAAAAGAAACCTTTAAACCTGGAATTCCCGTTTCCAACCCTGCAGGAGCGCATCACACCGAACAACCTTTTCTTTGTCCGCAGTCATTTTAACATTCCCAAAATCGATGCTGCTTCCTGGCATCTAACTATCGGCGGCGAAGTAAACCAGGAAATTACCCTGACTTATGCTGAGATTAGAAAGCTTCCTTCCAAAACCGTGATGGCAACCATTGAATGTGCAGGCAATGGCAGGGCAAACCTTGCACCCAAAGTAAAAGGGCTGTCCTGGGAACAAGGCGGGATCGGGAATGCCAATTGGACTGGTGTGCCACTGTCCGTTCTGCTGGATAAAGCAGGTATCAAAACCGGGACAGTTGAAATTATTTTGGAAGGTGACGACCAGGGGGAAATTACCGACGAACCCAAGTCGCCGGGCACAATAAAGTTTGCCCGTAGTATGCCGCTTGCGCATGCCAGGCAAGCCGAAGTGATCATTGCCTACCAAATGAATGGGAAAGACCTGAGTGCCGAGCATGGTTTCCCGGTGCGAGCAATTATACCAGGCTGGTACGGCATGGCATCTGTAAAATGGCTGACCAAGATCACAGCAACAGCAATCCCGTTCGATGGTTATTGGCAGACTTTGGAATACGCCTACTGGAAACGTAAAGACGGATTGCCAACGCTAACACCGGTTACAACGTTACAAGTGAAAGCAGAAATTTCCCGGCCTGTATTACATGAATTGATAACCGCTGGCACAACTTATCGGGTTTTTGGCGCAGCTTGGGTAGGGGGAAACAATTTAAGCAAGGTGGAAGTGAGCATAGATGAAGGGAAAACCTGGCAAGCAGGAAAGTTATTGGACAAAGCTGTGCCAAACGCCTGGCAGTTGTGGGAATACAATTGGACTGTACCGAAAACGACGGGAAGATATAAGCTGATGGCGCGTGCAACCGATGAAAAAGGAAACATGCAACCAGATCATCACGACCCGGACCGCCGGAATTACATGGTTAACTTTATGGCCCCTATTGAAGTTGAGGTGCATTAATGGTGATAAAGCTTCTAAGTTTAATGCTTCTTTTATGCAAAAAAAACAGCAAAAGTAAATAGTTTAAGATCCAACTTTACAAACACAAAGGATTACATTTTTAGAAACCTGCTTGTAGAAATGGTTTTTTAAAAAGATGCTTCTTTTAGGCGATAAAAATCAAACTTGGAAATTCAACTAAATTGTTTCAAAAACATTTATTATCATTTCCTGCAACAGATTTCCCAAACCGATGTCATTCTAAACCCCAATGGCTACAGGACGGTTCAATTTGGTTTTGGAAAGATTGTAGTTTATACTTGTGAATGAACAAACCTTTCAAACAAAAAAACCTGCTCTATTGCAGGTTTTTTGTTTAAGAATTAATATCTGTCGTTGTAATCTCTGTAACCATGATCCCTTCCGCCACGGTCCCTATGATCTCTGTCATGGTGATGGCGTCTTTCCCAACGTTCCTGGCGGCGTCTTTCACGGTCGCGGCGGTCGTGGTCATGAAAAGAAGATGCATTGGCCACATCAAAAGTTACAATGGCCAACAATACGAGCAGGGTTACCCTAAGCATTTTCATAATATATATTTTAAGGTTAATTATGATTTTTAGTGTGGTAGCTTTTAGCGTTGGTTTAACAAAAAAATATATAAATTTTAGCATTAAACCTTTTACTTCTATCTAAAAATTTGAAAAATTACTTGGATGTTTTACTGAAAAACTAAATTTTTAAAAGCCTGGACAAGTCACATAAGAAACTTTAAAAACGCTTGTTTTGGGTTGATAAAAGAAGCATGCTTCTTTATTGCAACTTTAGGGAATTAGCTATCTTTAAAAAAACAGGGTTGTATTTTTCAAAACTTCCCTGTGATGCCGTGCAAGTCAGCAGCACTGCTTTTTGCTTGTAATAATACACATAAACAATTGTTTGCATGGTGAGGTTACTTTGCGGGTCCTTATGTGTGTTGATGTACCATTTATAATGGCCGTCTGCTGCCGTTCCTTTTTTTGTAACGGATAAAAAACCATCTAAAGCACTGTTGGATTCTATCGACATGGCGTAAGCAGCATCTAAGTTTCCGTTTGGTGCCTGGATAAAATTAAGGTTGATATTTTCAGGAATTGAATTATATTCTTCGGTTTGCGGCCGGATGGCAATAAACTTTAAACGGGGGTTGGCTTGTGTTACTTCCCAGTTGGCCGGAATGCTGACCTCAAAATGATTGACTGCATCTTTATATGTTTTAAAAGTTTGGGCAATGCTGTTTTTACCGGTAAAAAAAAGAAACGATAACAAACACAGCAATCGGAAAGTACTCATAAAAAAACGTTTGATGTTCAAAATTAAACCGTGTCAAAATAAAGCTTCTGCCTGTTTAAAACACAGTTTTCACCACTACTTTAACACAATTTAACAGGTAAAGACGAAGTGCCTGCTGTTTGGTTTAATCTGCTGATTTTCCGTAAAAAAAGTCTTTCAATTCTGTGGCATCGTGTATTTTCATTTTTCCGCTTAAAATCAAACGCAGTTGCCGGCGCTGCATGGCACCGGCGTACAAAGCAATTTCTTCTTCTGTTTCGGGTATCAGTTCCGGCACCTGCTGCGGTTTGTTGTTGGCATCAATGGCTACAAAAGTGTAAAAAGCTTCGTTGCTTTTAATGGTTGTGCCCGAAGGGATGTTTTGTGCCGATACCACCAGCCGCACCTCTACCGAAGTATTAAAAGCCCTCGTTACCTGTGCTTCTATGCTCACCACGTCGCCCAGTTTAACCGCGTGTTTAAAAGAAACACTATCTACCGAAGCGGTAACGGCCAGGCAATTGCAATGCTTCTGGGCAGATATGGCTGCGGCAATATCCATCCAATGCAGCATGCGCCCGCCCATCAGGTTGTTCAGCATATTGGTATCGTTTGGCAAGATCAGTTCATTCATAACTGTATGCGACACGGAAGCTTTTTTGGCATTCATGAAGTAAAGATAAGAATTCGGTCATCAGTTTTGAGTTGCCAGTTGTGAGTTTAACAAGCAACTGCAAACAGGCAACTCACAATCTTTCTAAAAGCTCAATTGCAAAATCGTTCAGGTTTTTAACAGCTAATGGGATTTTCCAGTTTTCGCGGTTTCGTTTCTCAACGTAGTTTGATACCGCCCTGATCTGTATTGAAGGGACCATGCTTCTTTTACAGGCATAAAAAAAGGCTGCGCCTTCCATGCTTTCCAATTGCGGGTTTAATCTTTCCATTATTTTTTTGATAGATGTTTCTTCCCCATGAACCGTGTTTACAGTAACCGCACGCACTTTTTTTAGTGCTAAAAGAAGCATGGGGTTATTGGACGAACGAAATACACTTTCACCAAAACCTAATTTTTCAACCGGTACAAAGGCAGGACCATCTTCTGCACCCAATTCGGCTAAAGTATCTTCTTCAACTTCAACAACTTCGCCTAAATTAATTTCAAGGTCAAAACTGCCGGCAATCCCCAGGTTAATGGCCAGTCCGTATTTTTTTTTTTCGAATTGCTGTCCCAAAGCAAAAGCTGTGGCAACCATTCCAACACCGGTAATCAGTACATCAAAAGGCTTTTCCCCTCCCCAAAAATCTAATAAAGGTTGTATTTCAGGCTGTGTTGCGGCTACTAATAGAATGTCCATGTGTGCTATTTACAGCAAAGTTAAAAATAGCATGCTTCTTTTGTTTTGATATATTTGCAGCAGTTTATTTATGATGATTTACATTACACGGAAAGAACATTTTAACGCGGCACATCGGATGTACCGCGAAGAATGGAGTGCCGAACAAAACCAGGAAAGGTTCGGCAAATGCGCCAACCCCAACTGGCACGGCCACAATTACAATTTATTAGTAACGATTAAAGGCGAGGTTACACAGGAAACAGGTTATTTGATGGATCTGAAAGACCTAAAGGTGATCATCAATAATTATGTGATCGAGAAGCTGGACCACAAGAACATCAACCTGGACGTGGATTTTATGAAAGGCATAATGGCTTCTACAGAACTGCTGTGCGCAGGGATATTCAACCAGCTTAAAAAACCGATTGAGCAGCATGCCGGCGTTTTTTTACATTCGATAAGATTGTACGAAACAGAAAACAACTCCGCAGAATATTTTGGCGATTAAAAGAAGCATAACCTAAAATGAACAACGAAAACCACGGCCACGATACGGAAGAAGATTTAGATGGCTATGTCAAAATAGATCGTTATAATCCGGCCATGATCAGTAATATTGCCGGCCATTACCAGGATATTTTAACACAACTGGGCGAAAACCCCAACCGCGAAGGCTTGTTAAAAACGCCGGAACGTGTGGCCAAAGCTTTAACTTATCTTACACATGGCTATGATTTAAACCCGGTGGATATTTTAAAATCGGCCATGTTTAAAGAAGAATACAGCCAAATGGTGGTGGTAAAAGACATTGAAGTTTATTCGATGTGCGAGCACCACATGCTGCCGTTTTTTGGCAAAGCACACGTTGCTTATATCCCGAACGGGCACATTGTTGGTTTAAGTAAACTGCCGCGTGTAGTAGATGCCTTTGCCCGGCGTTTACAGGTGCAGGAACGTTTAACCAACGAGATCAGGGATTGTATCCAGGAAACCTTGAAGCCGGTTGGCGTTGGTGTGGTGATCGAATGCCGGCATTTATGCATGAGCATGCGCGGTATTCAGAAACAAAATTCGGTCACTACCACTTCTGCTTTTACGGGCGCGTTTCTTCATGAAAAAACAAGGATTGAGTTTTTACAATTGATTTCCTCTAAATTATCTTAGGGCCTGTTTAAATTTATGGCTGAAAAAATATTAATGCTTCTTTTATGCCTGTAAATTTTGTGTTTTATACCAATACAAAAAACTTAGGGGCTTAATGGTTTTTAGGTGATAAAAGAAGCATTTAAATAAATTGAACCAAATTTAAACAAGCTCTTAAAGCTGCAATTTTAATATTGACTATGAAAGCATATATCTTTCCGGGACAAGGCGCTCAATTTACCGGAATGGGAACTGGTTTATATGAAAGGCATCCCTATGCCCGAGAATTATTTGAACAAGGCAATCAAATTCTGGGGTTTAGCATTACCGATGTAATGTTTAACGGTACAGATGAAGATTTGAAGCAAACAAGTGTAACACAACCGGCCATATTTTTGCATTCTGTTGTCCTGGCTAAAACGCTTGGCGGTTCATTTAAGCCGGCAATGGTTGCCGGCCATTCTTTAGGCGAGTTTTCTGCTTTAGTTGCGGCGGGCGCCATTACTTTTGACGACGGGCTTCGGCTGGTTGCTGCGCGTGCAAATGCCATGCAGCATGCCTGCGAATTACAGCCTTCTACTATGGCCGCCGTTTTAGGTTTGGACGATTTTACCGTAGAAGACATTTGCCACCAGATCACGCGGGTTGTAGTGCCTGCTAATTATAACTGCCCCGGGCAATTGGTAATCTCAGGAACTATAGAAGGCGTGAAGGAAGCCAGCGAAAAATTAAAAGCTGCCGGTGCAAAAAGGGTCCTGCCCTTAAATGTTGGCGGTGCCTTCCATTCACCACTCATGGAACTGGCACGTGTTGAGCTGGAGTCGGCCATTTTAAATACAACTGTAAAAAAACCTGTTTGCCCTATTTATCAAAATGTAAATGCGCAGCCAACCACTGATCCCGACACCATAAAAATCAATTTAAACAAACAGTTGACCGGTGCGGTACGTTGGACACAAACCTTGCAGCGCATGTTGCAGGACGGTGCCACTTCTTTCATAGAAACCGGTCCGGGCAATGTATTACAAGGTTTGGTTAAAAAACTCGACAAAAATGCGGCAACTTCGCATGCCTGGTTGTGATTTTTTTTAAAGTTTATATGGTTTTATAGCGATTGAGTTAATGCTTTGAATACATCTGTTAAGGTCCGGTTGCTGCTGATTGTACTGTGTGTAAGCCTTTTTTTAACGGCTTTAACAGTAAAAATGTCTTATAATTCAGATAATTTACTTAAAAGCGCTGCACTTACTTTACAAAAAAACCTAAATGACCATGAGGCTTATGTTGAGGATTTTCTAAAGGATCCAATCAAATTTAAAGCCCTTGAAACCATTGGATATGATGAAAAAGAAGCTTTACAACTGATCCGGGAATTCTCCAGGGATAAAAAAATATATTTCTCGACGTATAAAAAAAACAAGCTGGAGTTTTGGAGCGGTATCCGTATTGTGCCCGATAGTTCTTCGGCATACAAAACCGGTGCTTCTTTTGTCCGCGAAAAAAATGGTTATTACCAAGTCATTAAAAAAGCAGAAGGCGATTTTTCTGTCCTGTTTTTTATCCCTATAAAAGCAGCATATAGCTTACAGAACCAATATCTAAGCAACCGTTTTTCATTACTGCTTTTAGAGAATGATGATATTGCTTTTGCCAAACCACAAGAAAAAGATGCGTATAAAATAACAAGCCTGCATGGTAAATTATTATTTTCAGTTCAACTCAAACAAGAGAATCAATCCGGTTATCTCGCTTCTACCGAAGGTATTTTATGGGTTTTAAGTATTTCAATCCTGTTTGTACTGGTTTACAACATTTGCAGTTATATAGCCAATAAAGGTTACAGCGAATGGGCAATATTATCTGCTGCCTTATTTGTACTTATTTGCATCCTTGTCAATTTCTCTTTGCACTGGTTAGGTTCGTCCCACCCAGACAGGTTTTATTATCTATGGCAGCAACGTGCACATTATACTTCGTTCTTTTCTATTGGCGATATAACCTTAACCATACTGTTTATAACCTGGTTTGCTGTTTTTGTTTACAGTAACCGCGGCGGGATAGTTAAAACAGTTATTAGCCCTGCTAAAAGTTACATTATCCTGCTGTTGATGATCTCGCTGTTGCTGGGGTTGTCGGTTGCTTTTTCTATTCTGTTTAATGGCTTGATTATAGGGTCGAAAATGCAGTTTGATATTGACAATCTTTTAAACTTAACCTGGAACAATTTTTTAGGTGCAATAATGTTATGCCTGGCCTATCTGGTTTTTTATTTAACAGTCGAAACCTGCATTGTTGTCAGCACAAAGCTTAACATGCCCAACCAGTACAAGCTGTTTATATTTGTTATGTTAATTGTACTGGTTTGTGTTTGGCACATTTATCATTATCACTATTTTACCTGGTATTACCTGTTATGGTCTGCAGTTGTACTTTGGCGTGCTTATAATGTTTTTTACGAAAATGGTAAAATCCCTGCGGCTGCTTTTATCATTATCCTAAGCATAGCTTCGCTTATCGCTACAATTAATCTTTTGCATATTCAAAATATACAGGAACGCATCAACAGCAAATTGCTGGTGCGCAAATTAGTAAATGCGGTTGATTCAAATGCAGAATACATTTTTCCGCATATCGAAAGCAGCATCGGCCATGATCAGAACCTGGTCCGTTATTTTTCTGAACCAGACAGTAATGCTGTTTACTTAAAAAACCATCTCCGTAAAAAGTATTTTGATGATTATCTGTCCAAATACAATTTAACAATCTATGCTTACAATACCAACAAGCACAATATTTCTGGCCAGCAAGACTACGAATTAAATGTTTTTCAGAATCTGATATTGTACAGTTCGCTTAAAGTCAACAAAACAAAATGCTTTTATCGTAGTACGGATGTTTTTGGAGTGAGGCAATATTTTGCACTTCTTCCGGTACAATCCGGGCACGAAATTTTGGGAACACTGGTTGTTGACCTGAAATCGAGATCTTTAGAAACCGATGATTCTTTTCCGCCACTGTTGGTAGATGAAAATATAAAGCAGCAAAATGATTTTAAGAACTATTCGTACGCGTTCTACAGCGATGACAAACTGCTTAACCAGAATGGAAAATACGAATATGATCTGATTAACAAACAGTTTAAAGGCAGGTTGAAAACCATTACAGAAATAGAAACATCCCAACCCAGGTATAACCATTTTGTTTATAAGCAAAGTGGACGTAACATGGTGGTAGTTAGTTTAGAGGATAAATTTTTTGACGATGGACTATCTGTTTTTGTTTTTTTCTTTGTTATGTTGTTCGTTTTTACACTGCTTGTAACAAGTGTTTACTGGTTTTGGAGCAGATTGAAAAGCTTGAACTTTAATCATTTTTTATGGAGCTTACGTGTGGCAGCAAATAATTTGCTGTATAAAACGCGTATCCAAATATCCATGGTAGCCTCAGTTGTTTTTACTTTGTTAGTTATTGGTTTTGTCACGATTATCGCCTTTGGCAACCAGTACAAAAAACAGCAGGATGACCAGAACCATGATAAAATAAAACACATTGCTTTAGGCTATGAAGAACAAATCAGGGACGGCAATATTAAAAATCAGGAAGAACGGGAACTGAAGTTTAGTGCTATTGCCGAAACCTATTCTGTTGACCTGATGCTTTATGATACTTGCGGTGTGCCTTTGCTATATACCCAATCCAAGTTGTACGATTATGGTTTGGCAGAACGGCGGATGAATGCAGTTGCATTTGTTAAAATGAAACGTTTGCAAAAATCAGAGCTCTTAAATGATGAGGAGATCGGAAAATTTAAATTTACATCTGCCTACATTCCAATATACAATTCCAGTAACAAGGTGATAAACTTTCTGCAACTGCCATATTTCGACAGCGAGGCAAAATATAACGCCCGTATCAGTTCTTTTGTCAACTCTATGCTTAATGTTTATGCGCTTGTATTGGTAACTATTGGTTTATTTGCTGTTTTTATCGCCCAAAAAATCACCAACCCGCTTACTTTGATTCAACAAGGTTTAAGCAATACCATGTATGGCCGCAAAACCGAACCGATTAACTGGAAACGTAACGATGAGATTGGCTCGCTGATTAAAGAATACAATAAAATGATTGCTTCTTTAGAATTAAGCGCAAACAAACTTGCCAAATCTGAACGGGAAATTGCCTGGCGCGAAATGGCCAAACAAGTAGCACACGAAATAAAAAACCCGCTTACACCGTTAAAATTAGGGTTGCAATTGTTAAACAAAGCCTGGAAAGACAAAGACCCAAAGTTTGACCAGAAGTTCCAAAAGTTTAGTTATTCTTTTATTGAGCAGATAGAAAGTTTGTCACGGATAGCTACAGAATTTTCTGATTTTGCCAAACTGCCCGATATTAAACCCGAGGTGGTCAATATTTTTGATGTGATCGCAAGGGTAATCAACGTTTTTAGTCACACGGACAATATTCATATTAATTTTACACCTTCAAAAGATATTTACCTGGTCCGTGTGGATAAGGATCAGTTATTGCGCTGCTTTAACAACCTGTTAAAAAATGCGATTGAAGCGATGCCTGCCGATCGTGCAGGTATCATCACAATTACTTATCAAACTACAATTGAGCACATTGCAATTGATTTGAAAGATAACGGCAATGGCATTCCGGAAAATATCCGCAACAATATATTTCAGCCTAACTTTACCACCAAAAGTTCGGGCACTGGGCTTGGTTTGGCTTTCATCAAAAGTGCGATAGAAAATACCGGAGGCAGGATTTGGTTTGAAACAGAAACGGGCGTAGGTACAACTTTCCACCTGCTTTTCCCCTCGGCTTCTTTACCATCGGTATAATTGATGCTTCTTTTACCACCTAAAAAACAGTAAGTTTTTTGGCCCGCCAATGTGCCCGCAACTTACAACTGAAGCACTTGCGTTACCGCGTCCGGGATTTCCTGCGGATAATGTGTAACATAAATTAATGTTGTATTGCTGATGGAACATATCGTTTCAAGCAAATGTTTAAAATGGCGTTGCTGCTGATCGTCCAATCCATGGCAAGGTTCATCAAAAATCAATAAAGGTGGGTTTTTTACTAAAGCACGTGTAAGCAAACAAAGCCTTTGCGTACTTGCGGTAACATTTTTAAATAGTTTTCGGGCATTTTCTTCAATTTGCAACAACTTCATCCAACGTAAAGCTATTGCTGCCTTTTCCGGGTTTGAGGGACGGAACAAACCCAAAGTATCATAAAAACCAGATTCAATTACTTGTAAACAAGAACTTTCTGTTGGAAAATACTGATGCAGTTCGGGCGATACAAAACCAATCTTTTTTTTAATGTCCCAAATACTTTCGCCGGTGCCTCTTTTACGGTCAAAAAGTATAATTTGACTGGCATAAGCCTGGGGGTTGTCGCCATTGATCAAACTTAACAAAGTAGATTTTCCAGCTCCGTTTGCACCAAGCAAAGCCCATCTTTCGCCCGGCAAAACCTTCCAATTAATGTTGTTTAAAACCTGTTTATCACCATAACGGATGTTTACGTTTTCCATTAAAATTATAGTGCTAAAAGAAGTATCAGGTGTTAAGCTCAGCAAAGCCTGTAATTCGTTCAAATCAATATCAGCCTTTTGCCAGGTAATTTCTTCCGGTTTAAATGCTTCTTTTAGTACTGTTTTTTCTATTTTTTGCTTGTGCATTACGGCTATATGCGTTATGGCATCCGGAATTTCGTACCTGGAAGTTGCCATCAAAACAGTAATCCCGCTTGCTGTAACGGCTGCAATCAGTTGATTAAAATCAGCCCGTGTTTGTACATCCAATCCAATTAGCGGATTATCCAACAACAATAAAGTTGGATGTTTTAGCAAAGCCGCAGCAATTAAAAGCCTTTTGGTTTCGCCGTTGGAAAGTTTGATAAGCTGTTTATCCAACAACGGTTCTAATTTAAGCTGATGGATGGTGTATGCAAAAGTCCAAACAGGATTTGCACTTGTGTTTGCATTTATTTTTTTGAGATAAGTTTCAACTGTTGGCGCATCGTCACAATCAGAAGAATTATAACGTTGCTGATAATAAAAGTCTTTGGTGTTGGCCAGATTACGGAAACGATGTTTGGAACTTACCATCGCTATCAATTTTAGGGGTGTAAAAGAAGCATCGTCCAAATGGTTTTGCCGCTCATCTTCATAAAAATGATAAATGATTTTGCCCCCCGAAATGTGCAAGTTGCCCGCAATGGTTTGCAGCAAAGCACTTTTGCCCGAACCGCTTTCGCCAACGATAGCCCAATGTTCGCCGGTTTTAATTTGAAAACTTAAATTTTGAAACAACGTACAACTGGCATTACGCACTTGGATATCTTGTACTGTTAAAAGGGTTTGCTGCAACATTCAGGTAGATAAAAGCAGCTAAATTATTTAAAAAAAACAGCATTGTTGATGTTGAGATCAAAAATGAGATGACTAAGAAATGAAATTTTCGGCAATACTTACGCTCGGTCCTTATTCCTTTAACCGGGAAATAAGATCGTCAATATCAAATTAGGGAAAGAGGATGAAGTTGGGCGCTCTTAAATTTTCTGCAATTTATATAACTGCCTGTATTGTATGGGCTATTTTAAGCAGGGCAATTATTGTATTTACTCAGGATAAATTTATTCCTGCCGCATCCGGGCACTTATATACCATCATGCTGTTTTTATTTGTGCTGATGAATGTGGTGATCATTTATAAATTAGTTAAGCTCAATAATAAAACGGCCCCACAGGAAGAAAATGATTTTTTGGCCTTATATCTCAGTAACCCTAACCCTTTATGGATCTACGACCCGGAAACTTTAAAATTTGTTTGGGTAAACGAAGCTGCAATTGCAGTGTATGGTTACTCGCGGGAAGCATTTTTAAGTATGACCATCAATGACATCCGTAAAAAGGAAGATCATGAAAAAGAGGTTCAGTCTATACATAACCTTGTAGATATCTCGCCTGTAACTGGTTCGTCGTGTACTTCCGGAATCTGGGAACATCAAAAAAAGGATGGTTCTGTTATTTATGTAAACATTACTTCGCATAAAATAATGTTCGGGCAACAGGATTGCGTATTGCTATTGGCCTTGGATGCGACAGACAGGATAGAACATGAGCTGGAACTGAAGCTGACTAACCAGCGGTTGCATGAAGAAAAACAAAAGCTCAACCAAACAGAAAGATTGGCCAAGGTATCGGGCTGGGAATATTTTGTGGAAGATGCTTCGCTCATCTGGTCTGACGAATTGTATGAAATCTTTGATTTTGACCGGGGAAAAGATAAGGTTAATTACAGCCGCCTTTTAAAAACGGTACACCGGGAAGATTTAACTGCCTATAACACAGCAATAGAAAACCTGCTTAGGCATGGCAAGCGTTTAAACCTGGTTTATCGCTTTGTTGCCAAAGCTGGCAATATTAAATATGTAAAAGTATTGGGCGACATGCATTTTAAAGATGGTAAAATGTTTAAAGCACAAGGGACGATGCAGGATATTACCGAACTGCATTTAATGCAGATGGAAAAAAACATTTACCTGCAACGCTTAAACCATACTTTGGAAAACATAACAGATGGGTATTTTCTTTTAAACCGAAACTGGATAATTACAGCTGTCAATTTAAATTGCGTGAAATTAATAGGCTCTAAAAAGGAAGATATTATCAATCGGCCTTACCTGGATGTATTTCCTGAATCCAGGGACTTGAAATTTTATACTTCTTACAACAAAGTTTTTGATGAACATATTCCGGTGAATTTTGAAGGGTATAACCCGGTGATAAAAAAATGGTTTAGTGTGAACGCTTATCCTACAGATGATGGTGTGGCTGTTTATTTTAACGATATATCCGAAAGCAAACAAAAAGATTTGCAGTTAAAACAAGCATTGGAACGTTATGACCTTATTGCAAAAGCTACCAAAGACGTGATTTACGATTGGGATGTGATCAATAATAAAATTGATTACGGCCATAATATAAGCGAATTGTTAGGGATGGAATTTGAGGAGGCGCAGTGCAGTAATTTGCAGTGGTGGAAAGACAGGGTGCATCCCGATGACCTGAATTTGGTGCTTCGGTCCCATAAAAAAGCCATCAGGCAAAAAGTGGCCAATTGTGTTGTGGAATACCGGATGAAAACAAATGCCGGAATATACAAATATGTGTATGACCAGGGTTACCTGCAATATAACAACAATGAGAAGTTTGTGAGGATGACCGGCGCTTTAAAAGACATCGATCAGTTAAAACGGGTTGACGACGAAAACAAAAGACTTGCCGATATCATCACCAAAGTAAATAATATGATTATAATCCATGATGTAAACGACAAAATCAGCTGGGTAAACAAAGCTTTCGAGAAATTTACAGGTTATACTTTAAACGAAGTAAGTGGTAAAAGTGCTTACGAAATGCTTAACGGGCCCGAAACAGACTTACTTACTGCTGCTGATATTGTTTCAGGTAAAAAAGGATTTAAAAGCTTTTCCTGTGAGGTCATCTGCTATACCAAGCCACGGAAACAATATTGGGTAAATGTTGAGTTTACGCCTTTATTTACGATGGAAGGAAAACCGGACGGATACATCTCCATTCAAACTGATATCACCCCGCAGAAAGAAAGGGCAGAAAGGATCAGCAGACAAAACGAAATATTAACAAACATCGCCTGGATGAGTTCGCACGAATTGAGGCGGCCGGTTGCTTCTATCCTGGGTTTGATAGAACTGATCAACGAAAGCACTGAGCAAACAGAAAAAGAAGAATCAATCAGGCTGATGTACACCTGTACAAAACAACTGGATGAAATTGTGCATAAAATCAACCGCCGCATTGAACAGGAAATTGCGGAAGATTGAGGTGGAAAGCACAAAATTGGAGATAGGACAGCTTGAAGAAAAAAAACTATAATCACAAAACGCATCCTACAATAACTGAAATCATACAACTGTCAGATCAAATCGCGGCTATTACAGATCAGCTTGTTTTTTGTTGATGCTTCTTTTACCACCTTAAAATTGGTGTTATTCAAAATATTCCTTCATCCTGTCAACAAAACTTTTTTCGTTTTTGCCCGGGTTTGGTTTAAAGTTGGGCGAGTTTTGCAGTTTTTCAAGTATATCACGCTCTTCCCGGCTTACTGCTTTTGGTGTCCAGATATTGATATGCACCAGTTGATCGCCTCGTTGGTAAGAATTAACTTCCGGGACGCCTTTTGATTTTAAGCGGAGGATCTTTCCGCCTTGTGTGCCCGGCTCAATCCTGATCTTTGCTTTTCCATCTATGGTAGGCACTTCAACGCTTGTGCCAATTACGGCATCCACAAAATTAACGTGCAAATCGTAAATGATGTTGTTGCCGTCGCGTTTTAAGGTTTCATGGGGGATTTCTTCAATCAGAATGATCAGATCACCCGGCATACCATCACGTGGCGCAGCATTTCCTTTTCCGCTCATGCTCAGTTGCATGCCTTCACTTACACCAGCCGGAATGTTTATGCTGATGGTTTCTTCACCACGTACAATGCCATCACCATTGCAAACCGTACATTTTGAAGTGATGGTAGAACCTTCACCATTGCAGGTAGGGCAGGTGCTGGTGGTTTGCATCTGGCCTAAAATAGTATTGGTTACCCGGCGCACGGCACCAGAACCGCCGCAGGTTTTACAGGTTTGAAAAGACGATTTATCTTTAGCGCCAGTGCCGTCACAAGTATCGCAAAGTACCTGTTTGTTTACTTTTACTTTCTTTTCAACACCGTTGGCAATTTCTTCCAGCGTTAGCTTAACCTTGATCCTTAAATTTGTTCCGCGGGTTACTTTGCGGCCATTGCTGCTTTGCCTGCCTCCACCAAAAAAGCTGTCAAACGGACTACCGCCTCCGCCAAAAATATCACCGAACTGGCTGAAAATATCTTCCATGTTCATGCCGCCTGCACCTCCTCCATAACCGCCGCCATTGGCAGATTGCGCGTTGGCAGCGTGCCCGAACTGGTCGTAACGCTGGCGTTTGTCGGGTTTGCTTAAAACTTCGTAAGCTTCGGCTGCTTCTTTAAAGTTTTCTTCGGCTTGCTTATCGCCCGGGTTTTTATCGGGATGGTATTTAATGGCCATTTTGCGGTAAGCCTTTTTAATTTCATCCACGTCTGCGCCTTTAGCAACGCCCAGTATGTCGTAATAATCTCTTTTTGTCATTTTCTTTTATGTTTGGTATGAGCTATGAGGTGTCAGCAATCAGTAAAAAACGATCAACTATCACCCATGAACCATTGCCCATCACCTTCTCAGGCCCCTACAACTACTTTTGCAAATCGTATTACCTTGTCATTTAATAAGTAGCCTTCTTCCAATACATCTACAATTTTGCCTTTTAACGATTCATCAGGAGCAGGAATATTGGTAACTGCTTCGTGTATCTCCGGATCGAACACCTGTCCTTTTGATGCCATTTCTTTCAATCCTTTTTGGGCCAGGAAGTTTTTAAACTTGTTTTGTACCAGGCTTACACCTTCTTTTACGGCAGCAACGTCTTTAGCGTTTTCCATCGCGCGGGCAGCGCGTTCAAAATCGTCCAGCACAGGCAATAAGGATACAATTACATCTTTTCCTGCAGTTTGCAGCAATTCCACACGTTCTTTGGAAGTACGGCGTTTGTAATTGTCAAACTCTGCATACAATCGTAAAAATTTATCGTTGGCCAATGCCAGTTCTTCTTTCAACAAGTTGTCTGCAGCAGATATTTCCGGCACAACAGTTTCAGGTTCTGTGTCTTCCCCGTCTTTTTTCTGATTCTGCCTTGCTTCGTTTGTATGCTGGAATTCTTCAAAAATCTCATCCATGTTATTAAGCCCTTCTTCAGAAGCAGATCCTTCTTTTTTCATCTTCTTCAGTATACCATTAAAATTCATAATACAGTTTTTTCCAGAACAAGTTTCCTGCCATCTGCTAAAAACCGTCAGGCTGTCAGGCCCTTGTAAACCGAATGTTTTATTCTGTCTGCTTCAAAATAAAAGTGTGGCAGCAGAATTGGCAGAATATAGAATTTATGCCGATAAAAACAGTATTCGTATTTTGTTTAGATAAGTTGCACATTGTCCACAATTTTACCGCTTTCGCATTTAATGATGCGCGAAGGAAAGGTGCGGATGATATGGTAATTGTGTGTGGCAACCAACACGGCTGTTCCGTTCTGGCTAATGTTTTTCAACAACAAAACAATTTCTTCCGAAGTGTCGGGGTCGAGGTTCCCGGTTGGTTCATCAGCCAAAATCACTTCCGGTTCGTTTAGTAAAGCACGTGCAATTACCACGCGCTGCTGCTCGCCTCCGGATATTTCGTGCGGCATTTTCCGTAGTTTTGATCGTAAACCTACTTTTTCCAACACGTCACGAACACGCTCGCTGATCTTGGTTTTATCTTTCCAGCCCGTTGCTTTCAACACAAATTCCAGATTTTTTTCTACCGTACGGTCTGAAAGTAATTGAAAATCCTGGAAAACGATGCCTAATTTACGTCTTAAAAAAGGCACATCTTTAGTGGCTAATTTTTTCAGGTCATAACTTCCGGCATGGCCTTCGCCGTTGGTGAGGTGCAAATCACCGTACAATACCTTTAGCAAACTGCTTTTTCCCGAACCGGTCTGTCCGATCAGCCACACAAAATCACCTTTGTTTATTTCGAGGTTTACATCAGAAAGTACCAAATGTTTCTGCTGAAAAATATCGGTATTTTGAAGTCGTATAACGGTGTTTCCAATCATTTTAAAGTTCCAGTTTTAGGATTTGACCAAATGGCAGGTCTTTTACAATGTTCATGATCTGTTCTGCTTTATCGGCCAGGCCCAGTTTATCCAAAGATTTGTCTGGCCTGTCCACGCGAAAATAAGCCAACAGCGTAAACTGCTCGTCGCGCAACTGCACATAATCCGGTATTTTGGCTACTCCTTTTACTTTGATGATGTACATGGCTTGCCAAAGTTAAAATTTCTTGCAGCGTTTGTCAGATGATTTTTTTGAATTAATGCCAATGCTTCTTTTAGCACATAAAAATTCATATCGTTAGCAAAAAAACCATTGTGTCCACACCATCGGCATAATCCCATAAATGCGGCTGCTGGCTTTCGCCAAAACCAACCACCGGAACTTCTACAGGCAGTTTCATACCGCTTACCATACATTGGACCGTTTCTTTTTTTGCGTTGATTTTTTCGGCAGCTTCCTCCGGGTCCTTATAAAAATCATAATACAAAACGGCTAAAGGCGAGGCCAGGTTCTGATCTTGTTTCAGCAATAAAAAACCATTGTCAAAGTGTTTTTCCTGGTTAACCAGGTAAACGGATTTGTTGTAATCGTAGTTGTTGTTGTATTTATGATGATTGATGATGGGCTGGAACGGTTCTATCGCCCGAAATAAAATTCCGAAATCGTAATTCTCCGGCACTAAGATTTTAGAAACGCTGCGGCAGCCTAACCCAAAGTAATCAAAAATATCACAGCCTAATTTTTGCAGGTCTTCTTCACTTTCAAAACCCGACAGCAATGCCAAACTGTTCCTGTTTTTGCGGATGATATGCGGCACTTTGCTAAAATAATATTCAAAGTAGCGCGAAGTATTGTTGCTGCCGGTTGCCATTACCGCATCAAAACCCGCCAGCCTTTCGGTAAATCCGTAGCGGTTTGCAAACCCGGGTTCTAAAGCAGCTAAACGTTTCAGGATGTAAGTGATGAGCCTGGAATCATTGGCAGAAGCCTTGATCTGGGCAAAATGGCCGGAAACCAGCACGCAAAGTACATCATGAAAGCCAACCGCCGGGATGTTTCCTGCCAGCACCAATCCAACTTTTTTACCGGTAAAAACAGTACCGGAATCTTCCGGAAGCCATTTTTCCAGGTCTGCGTCATTCAGCATTTTCCCGATGGACTGCACAGCTTCCAATACATTTTCGGGTGTGAACCAGGCGTTGAACCTCCGTTCTTCCTGAATGATTTGTAATAGTTCTTCGGATGGGTGCAGCAGTTCTTCCCCTAATTTGGCCAAAACTTGTGTTAAGTTAACTTTAATCAATTCTGACATATAAATAGCAAAGCTTTAAAACTTGAAAATACAAAATTTGTTATCTTTGCGGAACATTGCTGTAAAGCAAATGTATCATTAGCTATTTAGGATTAGAGTTATGGCGATTAAAATTACCGACGAATGTATCAACTGCGGAGCTTGCGAACCGGAGTGCCCGAACAATGCCATTTATGATGCCGGTGCTGCTTGGAAATTTTCTGAAGGAACTGCTTTAAAAGGGATTATTGATTTTGGTGATGGCTCTACATTAAATGCAGACGAACCCAATGCCGCAATCTCTGATGAAGTTTACTATATTGTTTCTGATAAATGTACCGAGTGTGTTGGTTTTCATGATGAACCGCAATGTGCGGCCGTTTGCCCGGTTGATTGTTGTGTGGACGACGAAGATGTACGCGAAACCAAAGAAGAGCTGCTGGCCAAAAAAACCTGGCTGCACATGGAAGGATAATTTATTTTATGTTTGGAATTTAAAGGGAATGCTTTTTTGCGTTCCCTTTTTTTATACCTTGAAATATGCAATTTGGAATCATAAACCTGGCGATTGTACCTTTGCGTGAAGAACCTGCACACAAGTTGCAGCAAGTATCGCAACTACTTTTTGGTGAGGTTTTTACGGTTTCGGAAACAGAAGGCCAATGGCTGAAAATACAAACAGAAAACGACGAATACGTGGGTTGGATACAAGCCCTGCAATGTGTTTTGTTTGATGAGGTTGTTTTTAATCAGATAAAACAAAAGCAGGTACAGCTTACGCATGAGCCGGTTACTGTTGTCTGTAAAATAGCAGCGAACTCTTTGTTGTATTTGCCCGCCGGAAGTCGTTTAGCAGGAGTTGAGCGCGGAAAATTTATCATCGGTGCAACAACTTTTGAATTGATGAATGAAATTCGGCCTAAAAAAAACAGTTTAATCGAGTATGCGCATACTTTTTTAAACACGCCTTATTTATGGGGCGGCCGCACGCATTTCGGCATAGATTGCTCTGGTTTTGCACAAGCTGTCTGTTTGCAATTTGACGTTCAGTTAAAGCGTGATGCATGGCAGCAGGCAGGGCAAGGCAAAGCCGTTGATTTTTTACAGAATGCTTTACCGGGAGACCTGGCTTTTTTTGACAATGAAGAAGGAAGGATCGTACACGTAGGCATTATGCTGAACAACGGACAGATCATCCATGCTTCCGGAAGCGTGAAAATTGACCGGATTGATGACCAGGGAATTTATTCTGCGGAGCAAAAAAAATACACGCACAGTTTACGCATCATCAAACGCTTCTTGTAAAGGCAAAAAAAATGGAACACCAGCTAAACTAATGTTCCATTTTTACAGGGATAAAAGAAGTATTAAATTACATCTTTTTATCAATTGCTTTGATCATGGATTGGTGCATTTTAAGCGTTGGAAGCGTAGTTGTGGCAAATGCTTTTAAGTCAGCGTCTTTCAGGTTTTTTGATGCATCTTCAAAATCTTTCACATCTTTGTTATGATCGTCAACCATCTCATGTACATAAGCTTTATCAAAATCTTTACCTGATTTTTTGCCCATGTCGTCCATTTTTTTCTGCTCGTCATTACTAATAGCTGCTGGTAAAGTAATGTTTTTTTGTTTTGCCAAGGCCATCATGTTATCATTTGCTTTAGTATGATCTGTGACCATTTTGGCCCCAAAATCTTTCACTTCCTGGCTCACGCCTTTTTGCTGTGCCATCTTGCCCATTGCTACTTCTGCCATCCCGCCATTTGCTGCTTTAACCGCAAAGTCGGCATCATCTTTATCAACTTTCATTACGCCGCCGGCTGCTTTTGTGGTGGTATCTTTTGATGCCATCATTCCGGAAGTGTCTTTGTTAGAGTTAGAATCTGTGGCAACAGAAGTGCTGCTCTTGTTGGAACTGTTACAGGCTTGAAAAGCCAAAGCTGTAACCCCCGCTAAAAATAATACATTTAATTTTTTCATTGTTTTTTTATAAGATTTAGACTAATCTGTTAATTACTTTTATAACAGAACTATCAAACAGTTTGTTTATAACAAAAAAAATAATGTTGCAGAAAAAATAATGCTTAAAAAACTAAGCCAGGAAGTTTAAAAAGTACAATTCCAGATCATCACCATCTTATCATCGCTTACCGAAACCAGTTGGCTGCCGTCAGCACTCCAGGCAATTTTATTGATAGATAAGTTGTGCATGGCAAATCCTTTTTCGCGGCTGATGATCTTGTACAATTTAAAATCATCCAAACCCCATATTTTAATACTTTTATCCATGCTGGCAGTAGCAAAATAAGGTTCTGCGGGATGGAAAGCAATGCTGTTTACCGCAAATAAATGAGCGGGAATATTTTTGATCGGTTCAAAAGTTTTGCTGTCCCAGATCTTCAATTGTGCATCGCGGGAACCAGAAACCAGATACTTGCCAGAAGGGGAATAAGCAACAGCAAAAACGGGCAAAGTATGTCCGGTCAAAGTTCTGATTTGTGTATAATCTTCCAGGTCGTAAACACGAATGGTATTATCGCGGCAGCCAAAAGCAACCTGTTTGTTTTGGGTGGAGATACTGATGCAACGGACCGTATCCGCCGAAACAGGAATCGTATGGACCAAACTTAAATCTTCCAGGTTCCAAACAGAAACAGAACCATCTTCGCTGGTTACCAATAATTCTTTTTTATTCGGAATAGATTGAATATCAAAGATTGGCTTTTGATGATGTTTTAAAGCCGGAAGCAATTGCTGTTTCCCGAAATCAAACACCAGCACATCGCCATTGCGCAAACCGGCAAACAAAAGCGGAAAACCGGCAGGGCAGTGCAAAGCATAAACAGAAGCGGCCACGGGGAACATTACTTTGATAAAAGCATTGTTTTGGGTACTCCATTCCACCACTCCTTTATCGTTTCCAGCCGTGAAAACAATGCCTGGCTTTTGCGAAAAAACTACCGTAAAAATAGGGTTGATGTGCCCGGAAAGTTCTGCGGATTTTTCGACAGTCATGTTAAAAATTGGTCGGTTTAGGGCTGGGAGTAAGCATATAAAAGATTGCGGAAACTACTATTTACTTTACAGCTTCATCATAAGCTGCTTTAGCAATCCGGGCAATTACCGATTCTTGCGTTTCGAAATTGGCAGTAGAATTACCGATAAAAACAGTAACAATTAAATGTTTCCCGCTTGGTAAAGTAATGATACCGGCATCATTTGTTGCACCGGTAACACCTTGATCATTCGTGCCTGAGCGGCCAGTTTTGTGTGCTACAATAGTGTTTTTTGGTAAAAGTCCTTTAATTTGATTTGGCCCGGTAGAAGTTTCTTCCAAGATTTTCAATAAATAAGCATGGCTGGTTGTTGAAAGGAAGTTGGGTTTATAAGCAATATCCATTAATTGTGTCATCGCTTCTGGTGCGCACCAATTGGTAAACTGTACGTTCCAACCTTGCGCCATTTGATATTCTGAGGCTTTTATAGCAATGTTTTTTACGCCTAAAGAGTGTATGTAGGAATCTACTTTATCTGTTCCACCAATTGTTTTCAGCAAAATGTCACAAGCATTATTATCACTTAAAGAAACCATGTAACTAAGCAATGCCCTGATCGAAACAGCAACATTTCCTTCAGGGTACTTATCGCGTAACGGACTGTAAGTTTTTGGCAGGTCAGTTTGATAAATAGGAATTAACTGATCTAAGGTAAAGCGGCCCTGGTCGATTTCATGTAAAACCGTAATTGCAATCGGAAACTTCATGACACTTTGCATTGCTAAATGCAAGTCTGAATTATAATTCAATTGCTCCCGGGTTTCAATACTGAGTATCGAAACACCAACTGTGCCTTTTGCTTCTTTTGCAATTAAATCAACTTTGTTTTTTAATACATTTGACTGTGCAGATGCAGCAAAGTGGGATAAACAGCAAATGAAAAAAGTATAAAGTTGTAGGACTTTTAACATAAAAATGATTGTTAGTATGAATTACTTATGCCTTCCCTCTAAATTTTTGGCAATCGTTTTTAGGTCGAGGCCTTTCTCACGCAGCAAAAACAGCAAATGAAAAACCAAATCGGATGCTTCGTTTACCAAGTCAAATTCTGTTTCTGCCAAAGCGGCAATCACGGTTTCCACGCCTTCTTCACCAACTTTTTGCGCAATTTTGTTCAATCCTTTTTTACGCATTTTGTTGATGTACGAACCTTCCTGCGGGTTTTCGTACCGGTCGCGGATTATATTTTCCAGCTCAAAAATAAAATTCTGATTATGCTCCGTAGCAAAACAACTGCGCGAACCGGTATGGCAGGTTGGCCCCTCGGCTTTGGCTTTAATTAAAATCGTATCCTGGTCGCAATCCAGATATACTTCTTTTACATGCAAAAAATTACCGCTGGTTTCGCCTTTGGTCCACAAACGGTTTTTGGAGCGTGAAAAGAAGGTCACTATTTTTTCTGCGGAGGTTTTATCAAATGCTTCCTGGTTCATGTAGCCCAGCATCAGCACTTCAAGCGTTTGTTCATCCTGAATGATGACGGGTAGGAGGCCGGTATTTTTATCGAAGTTCATAGTTTTTTTAGTGCTAAAAGAAGCATTGTGTTGAATTTAGATTCTCACTTCCACCTGGTTGTTTTTTAAAGTCTGCTTCAAATCCGGGATCAAAATTTCACCATAATGAAAAACTGAAGCAGCCAGTGCCGCATCCACACCTGCTTCTTTAAAAACATCCACAAAATGCTGCTTGTTACCGGCACCGCCCGAAGCAATCAAGGGAATGCTAATTTTGTCATTGATCTGCTTTAAAAAACCACAATCAAATCCAGCTTTAGTGCCGTCATGATCCATAGAGGTCAACAGGATTTCCCCTGCTCCGCGGCTTTCTGCTTCTTTTATCCAGCTAAAAGTTTCGTGTTCTGTTGCAATCCTTCCGCCGTTTAAATGTACCAGGTTTTGATTGCCAACCTGGCGTGTATCTACCGCAATCACCACAAACTGAACACCAAAAGCTTTTGCCAGTTCGTCAATCAATTTTGGATTTCGAACGGCAGCAGAATTAATAGAAATTTTATCCGCGCCTGAATTCAACAAAATATCCGCATCGGCAATTTCATTGATCCCGCCGCCAATAGTGAAAGGAATATTGACGTTGCGTGCTACGGCTTTTACCAGTTCTGCCATCGTTTTCCGGCGTTCGTGCGTGGCGGTAATGTCCAGGAAAACCAGTTCGTCCGCGCCTTGCTGCGAATATTGCCAGGCCAGTTCTACCGGATCGCCCGCATCGCGTAAATCAACAAAATTGACCCCTTTTACGGTACGCCCATCTTTTACATCTAAGCAAGGAACAATCCGTTTAGCTAAGCCCCCCAAACTGGAGGGGGAGCTTGTATGGCGACTTATTTCTTCCAAAACTTTATCTGAATTTTTAAATACTTGTTGATTGGTGAACCTTAAAACTTTCAATCCCTCGCTTTCCAAAAAGGCTTGTTTCTCCTGATCTCTGATTTGGATTTCGGGTAATTGATGTATGCTTCCATCTAATTCAATCACTAATTGATATTGATGGCAATAAAAATCAGCAATGTAATTTCCAAGTGGGTGCTGCCTTCTAAATTTAATATTCCTGTTGTTAATTCGCAGCTTCTCCCACAAAAACTCTTCAGCAGGAGTCATATTATATCTTAATGCTTTCGCATTTTCAAATATTTTAGCGTGTGCCCCCAGAAACAACTTTTTTTTCATTTAGTTAAATATATGCTTGCTATTCAGCTCCCCCTCCAGGGGGTTGGGGGGTTAGAGACTTGCCATTGCTTTCAGATTCCATTCCTGAATTTCATTCACTGTAATATGGTTTTCGTAAATGGCTTTACCTACCACGCAGGATTCAACATTGATCTGACTTAGCCTTTCGATGTCTTTCATCGAACTTACGCCACCGGAAGCAATCAGTTTAATGAACGGCGAATGATCAAGCAGTTTTTCGTAAAGCTCTATTCCTGCACCTCCTAATTTCCCATCTTTATTAATATCAGTACACAAGAACCTGAAAAAGCCCAAATCCAGGCAACGGTCAATATAATCCAGTAGTTTAACAGGCGAACTTTCCATCCAGCCGGAATATTTGATGACTTCATCCAAAACATCGACCGCAATTACTACCTGATCGGCACATTTACCTTTACCTGCAAAAGCAATACTTAACCGATCTAAAAAAGTTGGGTTGGTAATGGCTTGAGTGCCTACAATTACGCGATAAATGCCGGCTTCCAGCAGTTCTTGTATCTTTTCGATACTGCGCACACCGCCGCCGTATTGTACTTTCATCGTGGTTTTTTGGATCACCTCGAACAAGTATTCCTGATTGCTGAATTCGCCTTTTGCGCCGTTTAAATCAATAATATGGATCAAATCTGTTCCGTTAAACTGGTATCTTTCGATCATTTCTTCCAGTGTAACATCGTAATTGGTTACCTGTTTATAGTCGCCTTCGCGCAAACGGACTACTTTTTTGTCCAAAATATCAATTGCAGGAATAATGTACATTTTGTTTTTTAACATTAAAGATGAGCAAAATTAGTCAACAGCGTTTCGCCTGCCAAACCAGATTTTTCAGGATGAAACTGAACACCAAAGAAATTGTTTTTTTTGATAGCAGCCGAAAATTGTACGCCATATTGCGCTGATGCTAAAGTATATAAATTATTGTGTTCAATAAAATAAGAATGTACAAAGTAAAAATAAGTTGACTGCTCAATATTTTGAAACAGATCGTTTGTTTCTTTGGGATACACCTGGTTCCAGCCGGTGTGCGGTATTTTTAAACCTTCTGCTTCTTTAAACCGTAGTGTTTTTACGGGGATTATATTTAACAGATCTGAATTTCCTTCTTCCGAAAAAGCCGTGATCAGTTGCATTCCCACACAAATTCCCAACACCGGTTTTGTTGTTTCGCGAATTGTTGGAACCAAGCCAGTACTTTCCAATTTTTGCATAGCTGCACCTGCATGTCCAACGCCCGGAATGATGTAGCGGTCGTAAGCCTCAAAATCGCTTTCCTGTGCAATCATGCCGTACTCAATCTTCAAGCGGTCCAATGCTGCCGTTAATGAAAATATGTTCCCTGCGCCGTATTGTATAATTCCGATCATAAATTTAGCTTTTAGCTATTGGCAATCAGCTTTCAGCTCTTAGCAGTCAATTATAAACCATGCTTTCAAAGCTGAATGCTGACGGCTAAAAGCTGAAAACTTCTTAAAGAACCCCCTTCGTACTTGGTAAAACCATATTGTCCACATCTCTTTTTACGGCCATTTTAATGGATTTTGCAAAAGCTTTAAAAATGGCTTCTATTTTATGATGTTCGTTTTCGCCTTCGGCTTTGATGTTGAGGTTGCATTTGGCCGCGTCAGAAAAAGATTTGAAAAAGTGGAAAAACATTTCTGTTGGCATTTCCCCAATTTTTTCCCTTGTAAAAGAAGCATCCCAAACAATCCAATTCCGGCCGCCAAAATCCAAAGCAACTTGTGCCAGGCAATCGTCCATCGGCAGTAAAAAACCGTAACGGCCGATGCCTTTTTTATCGCCTAAAGCTTGTGCAAAAGCTTCGCCCAAAGCAATCCCGGTATCTTCAATGGTGTGGTGTTCATCAATATGCAAATCACCTTTTGCAATGATTTCCAAATCTATATTTCCATGTTTGGCAATCTGGTCCAGCATGTGGTCGAAAAAATGCAAACCAGTGCTCACTTTTGCTTCACCTTTTCCGTCCAAATTTAATTGGATGAAAATGTCTGTTTCTTTTGTTGATCTCCGGTGTTCAACCTTGCGTTCGCCCAATTTCAAAAACCCGTAGATCTTTTCCCATTCCGATGTTTCCAAAGCGATGATCGGTTTTAATTCTTCCTCCTTTTGATTGGAAAATTCTAATCCGCCCAAATTGGTATGGTTGTTTAACCAAAAGGCTTTTGCGCCCAGGTTTTTTGCAAGCATCACATCGTTCAAACGGTCGCCAATCACAAAAGAGTTTTTCAAATCATATTTTTCCCGGTCGAAATACTTTGTTAATAAAGCTGTTCCCGGTTTGCGGGTTGGTGCGTTGTATTTTGCAAAAGTTCGGTCAATTACAATATCAGAAAACACAATGCCCTCATTCTTTAGTGTTTGCAGGATGAAGTTTTGAACTGGCCAAAAAGTATCTTCAGGATAAACAGCCGTTCCCAGTCCGTCCTGGTTGCTTACCATCACCAGTTCAAAATCGAGTTCTTTTGCCATTTTTGGCAGATATTGCAGCATCTTCGGATAAAATTCCAGCTTGGCAAAAGAATCGATCTGTTCGTCAATTGCTTCCGAAATCAGTGTGCCATCGCGGTCAATAAACAATATTTTCTTCATGCTGAAAACGAATTCAAGGTGTTTAGCAGTTGTATGTTTTCCGATGGCATTCCAATGGTGATCCGCAAACAACCTTCACAAAGTTCAATCTTGGAACGATCACGAACAATGATCCCTTTCTCCACCAAGAACTGATAAATAACTTTTGGCAATACTGTTTTTACCAGTATAAAATTGGCGTCCGACGGATAAATGTCCAGTACAAAGCTAAACTTTTTCAGGCCCAGTACTAATTTATCACGTTCCAATAACGTTTCTTTGATCCATTGGTTCACCTGATCAAAATTGTCTAAAGCCTTTAAAGCGAGTTTCTGCGAAGCTTCATTGATGTTGTAAGGCGGTTTTACACGGTTAAAAACTTCAATGATTTCTTCGGAAGCAAAAGCCATCCCAATGCGCAAACCGGCCAGTCCCCAGGCTTTTGAAAGTGTTTGCAACACCACCAAATTGCCATATTCCGTCAGTTCCTGGATGAAACTTTTTTGACGGCTATAATTGATGTAAGCTTCATCCACCACCATAATTCCGTTAAAATTGGCCAGCAGCGTTTCCACATCTTCGCGGTTGATCGAATTGCCGGTTGGATTATTGGGCGAACAAACAAAGATCAGTTTAGTGTTTGGGTTGATGGCTTCTGCAATTCCTTCCATGTTCAACTGGTATTCAGCAGTAAGCGGAACGTTTTGAACGGCAATGTCATTAATGTTGGCCGAAACCTGGTACATGCCATAAGTTGGCGGTACGAGGATAACGTTATCTGTTCCCGGGCGACAAAAGCTTCTAAACAAAATATCAATCGCTTCATCGCTGCCGTTCCCTAGGAAGATGTTGCGTACCGGTACTCCTTTTATGGCCATAATTTTCCTTTTTACTTCATGTTGAAGCGGATCGGGATAGCGGTTGTAATTTTCATCCAGCGGAGAACCATACGCGTTTTCGTTGGCATCCAAATAAATGCTGGCCTCGCCCTGAAATTCGTCCCGCGCAGAAGAATAAGGCGTTAAGTTTTTTATGTTTTCCCGAAGGAGGTTTTGAAGGTTAAAATCCATGTTTTATGCTTTTTCTTCTGCTGTCTTTTTCAACGTTGCACTGTCATCCTGAACTTGTTTGTCATCCTGAACTTGTTTCAGGACCCCTCTTGCACATCTGCAGCCTTTCTGATGAGATGCCGAAACAAGTTCGGCATGACAACAAATATTAACGCTTTAACCTTACCGTTACCGCATTTTTATGCGCCTGCAAACCTTCCAGTTCCGCCAGCACTTCCACTGTTTTTCCGATGTTTTGAATCCCGGTTGCGGTAAGATGCTGAAAAGTTATTTTCTTCACAAAAGAATCAACCGAAACACCAGAATAAGCACGCGCATAAGCACTGGTGGGCAACGTATGATTGGTTCCGGAAGCATAATCACCTGCACTTTCGGGCGTTAAATTGCCGAGAAAAACAGAACCTGCATTGATTATTTTATCAGTTAACAATTGCCAGTTTTGAGTTGCCAGGATTAAATGTTCCGGCGCGTAACGGTTGCTAAAATCCATAGACACCGATAAATCACCGGTAAAAACAGCATACGAATTGGCGATTGCTTTCCGGGTGATTTCTGCACGGGGCAAAACCGGCAATTGCTTTTCCAGTTCTGCAATTGTTTCTTCAATGATTTTTTTGGAAGTGGAAACCAGAACCGACTGACTGTCCACTCCATGTTCGGCTTGCGCCAGTAAATCGGCAGCAACAAAAACAGGATTGGCGCTTTCATCGGCAATAATCAAAACTTCCGACGGCCCGGCCGGCATATCAATTGCCGTAACCGTGGTGGATTGAACGATGGTTTTGGCTTTGGTTACATATTGGTTTCCCGGCCCGAAGATCTTGTCCACCTTCGGGATGCTCTCCGTGCCGTAAGCCATGGCCGCAACGGCTTGTGCGCCTCCAACTAAAAACACTTTTTTTATGTTTAGCAATTGCGCCACAAAAGCAATGTAAGGGTTTATTTTTCCATTTTTTTGAGGTGGAGAGCAAACCACAATTTCTTTGCAACCTGCAATTTTTGCCGGGATGCCCAGCATCAAAAATGTGCTTGGCAAAACAGCAGTGCCGCCAGGGATGTACAAGCCAACTTTTTCAATCGGCCGTAATTCGCGCCAGCAGGTTATGCCAGGCATGGTTTCTACTTTTTCTTCGCTGTGGTATTGGTTTTGGTGGAATTTAAAAATATTCTGGTATGCTGTTTTTATCGCCTCTTTTTGTGTGTCCGAAACTTGTTTGGCCAGTTCGGCAATTTCTGCTTCTCCCGTAAAAAGAACATCTAAAGTTACCTTATCAAATTGCAAAGCATAATCACGCAAGGCCTGATCGCCGTTCTGTTTAACGTTGGCCAGGATGATTTCTACTGCTTCCCGAATCTCGTTTCCTGCATCGGTATTACGCAGCGTCAATTGCTGCAAATCAGCTTCCGTTAGTTCGTTATAATTATAAACTTTCAACATGTTCACCAATTTTTACCCGGTAAAAACAGTATCATAAAATGATCTTTTCAATTGGCATCACCACAATGCCTTGTGCGCCTGCCGTTTTTAACTCGCTGATCTTGTTCCAAAAATCGCGCTCCGGAATCACGGTATGTACGGCAACCCAGCCGCTTTCGGCCAGCGGAACAACACTCGGACTTTTAACGCCCGGCAACAGTTTCAAGATCTCAGGCAGACAATGCTGCGGCACATTCAGCACCACATACTTGGTTTCTTTGGCCCGCAAAACCGACTGGATGCGCTGGATCAGCTCCTGCACGTGCTCATGGTTTTCTTCACCTTTTCTGCCGATCAGAACTGCCTCCGAAGAAATCACATCGGCAAAAGGTTTCAGGCCGTTGCTTTTCAACGTGCCTCCGGTAGAAACAATATCAAAAATGGCATCGCTCAAACCCAAGCCCGGACTAATTTCTACCGAACCGGAAATGGTACGGATGTCAGCCTTTATCTTGTTCTCTTTCAGGAATTTCTCTAGGATAACCGGGTAAGAAGTGGCGATGGATTTTCCTTCTAACTGGCTCAATTCTTCAACCTCACTTTGGTTTGGCAAGGCTATTTTTAGCGTACATTTTCCAAAACCCAAACGTTGCAGGTAGCTTACTTCCACTTCCGTTTCCAGGATCACGTTTTCGCCCACAATGCCCAGGTCGGCAATGCCGTCCTGTACGTATTCCGGAATGTCGTCATCCCGCAAAAACAAAATCTCTAACGGGAAATTGGAGACCGGCGAGATCAAAGAGCTTTTATAATTTTCGAAAGAAAGTCCGCAGTTCTTTAATAATTCAACGGATTTTTCGTTCAGGCGGCCAGATTTCTGGATCGCTATTTTAAGTGGTTTCAATGGATGTTGGGTTGGGTAACAAAAAGGGAATCAATATTTCGTGCAAAACGGGATCAAACTAATTTGAATGATGATGGGGATGCAGATGGCTGAAATATTTTATCATGATGTTTTTCCCGGCAGATGAAAATCGGTTTGCAAATATAAAAATAGACGGCAATAAAAGAAATTGGGTTGGGAAAGATAATTGAAGAAAGTGGTTTAATTTGAGTAAAAATCAAATTTTAATGAAGCAATTTACTTTTATAGATGACATCATTTTAAGATGTCCTGTCTTTTCCTTTCAAAACTACAAGGTTGAAAATTTGAAGGATGTACTGCAGAATGAGAATTTTCAAAAGGCTATTTACCTTGCAAGTCCCGGCTTGTATTCGGTTATATCTAATTTTAATCTTGAATTTGAAAAGCTTTCTGATAAGCATAAATGGAGCCTGCTTAAATATTATAACCGGATGAGCTTTTGGTCTACGCCTTTCGGGGCTTTTTCTACCATTAGCTTATCTAAATGGGGGAAAGCATCTTTAATCAACCTTGTAAACCCTATTGATATAGAGATTTATTTGAAGTATGATCAGGAAGTAGCGCTTTTGCTGGCAAATTACCTTCAGAGCCAAAATACATATTTTTTGAAATATCAGATAAATGCTTCTTTGCACTTGCTATATAAAGAATTCAGATTCATCAAGACTAACAGCTCAGGTGCTATTGAACGAACTGAGTTTACCTTGGAATCTTTTTATTACGACCAACTTATAAATAGTTTGATAAAGTACTGTAAAGAATATAGATCAGTATCAGAAATCATTTCTTTCATTAGTGCTAAAACCGATGCAGGGCTAATGGAAGCACATCAATATTTCTCCGTTTTAATTAGTGCCCAAATACTTTTACCGGAAACCTATGCTAATATTATAGGACATGACTATATGTACAAGTTGTTAAGCAATCCATCATTTTCAGAATTGGAATTGGTTAAAGCCTTCAAGAAATTATATCAAGAAATAAACAACCAACTTTCGTTCACCTTGAATGAAATTAAAAGTTTGCAACACAACACAAAATTATTGTTGAATCAAATAACTCTTGGGATTCCCCAAAATATATTTTATGCTAATGCTAAACGAAAAATTAATCAGGGTAATGTTAATTTGGATTATAAGCAAAAATTAAAAGATGGTTTGGAATGTCTTCAAAAGCTAAGCAGTCCAACTTTACCGGAAGATATGATCAGTTTTGCAAAAGCTTTTCAAAATAATTTTGATCGGCAGTCTGTACCGTTAATGCATGCAATTGATCCAACAATTGGCACAGGTTACGGTAATCTGACCAAAAATCCTAAGGAATCAGCATTATTGAGTGATGTAAAGTTTATAAAAAAAGAGCGGCATAGTTATAAGCTAAACTGGACACACAACCACCAATTGCTTATAAAATTATGGCATCAGAACTTTGAAAGAAAAATGTTTGATCCTATAATTGTCCGGCCAGAAGATTTAAATAGTCTCCCGGAAAATAATCAGTGTTTGTCTTTACCTCCAACATTTTCACTTGTTTTTCGGGATTTAGGCGAAAAGGTTTTTATTGAAGCAGCAGGCGGTGCTACTGCAACCGCGATTATTGGACGCTTTACAGCACTTGACGTCGATGTTCATCAAATTGGATTACAGTTAGCGCAATTTGAAATGGCAGCCAATCCAGAAGTTGTTTTTGCAGAAATCGGTCAACAGGGACAACCTCATACCGACAATATCAATCGGAGAAAACCTGTTTATGATTACGAAATCCCTATCAATGTACGCTCTCTATTACCTGTAGATAAACAGTTGCCACTTTCCGATCTTTGGATACATCATTACAATGATGAAATTATCCTGGAATCTAAGCAATTGGGTAAACGGGTTATACCAAGATTAAGTTCGGCTTACAATTATACATATAGCGATTTGCCGGTTTTTCGTTTCCTCTGCAATTTGCAGTATCAAAGTGTCCAATCAAATTTAACATTAAGTTTAAGTTCTATGTTTCCCGGCCTTAATTTTTATCCACGGGTTGAATATAAAAGTACAATTTTGACCCTTGCTACTTGGTATTTTAAGAAAGAAGACTTCGCGAGTTTATATGTGGAGAACAGTGAAACAAGCAATGGACAATTTAACGCTTTCAGGAAAAAGTGGCAGTTGCCTAAAATAATTAGTTTGGGCAAATCGGATCAGCAATTGGTATTTGATTTGGATAATGGGCAGGAAGTTAGATTTTTTTTGTACTCCATTAAGGCTGAGCAGGAAATCAGGATCCAGGAGTTTATCATTCCCACTGCTGGTTCTGTTCAAAGTAATGATAAGCCTTTAATCAGTCAATACATTGCCTTTTTATACAAGCAAGAAAAAACATATCAACCTCTTCTGCACAAAACAAACACCAAATTATATACGGTAAAAAGAGCATTTGTACCGGGCAGCAAATGGCTGTACCTTAAAATCTATTGTCATCCGTCAGTAGCCAACCAGTTTTTATCTGAATTTTTACTTCCGCTTCTGAATACTCCAATTATGCGCCAGCTTGATTCCTGGTTTTTCGTCCGCTATACTGATCCGGGTTACCATTTAAGATTACGATTTAAAATTCCGAACCACAACATAGGACTTATTTTAGAGAAATTTAAAAAAAGAATTGCAGGTCATCCGCAATTTAACGTTATTCAAGAATACCAAGCCGACACTTATTTACCAGAACTGGAACGTTATGGAGCAGATACTATGCTCTTAGTGGAAGATTTTTTTAATGCCAGCAGTAATTTAACCATTCATTTTTTGAAAAATTATCCTGACTCCGGATCACCTTATCCGGATTATAGTTTAGCCATGCGGTCTATTTTCCAATTGATTGTTCTTTTCTATCCCGAAAACGAAAAACAATTGATTTTCCTAAACAGGATGACAAGCAATTTCTATGCAGAGTTTGCAGAAGATAAATCCCTTAAAATAGATATGGACAAGAAGTATCGGCTTGTTAAAAATGAAATCAATTTGTTCATGAATGATTCAAACTTTTTTGTGCATTTAAACTTGGAAATATTACAAAAGAAAATGCTCGAAAAGGCAAGTTTAATATTGCAGAAAAGAACAAAGGCAGATACAGAAAAGGCAGCACAATTATTAGCTGATCTGGTACACATGCACATTAACCGATTGTTTGCCGAAAATCAACGCCGGCATGAATTGCTGTTGTATTACTTCTTGTTAAAATATCAAACCGGTAAAAAAGCTGCCCTAAAACCCAATTGAATTTTAGCTTGTTTAAATAATTTATAGGCTTTTTTTATCAAACAAAAAACTTAAACTTTCTAAATTTTTATTTGCATAATAATATGGAAACGCAAAATTAAGGCATAAAAGAATTATAGTAATTTGGAGCTGAATTTAACCGAATGCTTAGAAGTTGTTTAAACTTATTTTTTGACCTATTTTATTTTCATACTTCTTTTATCGGCTAAATATCAGGTCATCCCCCTTGCCCCCTTCAAAAGGGGGAAAGCTGCACAACCGGTGCCTTTCTAAACCTAATTTATATTGTTTAGAAAGATAGCCGCCATACTTCCCCCTTTAAAGGGGGTTAGGGGGATGATTTTATATAGACAAGGAGAAACCCCTTCTAAATAAAAGTTTAAACAACCTCTTAAATTAAAACCTGCCAACAACACAAATCAACGCCTACTTTTTAAGGTAAGCAAATCAATCATTTCCATAAACAGGTTTTTATAAGCGGTGCCGATGTTTAAAGTAATTTGATTGTCTATCTCGATGTGGTTGCCTTCAATGGCTTTGATCTTTAAAAGGTTTATCACAAACGATTTATGAATCCTGACGAACTGACTTCCGGGCAAGGCAGCCAATGTTTCCGTCAGGGTTAAATAAGTAATGTGTTTGTCCGTTGCTGTATAAATAACCACATAGTTTTTTAAACCTTCTATGTAAATAATATCTTCTAATTTAAGCTGTACAACTTTTCCCCTTGTGCCCGGGTTAATAAACAACGAAGCAGGTTTTTCTAATTCCTTAACGCGCTGCAGATTTTGTTTGTGATTGAACCAGCTTTCTGCTTTGTTGACAGCCTTTGTAAACCTGGCAAAAGATACCGGTTTGAGTAAAAAACCAATGGCATCATTTTGAAAAGCATCATAAGCATAACCTGAATGTGCCGTAGTAAAAATAAGACCTGCTTGGGCAGGCAGCAAATCTATTGCTTCCAGGCCGGAAATATCCGGCATATCTATATCTAAAAAAATGAGGTTTACGGCAGGCAGGTTTTTTAAGGCTGCAATAGATTGTGTAGAACTAGTAGAACTTCCTGCAAGCGTAAGTTCCGGGATTTTATCAATATACCTGATCAGCGTATCTATGGCATGCTGTTCGTCGTCAATGATGTAGCACGTCATAAGTAGCAGGGATGGCAATTTTTAAATTTAACTTGTAATGGTTTACATTTTGTACCACATCCAATTGGTATTTTCCGGGATAAAACTGGTCTAAACGTTTTTGCATATTGCTCATGCCAATGCCCGAACTGTAAACATGGCCACGTTTGGCTTTTTTGTTTTGCACAGATAAACTAACCCCATCTTCATCTGCATTTAAACAGAATTTTGCAGGTGTAGAGCTATCAGCCAGTTCTCCGTATTTAAACATATTTTCTAAAACGGAAATGAGCACCAACGGGATGATCCTGATGTTTTCTGTATCGCCATTTACCTGCACATCTATAAACAGTTTATGGTTAAACCGCTGCTGGTTTAGGTACAAATAGCTGTACAATTGTTCTACCTCATCGCTCAGGTTTACTTTTCCGTCAGGTGTTGGTTCTGCAAAAGCATAGCGCATTACTTCTGCCAGTTGGATGATCAGCTCGCTGCCTTTTTCGGTATAACCGGCCACATAATTCTGGATAAAGTTTAAACTGTTAAACACAAAATGCGGGTTGATCTGCGCTTTTAAATAAGCGTTTTCTGCAGCCAGTAAATTCTTTTCCAGTTTTTGTTTTTCCAACTGGCTTTCCAACTGCTGTAGTTGTAGCTTGTCAACTTGTTTGCGGTGTGCCATTGCAGAAACACTAAATAGGTATGCAGTACTTAAACCAAGAAAATAGATGGCCCGCCATATACTAGCGTTGAAAAAATAAGTAACAGTGCCTAACTGATCTTTAGTATGTATTCCACTATTAATAAAAAATAAATTTAATAAATATTTGAGTGCCAGATAAACAATTACTGCAAAAAATCCTATCGCAATTCCTTTAAATAGGAAGTTTTTGTTGGTGTAAGCAAATCGCAAAACCAGGTAGGCATTGGCATAAAACAAACCGATATTTAAAATATAATGGGTTACATAATCTATTAAAGGGGAAAAGCCATGAGCCATAAAATAAATAGCGGCTATTTCATAACTGATGAAAACTATCCAAAAAACTAAGTGGGGCTTAATTTTCAACAGTCCGTTTTTCCCGCTATCTATAAAATCCATTTCTTGTAAATCTTCCTTAAAACTCCAATTGGTCTATCGCAAAACCTTGTTGGTGTAATTAATTTGTTACCTGTTTTTTAAGTTTCTAAACTTAAAGAAAAATCTAATAAGCGTTATGAAAAAAAACTTAAAGAAAATCAATTCCCTTAAAATTAAGTCGGTTTATAAATATGGGACTTTGCAGCCGGGGCATAAAAATCCTAATTCAGATCCTACCACTACTACATTAGGAACTATTAGTACTCTCACGTTCAAAGTATAAGCAGCAATCTTTAAATAATGATTAGTGATGCTTTATAACCAATGCCAACCCGATTCAACCTAATTAGCCCAATCATATAATTCACAATAACCATTTACCGCTAAAGAAAGGAGGAAGATATGCTTTAAAAAATTAATTACGGCTAAAACTTAAAAAAATATTAAAAATCTTTTAAATTTAAAAAATCATGAAATCAAAATTTATTACCAGTACCGTAACGGTGCTATTATTTGCACTTTTTATTTCTTCATGCAAAAAAGAAAATAATGATGGAAAAATTGCTTCGAAAACTAAAACAGCCTTTGATAAAAGCGAAGTAATAAAAAATGTAAACAAGTTTGCGGCTTTTATTGATAAAAAAAAGTCACAAAAAACCAGTAATTCAAAAGTCAATACCTATCAAAACGAAAATGGTTATTATGGATTAGCGTTCATGCATGAGAACTATTGAGATTCGGGGGTGGTTGCTTATTATATGCCTGACCCCATTATGAGTCAAAATTATAATCCTACATTTACCACTACGACAGAAGATTTTAATAGTTCTACTCCTGAAATTTTATTTCAAAAAATTAATTCTGATCTAACTGCATTTTGTGATTTAAACGGAATAACTGACGCATTAAGGACATCACCGGCAGTTCGAGAAAGTATAAATGGCATTTCAGCTACATTAAAAAATATTGAAAGTACTGAGATGAATAATTATATCTATAATAATGTGGACACGACAAGTTTTAACGAGGATAATTATTACAATTCTGTAAAATTAAAGGCTACTTTGGCTATAAATGATTATATGTACAATGTTGGAAACTCAATTTCTTTAAACCCTAATGAACAAATTAATATTTTAGTTGCTTCAAATTATGCCCTTCAAATGGTCAATACTATAGACTTCAGAGCTTTTCTAAGGGATCAAGGAACTAATAATTTATCGGTACAATCAATTAACAATTTAAGCAATGTAAAGGTTAATGGATTTTTTAGTAGTATATTTAATGTTGTGGCTAAAGTCGCAAAAGTTATTGCTGCAACTGTAGTAACAGTAGTTGTAGTGATTGCATCAGCGGCAGTAGGTGCAGTTTTAGGCTCTGGGTTTGCATCGATTGATCCATCGGGAACAGATAAAGGGGAATATGCTGGTTTTAGTGCAATAGGAGGTGCAGCATATGGTTTGGATCGAATGATTTATCACACTAATTTATGGAAATGGGCAATTAGATGATTAAATTTATTTATAGTAAAAAAATCATGTATAAATATTTTATCTGCTTGGTATTAATTTTATGCTGCTTAAAAAGTAAAGCACAAAACAGTTATAAAAAAGAAAGGTCAACATTTAGTGTAGTCAATAGATTAGGATTACCGGGTGGTAGTCCTACTAAGGGTGAATTTAAAAGCTATTATTCTATCGGCGCGCGAAGAGAGTTTTCTTTAGGTAAAGTAATTTCTTTAAATGCAATAGCTGATTATAACACTATGCCAGGAAAGAACTCTTATGCTAATTTAAATTTAATTTGTGTAGGAGGTGGTATAACTTTTTATCCTATGTCTATCATTGAACCTCTTATTTTAGGTGAAAAATATGATGAAGATAAAGCTAAAAAAGATGGTTTTTATTTTGAGGAAGAATTTGAGACAAATTTAAACAACAGTCAATATGGAAGTATTGGGAAAGTATTCGTTGTAAAACTTGAATTCAACATTATAAAAATACAGCTTAATAAGAATCTAACTATTTCACCAAAATTTGGAATAACAGTAAATACTTCTAACAACTTCCCTGGAGGTGAAAATAAAGCATTAAGTTTTACTTATTTAGGTGTTGGAATTGATTTTGGTAGAAATAAGAAGTAGCTGTGTTAATTATTAAACTGTCTTTATGCCAAAAGTATAAAGACAGTTTTTATTGATAAATCGGATTTACTATGATTGAATCAAATTAATTTTTTTGAACTAAAGCAATAAATTTATCTAAACAGAGATAAATTAAAAAAATGTAAAGTAAATATAATTAGCAATATGGTAATAACCTCTACAAAACTTCTAATATTAATTTTGTTTATTTTTGGTTATAGTTTAGTAATTGCCCAGCAGTCGATAAATAAAATAGAAAACAATTTATACCTAAACACTTTTATAGGTTACGGTACAGAAAATAATTGGGGCAATACGGCTTTTTTTGGCGGTGCAACCTTATCAAAATCTATAAACAAGCATTTATTCTTAGAGGGTGGGGTTACCCTGTTTACTACCGCTTTTTATAATGTTTACAAGGATAGGCCCACAGGCTTAGTCGGTCAAGATAGGTACTATCATGCCGTTTTTTTAACGCCGGATGTAAACTACACGTTTGGTAACAGAAAGTCTTTTTTAAACACCTCTATCAAAGTAGGGCCTTCCTTAAAATATCAAAGTGATAAAATATTAACAAGTTATTTCGAAAAGGTATATGCCAATGGCAACAGAGAAGTTCTGCCCGGTTCGGTAAGATATACCTATGAGAAAGGTTTTAACATTTCATACTATGCAGGTGTAAGTTTTGATGCAAAAGTAAGTGATAAACTCAGGATCGGCTTATTCTTGGATACCTACTCGCATGCAATACCCATAGAACATTTTATGCCGGGTATCAATGGACTTGCAACAAAAAAATGGACAATCGGTTAAGCGGCAATAATTTGTTTATTTAGTAGTTGTTTTTCAAAGTCCTGTGGTGACAAATATCCCAGTGCAGAATGCAATCTTTTACGGTTGTACCA
>JAABUT010000530.1_pt1 | contig 59488 bp, 47 predicted proteins | sample 5559281 | NCBI WGS metagenome assembly JAABUT01 (sample SAMN10711880, study PRJNA513359) | rock metagenome | isolation source: Antarctica rocks | place: Antarctica: Victoria Land, Ricker Hills nord | collected 2016-01-04 | reverse complement strand
GTGGAGTACTTCGTCAGCTACTACGACTACTACCAGCCCGAAGCGTATGTTCCGCGCACCGACACCTATATTGAGAAAGACAGCCAGATCAACGAGCAGATCGACCGCATGCGGCACGCCGCCACGCAGTCTTTGCTTGAAAGGAACGACGTCATCATCGTGGCGTCGGTGTCCTGCATCTACGGCATCGGCTCGGTCGAGACCTATGCCAAGATGGTGGTCAAGCTGGAAACCGGCGGGCAGATCGACCGCGACCGGCTGGCCAAGGCGCTGGTGGAGCTGCAGTACCGTCGCAACGACATGGGTTTTCAGCGCGGCACCTTCCGGCTGCGCGGCGAGACTATCGACATCTATCCCAGCCACTGCGAGGACCGCGCCTGGCGCGTGGTGCTGTTCGGCGACGACATCGAAAGCTTGTCCGAGTTCGACCCGCTGACCGGCGAGGTGACCGGCAAGCTGGAGACCATCACCGTCTATGCCAACAGCCATTACGTGACGCCGCGGCCGACGCTGACTCAGGCCATCCGCGACATCAAGGTCGAGCTGCAGGACCGGCTGACGCATTTCACCGCCGCGGGCCGGCTGCTGGAAGCCGAGCGCATCCAGCAACGCTGCACCTTCGACATCGAGATGATGGAGACGACGGGGTCGTGCAAAAGCATCGAGAACTATTCGCGCTACCTGTCCGGCCGCAAGCCGGGCGAGCCGCCGCCGACCTTGTTCGAGTACCTGCCGGAGAACGCGCTGCTGATCGTGGATGAAAGCCACGTCACCGTGCCGCAGATCGGCGGCATGGAGCGCGGCGACTTCGTGCGCAAGAACACGCTGTCCGAGTTCGGCTTCCGGCTGCCGTCCTGCATCGACAACCGGCCGCTGAAGTTCGAGGAGTGGGAGCGCTTCCGCCCGCAGACCGTGTTCGTGTCCGCCACCCCCGGCCCGTGGGAGATGGAGCGCACCGGCGGCGCCTTCGCCGAGCAGGTCATCCGCCCCACCGGCCTGATCGACCCGGTGACCGAGGTGCGCCCGGTCGAGCATCAGGTGGACGACCTGCTCGCCGAAATCCGCATCGTGACGGGCAACGGCGGGCGCATCCTGGTGACGGTGCTGACCAAGCGCATGGCCGAGGACCTGACCGACTACCTGAACGAGCACGGCGTCAAGGTGCGTTACCTGCATTCGGACGTGGACACGCTGGAGCGCATCGAGATCATCCGCGACCTGCGGCTGGGCGTGTTCGACGTGCTGATCGGCATCAACCTGCTGCGCGAAGGCCTGGACATCCCGGAATGCGCGCTGGTGGCGATCCTGGACGCCGACAAGGAGGGTTTCCTGCGCTCGCAGACCAGCCTGGTGCAGACCATCGGCCGGGCGGCGCGCAACGTCGACGGCCGCGTCATCCTGTATGCCGACACCATGACCCGCTCGCTGCGCTACGCCATCGAGGAAACCGAGCGCCGCCGCAACAAGCAGCGGTCGTGGAACGAGGCCAACGGCATCACCCCGGTCGGCATCAAGCGCCAGATCGGCCGCGTGCTGGAAAGCGTGTTCGAGCAGGACTACGTCACCGTCGCGCCGATCGCCGACAGCAAGACGGTGGAGTTCGTCGGCAAGGACCTGAAGGCCTCGATCGCCGAACTGGAGCGCCGTATGCGCGCCGCCGCCGCCGACCTGGAGTTCGAGGAGGCGGGACGGATGCGCGACGAGATCCGCCGGCTGGAGGCGCTCGACCTCGGGCTGGCGCCGCCGCCGGTCGCCTCGGCGAGCCTGCGCCCGAAGCGCGACCGCACGCCGGAGCCGCTGGGGCCGGGGGGCGGCGGGTATGATCCGACGAAGATGAAGGGGCGGCGCGGGCGGCGCTGAACTTGCCGCTTCATGCAGCCAGCAGACGCGCCGCGATGCCGGGCAGGTCGGCGAAGCGCTCGGCGACAGCGGCGGCATCGGCGCCCGCTGCGATCGGCCCGTAGCCCCAGGCCGCGAAGATCGCCAAGATACCGGCCCCGGCCGCAGCGATCACGTCGTTGTGGTGGTCGCCCACCATCAGCGCCCGGCCGGGATCGCCGCCGGCATCGGCCAGGGTCGCCAGCAGGTGGCCGGGGTCGGGCTTGCGCACCGCGTAGCTGTCGCCGCCGCCGACGGCCGCGAAGAACCGCGCCAGGCCCAACGCCTCCAACAGCGGACGCGCCGCCGCGACCGGTTTGTTGGTGCAGACCGCCATCCGCCAGCCCTGCTCCGCCAGCAGGCCCAACGTCGCCTCGACACCAGGGTAGGCTCGGGTCGCATGTGCCGCGTTGGCGGTGTAGTCGGCCAGAAAGTCCGTCAGCGCCTGGCTGTCCGGTGCCGCGCCGTGGGCAGCGAAGCCGCGTTCGACCAGCGCCCGGACGCCGTCGCCCACCATCGCGGCGACCGCGGCATCGGCAAAGCCCGGCAGCCCGCGGCTGGCCATCAACCGGTTGAGCGCCGCCGCCAGGTCCGGCACCGAGTCCGCCAGCGTGCCGTCAAGATCGAGCACCAAGGTCCGCCTCGAACGCGGCGTCGAGATTGCGGCCATGCGTGCAGGTTCCGTGCGCTATATGGTGAAGGCAAACGTGATGCGGGGGTCTTTGACATGAACCCTGCCGCGCCGCTACTCCGGAGGCATGATGACCAGCACCGCCGTCGTTCTCGCCGCCGGGTTCGGCACGCGAATGAAGTCCGCCCGGCCCAAGGCTCTGCACCCGATCGCCGGACGGCCCATGCTGCGCCATCTGCTGGCGAGCTGCGAGGCGGCGTTCGACCGCGTCGTGGTGGTGGTCGGCCCTGACATGGACGCGGTGGCCGCGGTGGCCGCCCCGCATCCGTGCGTCGTGCAGCATGAACGCCTGGGTACCGCCCACGCCGCGCTGCAGGCGGCGGAGCTGTTCGGTGATGGCGAAGTGGCGGTGCTATACGCCGACAACCCGTTGATTTCCGCCGCTACCCTGAAGCGCCTGCTGGATCGCCGCGCATCCGGCGATGCCGGGCTGGCGCTGCTGGCCATGCGCCCGGCCGACCCCGCCCGCTACGGCCGCGTGGTGGCCGACGACGGTCTGGTGGAACGTATCGTCGAATGGGCCGAAGCCAGCGAGACCGAGCGCGCGATCGGGCTGTGCAACGCCGGCGTGCTGTGCGGGCAGGCGGCCGACATCCACGCCTGGCTGTCCGCCGTGCGCCCCGACAACGTCGGCGGCGAGTACTATCTCACCGATCTGGTCGCCCTGGCGCGCGCCGCCGGCCGTCGCGTGGCGGCGGTGGAGGCGCCGGAGGCCGAACTCCGCGGCGTCAACTCGCGCGTCGAGCTGGCAGCGGCCGAGGCCACCGTGCAGGGCTGGCTGCGGGTGGCGGCGATGGAGGCTGGCGTCACCATGACGGCGCCGGACACCGTGTTCCTGCAGGCGGACACGCGCCTTGGCACGGATGTGACCATCGGCCCCAACGTGGTGTTTGGGCCGGGCGTGTCGGTGGCGGCCGGGGCGGAAATCCGCGCTTTCTGCCATCTGGACGGCTGCACCGTGGGCGAGGGCGCGGTGATCGGCCCGTATGCCCGCCTGCGTCCCGGAACCGTGGTCGGCAGGTCGGCCCATGTCGGCAACTTCGTCGAGCTGAAGGCCACCATCCTGGGTGAGAACGCGAAGGCCAACCACCTGAGCTACCTCGGCGATGCGGAGGTCGGCGCCGGCAGCAACATCGGCGCCGGTACCATCACCTGCAACTACGACGGCTTCGCCAAGCACCGCACCCGCATCGGCGTCGGCGTGTTCGTCGGCTCGAACGCCGTGCTGGTGGCGCCGGTCGGGCTGGGCGACGGCGCGTTCGTGGCCGCCGGCAGCGTCGTCACCACGGACGTGGCGCCCGATGCGATGGCGTTCGGCCGCGCCCGCCAGACCGACTATCCCGGCCGGGCCGCGGCTTTTCGTGCGGCATATGGCAAGAAGATGGAAAAAACCTGATGTGCGGCATCATCGGCGTCATCGGCGGCCGCCCCGCCGCCAGCCTGGTGCTGGAAACCCTGCGCCGGCTGGAATACCGCGGCTACGACAGCGCCGGCATCGCCACGCTGGTGGATGGCGACATCCAGCGCCGCCGGGCCTCGGGCAAGCTCGCCAACCTCGCCGCCGTGCTGGAAGGCTCGCCGCTGTCCGGCACCACGGGCATCGGCCACACGCGCTGGGCGACGCACGGCGCGCCGACCGAGGCCAATGCCCATCCGCACAGCACCGGCCGCGTGTCGGTGGTCCACAACGGCATCATCGAGAACCATGCCGAGCTGCGCGCCGAGCTGGAAGCCGCCGGGCAGATGTTCAGCTCGGAAACCGACACCGAGACGGTGGTGCAGCTGGTTGATTTCCACATGCGCCAGGGCATGGCGCCGGTCGCTGCCGCCAGCGCCGCCTTCGCCCGGCTGCACGGCGCCTATGCGCTGGCGATGATGTTCGCCGGCTATCCCGATCTGCTGGTCGGCGCCTCCCGCGGTGCGCCTTTGGCGGTCGGCTTCGGCGACGACGAGATGTACCTCGGCAGCGATGCTTTGGCGCTGGCGCCGCTGACCCAGCGGATTGCCTTCCTGCACGATGGCGACTGGACGGTGATCGGGCGCAGCGGCGCACAATTCTTCGACGCCGCCAACACCGAGGTGCAACGCGAGATCAGGCGCACCGCGCTGTCCGGCGCTTCCGTCGGCCGCGGCAACTACCGCCACTTCATGGAAAAGGAGCTGCACGAGCACCCCGCCGTCCTGGGCGACACCATGCGCCAGATGATCGACCCCGGCAGCCGCGCGGTGGTGCTGCCGGACCTGCCGTTCGACCTAGCACAGCTGGAGCAAATCACCATCTCCGCCTGCGGCAGCGCCTTCTACGCCGGGCTGGTCGGGCGCTACTGGTTCGAGAGCATCGCCCGGGTGCCGACCGACGCCGATGTCGCCAGCGAGTTCCGCTACCGCATGCCGCCGATGCGCGCCGGGGGGCTGGGGCTGCTGGTCAGCCAGTCCGGCGAGACCGCCGACACCATGGCGGCGCTGCACTACATGCGCAGTCAGCGACAACATGTCCTGAGCGTGCTGAACGTGTCCGAAAGCACGATGGCGCGTGCGTCCGACGCCGTGCTGCAGACGGTGGCCGGGCCGGAGATCGGGGTTGCCAGCACCAAGGCGTTCACCGCCCAGCTCGGCGTGCTGGCCTGCCTGGCGCTGGCCACCGCCCGCGCCCGCGGCACCATCTCGGCGGCGCAGGAGGCGGCGATGACCGCCGCGTTGCTTGAAGTGCCCGGCCGGGCGGCGGAGGTGCTGGACGACGACGCGCCTGTCCGCCGCATCGCCGAAATGGTCGCCGAGGCGCGCGACGTGCTGTATCTCGGCCGTGGCTCGTGCTTTCCGATCGCCATGGAAGGCGCGTTGAAGCTGAAGGAGATCAGCTACATCCACGCCGAGGGCTATGCCGCCGGCGAGATGAAGCACGGCCCGATCGCGCTGATCGACCGCCACGTGCCGGTGATCGCCATCGCTCCCAGCGGGCCGCTGTTCGAGAAGACCGCCTCCAATTTGCAGGAGGGGGCGGCGCGTGGCGGCCAGCTGATCGTGTTCACCGACGCCGCCGGTGCGGCCAGGCTGCGCGGCATCGCCCGGGAATGCGTGGTGCTGCCGACGGTGGACCCGTTCGTGGCCCCCATCCTGCACGCCATCCCGGTGCAGATGCTGGCCTACCAGGTAGCCGTGCTGAAGGGCACCGACGTGGACCAGCCGCGCAACCTTGCGAAATCCGTCACGGTGGAGTGATCCTGTGTCCGCATCTTGGGTGGCACGCTCCGCCAGCCCATATCCGGACCAACATGGACCACAAGGAAAGCACCCCATGCTGAACCAGGCCATCGCCCTGCCGCTGAAGGACCCCAGCCTGTTCCGACAGGCCAACTACATCGACGGCAAGTGGGTCGAGGCCGATGACGGCCACACGCTGACGGTTGCGAACCCGTCCAACGGCGAGACCGTCGGCACCGTTCCGGCCATGGGCACCGCGGAGACCCGCCGCGCCATCGAGGCGGCGCACCGCGCCCAGCCGGCGTGGCGAGCGATGACGGCCAAGGAACGCGCCGCCATCCTGCGTCGCCTGTTCGACCTGATGCTGGCCAACACCGACGACCTGGCCGTCATCATGACCGCCGAGCAGGGCAAGCCGCTGGCCGAAAGCAAGGGCGAGATCGCCTATGCCGCCAGCTTCATCGAGTGGTTCGCCGAGGAGGGCAAGCGCGTCTACGGCGACACCATCCCGCAGAACGCCAAGGGCCGGCGGATCGTCGTGACGAAGGAGCCGGTGGGCGTGTTCGCCGCCATCACGCCGTGGAACTTTCCCGCCGCGATGATCACCCGCAAGACCGGCCCCGGCTGGGCCGCCGGCTGCACGGGCGTGATCCGCCCGGCCAGCCAGACGCCGTTCTCGGCGCTGGCCATCGCCGTGCTGGCCGAGCGCGCCGGTATGCCGCCCGGGGTCTGCAACGTCATCACCGGCCCGTCGGGCGAGGTGGGCGCGGAGCTGACCTCCAACCCGCTGGTGCGCAAGCTGACCTTCACCGGCAGCACCGAGGTGGGCGCGAAGTTGCTGGCGCAATGCGCGCCGACGGTGAAGAAGACCAGCATGGAGCTGGGCGGCAACGCGCCGTTCATCGTGTTCGACGACGCCGACCTGGACCAGGCGGTGCTCGGCGCGATGGCGAGCAAGTACCGCAACACCGGCCAGACCTGCGTCTGCGCCAACCGCATCCTGGTGCAGGACGGGGTTTACGACGCCTTCGCCGACAAGCTGCGCGTGGCCGTCGAGGCCCTCAAGGTCGGTGACGGCATGGAGCCGGGCGTCACTCAGGGGCCGCTGATCAACGCCGACGCGGTGGCCAAGGTGGAGGAACACATCGCCGACGCCCTGGCCCGCGGCGCCCGCGTGGTGACCGGCGGCAGGCGGCACGACCGCGGCGGCAACTTCTTCCAGCCGACGCTGCTGGCCGACGTGCCGCACGACGCGCTGATCTCGCATGAGGAAACCTTCGGCCCGGTGGCGCCGCTGTTCCGCTTCGAGACCGAGGCGGAGGCCATCCGCCTGGCCAACGACACCGAGTTCGGCCTGGCCAGCTACTTCTACAGCCGCGACATCGGCCGCATCTTCCGCGTGGCGGAGGCTTTGGAATACGGCATCGTCGGCATCAACGAGGGCATCATCTCCACCGAGGTGGCGCCGTTCGGCGGCATGAAGTCTTCGGGTTTAGGCCGCGAGGGTTCGCACCAGGGCATCGACGAATATCTGGAAACCAAATACCTGGCGATCGGCGGCATCGGCACTTAGCTTTCAGAACAAGGGCGCTTGCGATGGATTTCGATCTGTTTGTCATCGGCGGCGGTTCTGGCGGCGTGCGCTGCGCCCGCATCGCCGCCGGCCATGGCGCCCGCGTGGGCATCGCGGAGGAGCGGTTCTGGGGCGGCACCTGCGTGAACGTCGGCTGCGTGCCCAAGAAGCTGCTGGTGATGGCGTCGGAATACGGTGCCCAGATGAAGGACAGCCAAGGCTTCGGCTGGTCGCCCGTTCAGGCGGCGCATGATTGGCCGGCGCTGATCGCGGCCAAGGACGTTGAGATCACTCGGCTGAACGGCATCTACCGCCAGCTGATGGCCGGTTGCACCACCTTCGATGCGCGGGCGGTGTTCCTGGATGCCCACACGCTGGATATCGGCGGCAAGAGGATCACCGCGGAGCACATCGTCATCGCCACCGGCGGCACGCCCATCGTGCCGGCGTTTCCCGGCGCCGAGCACGTCATCATCTCCGACGAGGCGTTCTATCTGCCGACCCGGCCCCGGCGGGTGGTGATCATCGGCGGCGGCTATATCGGCGTCGAGTTCTCCGGCATCTTCAACGGCCTGGGGGCGGAGGTCGATCTGGTGATGCGCCAGCACCTTCCTCTGCGCGGCTTCGATCACGACCTGCGCACCGGCCTCGTCGACGCGCTGGAAGCCCGGGGCATCCGCCTGCACCTTCAAACCGCGATTCTGAACGTCGATGCCGACCGCCGCGTGACGCTCAGCGACGGCCGGGTGATCGCAGCCGACCTGGTGTTCGCCGCCGTCGGCCGCCGCCCCCACACCGAGGGCCTGGGGCTGGAGAAGGCCGGGGTCGACACCCGCGTCGGCGGCGCCGTGGCGATCGACGCGCAAAGCCGCACCAGCGCCGCCGGGGTCTATGCCATCGGCGACGTGACCGACCGGCAGAACCTGACCCCGGTCGCCATTGCCGAGGGCCACTCGCTGGCCGAAGAGCTGTTCGGTAGCGGCCCGCGGCACTGGGACCTGGACCGGGTGGCGACCGCGGTGTTCTTCTCGCCGCCGATCGGCACGGTCGGGCTGACGGAGGAGCAGGCGGCGGCACGCGGCCCGGCCGACATCTACGTGTCGACCTTCACCCCGATGCGCCACGTGCTGAGCGGACGCGGCCGCAAGACCATGATGAAGCTGGTGGTCGACCAGGCCAGCCAGCGCGTGCTGGGCGCGCACATGCTGGGCGACGACGCGCCGGAGATCATGCAGGGGCTGTCGGTGGCGATCAACAGCGGCGCCACGAAGGCCGACTTCGACCGTACCATCGGCATCCATCCGACGACCGCGGAAGAGTTCGTGACCATGCGCACCCGCACCCGCGAGGTCGGCGTCGCCAGCGTCGAAACGGCTGCCGCGGCAGCCGAGTAGCCAAACCGGTACGGACGCAGGATAAACCCGACAGCGAAGTCCGTGACCGGGAACACCCCGGCCGGTGCCGGAGAGACCCAAATGCCTACAACCTGGACACCCGCCACCTGGCGCGACCGCCCGATCCGCCAGGCGCCTGCCTATCCGGACCTCGCCGGCCTGGCGGCGATGGAGGGCAGGCTGCGGCAACATCCGCCGCTGGTCTTCGCCGGCGAGGCGCGGCGGCTGAAGGCGGCGCTGGCCCAGGTGGCGGATGGCAAGGCCTTCGTGCTGCAAGGCGGCGACTGTGCTGAAAGCTTTAATAATTTCACCGCCAACATCATCCGCGACACGTTTCGCGTCCTGCTGCAGATGGCGGTCGTGCTGACGTTCGGCGCCGGCGTGCCGGTGGTGAAGATGGGCCGGATGGCTGGCCAGTACGCCAAGCCGCGCAGCAGCGACACCGAGACCATCGACGGCGAAACCCTGCCCAGCTACCGCGGCGACATCATAAACGGACCCGCCTTCACCCCCGCAGACCGCGTGCCCGACCCCGCCCGCATGGAGACCGGCTATTTCCAATCGGCCGGCACCCTGAATTTGCTGCGTGCCTTCGCCACCGGCGGCTACTCGGACCTGCACGAGGTCCACCGCTGGAACCTGGACTTCGCCGCTCGTTCTCCACTTGCCGCCCGCTACCAGGATCTGGCGGCGCGCATCGACGAGACGCTGGCCTTCATGGCCGCCTGCGGCATGACCAGCGCCGCCATTCCGCAGATCCGCGAGACCGACTTCTACACCAGCCACGAGGCGCTGCTGCTGCCCTATGAGCAGGCGCTGACCCGGGTCGACAGCACGTCCGGCGACTGGTACGCCTGCTCGGCGCATTTCCTGTGGATCGGCGACCGCACCCGCCAGCCCGACGGCGCGCATGTGGAATTCCTGCGCGGGGTGAAGAACCCGCTGGGCCTGAAGGTCGGACCCACCACCACCGCCGACGACCTGCTGCGCCTGATCGACACGCTGAACCCGGCCGACGAGCCCGGTCGCCTGACCCTGATCAGCCGCATGGGCGCCGAGCAGGTGCACAAGCTGCTGCCGCCCTTGGTGTGCGCGGTGAAGCGCGCCGGCCGGCGCGTGGTGTGGCTGTGCGACCCGATGCACGGCAACACCATCTCGACCGCCAGCAAGGTCAAGACGCGCAACTTCGAATCCATTCTGCACGAGGTCCGCGGCTTCTTCGACGTCCATGCCGCCGAGGGCACCTGGGCCGGCGGCGTCCATGTGGAGATGACCGGCCGCGAGGTCACCGAATGCGTCGGCGGCGCCTGGCGCCTGACGGAAGCTGATCTGGGGGACCGCTACGAGACCTTCTGCGACCCGCGGCTGAATGCCGAGCAGTCGCTGGAACTGGCCTTCCTGGTCGCCGAGGAGCTGAAGTCGCGCCGCGAGCCGGCCGCCCAATCCGCCGTCGCGGCGCAATAGGATGGCAGCCAAGGGAGCATCGGGGCCGTTGGATGCGGACATCGCCGCCCGCACCGACGTGTATTTCAACCGCACCCGCGAGGTCGTCGCGCGCTTCGGCGACCGCCGCGTCACCTATGCCGTGTTCCTGCGTCGGCCGGTCATCTCCGCCCCGCGGCTGATGCTCGATTGGCTGGCCCGGGTCGCGGCCGAGCGCGGCACCGCGTTCGACATCGACGTGACCCACCCCGAAGGCCAGTGGACCGGTGCCGGCGAGCCGCTGGTCTACATCACCGGCAGCCTGACGGCGCTGTCCGACCTGGAGACGATCTTTTTGCAGAAGATCGGCCCGGCCTGCGTCGCCGCCCACAACGCCTACCAGATGTGCCTGGCGCTGCCCAAGGTCGCCTTCCTGGCGATGGACGCGCGCCATTGCGCCGGGGCGGAGATGCAGGAGACGATGGCCTACGCCGCCTCCGTCGGCAGCGACGCCGCCCGGGCGGAGGGTGCGACGGGCTTCGTCGGCAACGCCAACGACGGCACCGCGCATTACTTCGGAGCCGACGCCGGACGCGGCACCATGCCGCACGCGCTGATCGGCTACGCCGGATCGACGGTGCGTGCGGCGGAGATGTTCCACGAGACCTTTCCCGACGAAACCCTGACCGTGCTGGTCGACTACTTCGGCCGCGAGCTGACCGATGGCCTGGCGGTCTGCCACCGCTTTCCGGACCTGGCCGCCGCCGGGCGCATGCAGGTGCGGCTGGACACCCACGGCGGCCGCTTCCTTGAAGGCCTCGATCCCGCCGAAAGCTACGGCATGCTGGAACGCCACGCACCGGGAGCCATCCGCCGCTACCGCAGCGACGCCGAGTTGCGCTACCTGGTCGGCACCGGCGTGTCGGCCGCCGCCATCTGGCGCATGCGCGAGGCGCTGGACGCGGCCGGATTTCCGAAGGTGCGCATCGTGGCGTCGTCCGGCTTCGGCGTGGACAAGTGCCGCGTCATGGCCGAGGCGCACGCGCCGGTCGACGTGGTCGGCACCGGCAGCTTCATCCCCGACGTGTGGAGCGAAACCTACGCCACCGCCGACATCGTCGAATATGAGGGCGAGGCGCGGGTGAAGGTCGGCCGCGAGTTCCTGCTGCGCCGCAATGGGGCACGCAAGAAATCGTAGCAGCTTATGCCCGCGGGTCCTTCCAGCCTGCGACCCAGGTCTGGAAGTCGGCAGGCGCCATCGGGCGGCCGTAGAAGTAGCCTTGCACCTCGTCGCAGGCCGCACCTGCCACGATGTCCAGCACCTCCCGGGTCTCGACTCCTTCGGCGACCACGCGGTAGCCGAGGTTGTGCGACAGCAGGATCATCGTCGACACCAGCGAGCGCCTGCGGGTGTCCGCTTCAAGGTCGCGCATGAACGACTGGTCGATCTTCACGGCGTGGACCGGCAGGCGCTGCAGATAGGACAGGCTGCTGTATCCCGTCCCGAAGTCGTCGACCGCCAGTCGGATGCCGGCCGCCGCGATCGCCTCGAGTTGCGCCAAGGCCTGCCCGCCGTCCGACATCAGCGCGCTTTCGGTGATTTCCAGCTCGAGGTGTTCGGCTGCCAGCCCGTGCCGCTCCAGGCTTTGCCGCACCCGCGCCTCGAAGTCGCGCTCCAGCAGGTTGACGCGGACACGTTCAGCGACAGCTGCAGGTCGAGCCGCGCGCGGCGCCAGGCCGAAAGCTGTTTCAGGGCGGCCTCGATCACCCATGCCGTCATCGGCCGGACCATCGAGGTCTGCTCGACGATCGGGATGAACTCGCCGGGCGAGATCGCGCCCAGGCTCGGATGCTTCCAGCGCAGCAGGGCTTCCGCCCCCAGGCAGCGGCCGGCGGCGAGGTCGATGCGCGGCTGGAACACCAGGCTCAACTGGTCCGGCGCCCCGAGGGCCGCCTCGAACTCGTTCAGCAGGGTGAAGCGGCGGCGGTGCACCGCGTCCTGCGTGGAGGAATAGACGCTCATCTTGGTTTCCGTCGCATGGGCGTCCTGGACCGCGCTGTTGGCGATCCGCAGCACGTCGCGCGGCTTGACCTGGCCGAGCGCGAACGGCGCCACGCCGATCACCGAGGTGGTGACGAAGCGGGCGTCGGCGGAGCCGCGCAAGGCCGCCAGCCGGGCAGCCAGCGCCGCGACGTAGCCTTGTTCCTCGACCTCGGGCGGCGCCAGGAAGGCGAACTGGGTCGGCGTCACGTGGTACACCCGCAGCGCCCGGCCGATGGCCGAAACGATCGCGACCGATGCGTCGTGCACCATGTCGTCAAGGAACGCCGGCCCCAGCACCCGGGTAGCGTTGCTGAGCTGCTCGGGGTTGGCGACATCGACCACCACGACGAAGCGCGGCTCGTGCAGCGGGCGGTCCCTGGCGAGGTCCTCCAGGTCTTCGACGAACTGGTTGTGGTTCGGCAGCCCGCTGAGCGGGTCGATGCGGCTGAACGCGTGCTGCATCTCGATCTGCGACATCACCATGGCCGCGAGGTCGTTCAGCGATGTCATCTCCGCCGCCGAGGTCTGCCGCGGCACCAGCCCGAGCACGCACATGGACCCTAGGCAGAACCCCTCGCGCGTGGTCAACGGCGCGCCTGCATAGAAGCGTATTCCGGCGCCGGCCAACGGGCTGTCGCAATAATGGGAGTCGAGCAGCAGGTCAGGAACCGTCAGGCTGCGCGAGGTTTCCGCCACCTGTGCGCAGGGCGCCTTGACGCGGGGAAGGGAGGTGAGCTCGGTGCCGAGCCGCGACTTGAACCACTGCCGGTCGGAGTCGGTCAGCGAGACGGCGGCCAGCGGGAGATCGAAGATCTGGCCGGCCATGCGGGTGATGCGGTCGAACGCCTCGGTGGGCGGCGTGTCCAGCAGGCCGAGCTGCTGCAACGCGCCGAGGCGGGCTTCTTCGCTCCAGCATTCCGGCCCGGGCGCATCCGCGGTCGTCGGCGTGCGCAGCAGCGACACCAGGTTGGCGCTCACGCGGTCGGCACGTCCCGGGCGGCGGCGGTCCCGGGGGGCGGATTTGGATCCAGAAAGTTCGGGCGCCTTGTTCGAGGTCAACGCAGTCATCCTTTCGAGCCGGCTAACCCACACGGGCGCTGTCGACGCCAGAATGACCTACAAGCGTTTACGTCCGGCTAACCGAACAGCGCTGTTTTGCGCGGGAGGGTGCGTTGATATGGACCGGCAATGCTCTTAGCTTCCGGACATGCCCGAAACGCTCAGGATCGCGCTCGCCCAGATCAACCTGCATGTCGGCCAGGTGGTCCACAACCTCGCCGCCATCCGCCGTGCCCGTGCCGAGGGCGCGCGTCTGGGCGCGGACCTGGTGGTGACGCCGGAGTTCTCGGTCGCCGGCTACCCGCCTGAGGACCTGGTGCGCAAGCCGGCCTTCGTCGCCGCCTGCGAGGCCGCCATCGCCGAGCTGGCCGCCGACACCGCCGATGGCGGCCCCGGCCTGATCGTCGGCGGGCCGTGGCGCGACGGCGACCGGCTGTACAACGCCGCCTTTCTGCTGGACGGCGGCGCCGTGGTCGCCCGCCGCGCCAAGCACGAGCTGCCCAACTACGGCGTGTTCGACGACAAGCGGGTGTTCGACGCCGGCCCGTCGCCCGGCCCGGTGCCGTTCCGCGGCTTCCGCATCGGGGTGATGGTGTGCGAGGACTGGTGGTTTCCTGCCGTGTCGGAAACCCTGGCCGAGAGCGGCGCCGAGATGTTGCTGTCGATCAACGCCAGCCCGTACGAGGCCGACAAGCACTCCAACCGCGTCGCCCTGGCCGTTCACCGCGTGGTCGAGACCGGACTGCCCTTCGTGTTCTGCGCACAGATCTGCGGCCAGGACGAGCTGGTGTTCGAGGGCGCCAGCTTCGTGCTGAACGCCGACCGCAGCCTGGCGGTGCAGATGCCGCATTTCGAGGCGGCCGTGACCCTGACCGAATGGACCCGCAACGGGGATGACGTGCTGGTCTGCGCGCCGCAGCCGCTCAGCCCCGAGCCGGACCGGCTGGACTCGATCTACCGCTGCATGATGCTCGGCCTGGGCGACTACGTTCGCAAGAACCGCTTTCCCGGCATCATCCTGGGCCTGTCCGGCGGCATCGACAGCGCGCTGTCGGCGGCCGTGGCGGTGGATGCGCTGGGGCCGGCGATGGTGCGCAGCTTCATGCTGCCCAGCCCCTACACCAGCGGCGACAGCCTGGACGATGCCGCGGAATGCGCCCGCCTGCTGGGCATCGAATGCGACACCGTGCCGATCACGCCGGCGATGGCGGCGTTCGACGAAGCACTCGGGCCGCTGTTCGCCGACCGCCAGGCCGACATCACCGAGGAGAACATCCAGTCCCGCGCCCGCGGCCTGATCCTGATGGCGATCTCCAACAAGTTCGGCTCGATGGTGCTGACGACGGGCAACAAGTCGGAGATGTCGGTGGGTTACGCGACCCTGTACGGCGACATGTGCGGCGGCTACTCGGTGCTGAAGGACGTCTACAAGACCACGGTGTTCGCGCTGTGCCGGTGGCGCAACGAGCACTTCCCGCGCGGCGCCCTGGGCCCGGCCGGCGCGGTGATGCCGCCGCGCGTCATCAGCAAGCCGCCCAGCGCCGAGCTGAAGCCCGACCAGACCGACCAGGACAGCCTGCCGCCCTACGACGAGCTGGACGGCATTCTTTCAGGTCTGATCGAGGGCGAGCGGAGCGTGGACGCTATGGTCGAACAAGGCTATGACCGCGCCACCGTGCTACGGGTTTGGCGGATGCTGGATCGGGCCGAGTACAAACGCCGGCAGGCGCCGCCGGGGGTGAAGATCACCCAACGCGCGTTCGGCCGCGACCGCCGATATCCCATCACCAACGGATACACGAACCTTCTTGCATGATGCCGACGAGATTTCATGATGACTTTTCCATCGGAAAATATCGGTGGCACCGCGCGCCGGGTTGGCCGGCGACGCGTCAGCCGATGACTTATGCCGGCAGCCATGCTTCATGGTCGCTGGCATGAGTGATCTGTTTGCGCCTGAAGGCGGCTGGCGCGTCCGCATCCTCGATCTGTCGGGTGGTGCGGACGACAACATCGTCGAGGAGATCGGCGGTTTCGCCACCCTGATGCTGGCCAACGCCTTTGCCCGCCGCTACGTGCGCGACAGCGTGGAACTGTGCCGCGCGCCCGGCCTGACCGCGCGCGAGGTGCTCGACGCCTGGTTCGCTTTCGGCGAGGACGCCGTGGTGGTGGACGCCGACGAGCAGGGCTGGCACAGCGGCACCGAGCTGGCCGACTTCACCGACCGTCCGTCCGGCGCCGAGGAGCGCGACTGGCGCGCCCTGGACCCGCGCCGCGACGCCCATCCGGATGACGACGAATGACCAACGCCGTACGCTTCGCCCCGTCGCCCACGGGTCTGCTGCACGTCGGCAACTGCCGCCCCGCGCTGCTGAACTGGCTGTTTGCGCGGCGCACCGGCGGCCGCTTCACCCTGCGGCTGGACGACACCGACACCTCGCGCGGCACGCCGGAGCACGAGGCCGCCATCCGCGCCGACCTGGCCTGGCTCGGCCTGGACTGGGACGACAGCTTCCGCCAGTCCGATCGGCTGGAGCTGTACGCCGCGGCGGCTGAAAGGCTGAAGGCGTCCGGCCGGCTGTATCCCTGCTTCGAGTCCGAGGAGGAACTTCAGTCCAAGCGCGACGCCCGTATCAGGCAGGGCAAGCCGCCGACCTACGACCGCGCCATGCTGAAGCTGACGCCGGAGCAGCGCGCCCGCGCCGAGGCTGGCGGCAAGTCGCCGCACTGGCGCTTCCTGCTGTCCGCCCAGGCCGTCGAGTGGGATGATCTGGTGCTTGGCAGACGGCAGGTGAAGCTGACGGTGGTGTCCGACCCGGTGGTGATCCGCGGCGACGGCACGCCGCTGTACACCTTCACCTCGGTGGTGGACGACATCGACACTGCCGTCACCCACATCATCCGCGGCGAGGACCACATCACCAACACGGGCGTGCAGATCGACCTGTTTTCCGCGTTGGGCGCCGTGCCGGAACGCCTGCGTTTCGCCCATCTGCCGCTGCTGATGAACGCGGACGGCGGCAAGATGTCCAAGCGCTTCGACGGCTTGTCCCTCCGCCAGCTGCGCAACGACGGTATCGAGCCGGCGGCCATCACCTCCTACCTGGCGCGGCTGGGCTCGTCCGCCGACCCGGTGCCGATGACGATGGAGCAACTGGTCGCAGACTTCGATTTCTCCCGGTTCTCGCACTCCGCGGCGCGTTTCGACGTCGCTCAACTGCTGGCGCTGAACCGCCGCCTGCTGCACGACATGCCGTTCGACGCGGTGTCCGCCCGCCTGCCCACCGGCGCCACCGAAGCGTTCTGGAACGCAGTTCGCGGCAACCTGGACCTGCTGGGCGAGGCCCGCGGCTACTGGGACGTGGTCGCCGGCACCATCGTGCCCCCGGTGATCGAGGGCGAGGCCGACTTCCTGCGCCAGGCCGCCGAGCTGCTGCCGTCCGAGCCATGGGACGACGCCGTGTGGACGCGCTGGACCGAGGCGCTGAAGGCGGCCACCGGGCGATCCGGCAAAAAGCTGTTCATGCCGCTCCGCCTGGCGCTGACCGGCGACGACCACGGCCCCGACCTGAAGTCCCTGCTGCCGCTGATCGGACGGCCGCGCGCCGCACAACGCCTGACGGTGGCGGCGAGCTGACGGGGCGATCGCCTCGAAAGCCAGGCAAAGTCCTGGCCTTGCCGACTTTCAGCCGATCGCCTCCGTTCGTCTCGCGGAGCTTGCGTTGGAAAAGCTTCGCTGGCAGATATTTGGCGCGTGTTCGTCCTTCTGCGATCGGCAGGCGGGGGCACGTTCAGGTTATGCAGGGGCGGTGATGTCTGACAGCGACGACACGGTTGAAGCAACTGCCCGCCTTGAACGAGCGTTGGAACGCATTGCCGCTCTGGCGCAGTGTGGCCGTCCGCCGGCCGATGGCTCGCAGGATGCCGCGATGCTGGCGACAAGGCTGGATGCGCTGATCGTCCGGGTCCGCGACACTCTTGAACAACACGCCGGATAACGGCACGCCGGCGCATTTCGCCGTGGCAGGCGCACAGAACAGGAGATGGCCTTGGCCCAGGTCACGGTGAAGATAAACGGCTACAGCTACACCGTCGGCTGCGAGGATGGACAAGAAGGCCATCTGATCGCGATGTCCCAGCAGGTTGAAAGCCGCATCGACAGCATCAAGGCGCTCGGCGGCCAGTCCGGCGAGTCGCGGCTGCTGGTGTTGGCATCGCTGCTGATGGCCGACGAGCTGCACGACCTCAAGGTCGACCTCAACGGTGCCCGCGGCAACCCTGAGCAGCCTGTCCGCGCACGCGACCCTGAAACCGGCAAGCGCATCAGCCGGCTTGCCGCCCGCGCCGAACAGATTGCGGAACAGCTCGACCAGGCCTAGATATGTGTCGTGGAGCTGCTGGGTGCGTCAGGCAATGAATCCCCAGGGCCAATAAGCAACTCCCAGGGAGCTGGCTCTGTCGTGATCTTGGTCATGGTATCTGGCGCCCACCTGCTCACGCAGGCCTTGGGAGGATTCGACGCCAACGGCTTCGGCGGCTCCACACTGTTTGCTTGATTCTACCGAGGAACTTCGCCGGGCCAAGCAGGCGGCGCGCGCTGTGGCGCTGGTCGCCCGAGCCGGCCGCAATCCGATGCTGGGTGGAGCGTTGGCTCGCCATGTGCTGGCCAGTCTGCTTGTCGCCCCGAGCGCGACGATTGCCGGCTTCTGGCCGCTGGGCGCCGAGATCGACATTCGCCCGTTGCTGGACACGCTGCACCATCGAGGTCACACGATCTTGCTGCCCGAAACACCTTCGCGCGGCAACCCGTTGATCTTCCGGCACTGGCAGCCTGGATGCATGATGATCGCCGAACGGTTCGGCACCCTGCGCCCGGACGGCCCGCCGGGCGTGCCCGACCTGCTGTTCATGCCGTTGCTGGCGTTCGACCGCGCCGGCCATCGGCTGGGCTACGGCGGCGGATATTACGATCGGACCCTCGCCGGGCTGCCCGATGCCGTTGCTGTCGGCTGCGCCTATGCCGCGCAGGAACTGGACAGCGTGCCCGCCGGCCCCTACGACGCGCGCCTGCACGCCGTGGCGACAGAACATGGTGTGATATCGATCGAAAGAACCTGAATGCGCATCCTGTTTCTGGGCGATGTCGTCGGCCGCGCGGGGCGGGACGCCATCGTCGCCAGGCTCCCCGGCCTGCGTGCCGCGCTGCGGGCGGAACTGGTGGTGGTGAACGGCGAGAACGCCAGCCACGGCTTCGGCCTGGCGCCCGACATGGCGCGTGATTTCCTGGCCGCCGGCGCCGACGCCATCACCCTCGGCAACCACGCCTGGGACCGCAAGGAGATCATTCCTTATATTGCCGAAACGCCGCGCGTCATCCGCCCGATCAACTTCCCGCCCGGCACCCCCGGCGCCGGCGCCACCGTGATCGAGCTGCCCGACGGCCGCCGCGCGCTGGTGCTGAACGCCATGGGCCGGCTGTTCATGGACCCGCTGGATTGCCCGTTCCGCGCCACCACCGTCGAGCTGGCGCGCCACCGCCTCGGCCACTCGGTCGCGGCGATTCTGCTGGACTTCCACGCCGAGGCCACCAGCGAGAAGATGGCCTATGCCCACAGCTTCGATGGCCAGGTGTCCCTCGTGGTCGGCACCCACACCCACTGCCCATCCGCCGACCATCAGATTCTTCCTGGTGGCACCGCCTTCCAGTCCGACGCCGGCATGTGCGGCGACTACGACAGCGTCATCGGCATGTCCAAGGAGGGTGCGGCCGCCCGCTTCTGGCGCAAGATGCCCGGCGAGCGCCTGCACCCCGCCGAGGCGGAGGCCACCGTCTGCGGCCTGTTCGTGGAAACCTCCGAAGCCAGCGGCCTGGCGTTGCGCGTCGAGCCGGTGCGCCTGGGCGGGCGTCTGTCGCAGACGATGCCGGTGGTGTAACATCCGGCCCCGTGTTGCAGGGAGCGACCATGGCCGGGCATTCGCAGTTCAAGAACATCATGCACCGCAAGGGCGCGCAGGATGCCAGGCGCGCCCGCAGCTTCGCCAAGCTGATCCGCGAGATCACCGTCGCCGCCCGGCAGGGACTGCCCGATCCGGCCACCAACCCGCGGCTGCGCGCGGCGGTGTCGGCGGCGCTGAAGGCCAACATGACCCGCGACACCATCGACCGCGCCATCAAGAAGGCGACCGGGGCGGGGCAGGGTGACGACTATTTCGAGGTTCGTTATGAAGGCTATGGCCCGGCCGGGGTGGCGGTCATCGTCGAGGCGCTGACCGACAACCGCAACCGCACCGCGTCCGACGTGCGCTCGGCCTTCGCCAAATATGGCGGGGCGTTGGGTGAGACCAATTCCGTTGCCTTCATGTTCTCTCGAGTCGGCGCGGTACGCTATCCCGCCAAGGCGGCAAGCGAGGACGACATGCTGGAAGCGGCGATCGAGGCGGGCGCGGACAACGTCGAAAGCGGCCCGGACGGCCATGAGGTGACCGTACCGGCCGAGGACTTCCTGGCTGTGCGCGACGCGCTGGAGCAGCGTTTCGGGCCGGCCGAGGAGTCGAAGCTTGAATGGCGCCCCGGCACGGTGGTGACGCTGGACGAACACCGGGCCTCCACCGTGCTGAAGCTGCTGGATGTCCTGGAGGACAACGACGACGTGCAGAATGTCTACGCCAACTTCGACATCCCCGACGCCGTCATGCAGAGTCTTTCGGCCTGATGGCAGCCCGCATCGTCCGGCTGCTCGGCATCGACCCCGGGCTGCGCTTCACCGGCTGGGGACTGCTGGAGGTCGACGGCAACCGGCTGCGCCACCTCGCCGACGGCGTCATCGCCACCGACGACGCTGATGCGGTGCCGCTGCGTTTGAAGATGCTGCACAACGCCCTGCAGGCGCTGATCGAGGAGCACCATCCCGACGAGGCGGCGGTCGAGGAAACCTACGTGAACCGCAACGGCGCCGCCACGTTGAAGCTTGGCTATGCCCGCGGCATCGCGCTGCTGGCGCCGGCGCTGATGGGCGTGTCGGTGTCCGAATACGGCGCCAAGTCGGTGAAGAAATCCGTCGTCGGCACCGGCGGCGCCACCAAGGACCAGGTGGAGATCATGGTGCGCCGCCTGCTGCCCGGCTGCGTGCTGAAGCGGGCCGACGCGTCGGACGCCTTGGCGGTGGCGATCTGCCACGCCCACCACCGCGCGAGCCGCAGCGTCTGGGCGGCCGGGACGCGGATGGCATGATCGCCAAGCTGACCGGGCGGGTCGAGGCGCTTGAAGCCGACCGCTGCGTGCTCGACGTGAACGGCGTCGGTTATCTGGTGCACGCTTCCACCCGCACCCTGGGCCAGCTGCCGACCGGCGAGAGCGTCGCCGTGCTGATCGAGACCCAGGTCCGCGAGGATGCCATCGTGCTGTACGGCTTCTTCGAGTCCGCCGAGCGCGACTGGTTTCGCCTGCTGACCACCGTACAGGGCGTCGGGGCCAGGGTTGCGCTGAATATCCTGTCGGCGCTGTCGCCGCGCGATCTGGTCGCCGCCATCGCCGCCGGCGATCGGGGCAGCCTGACCCAGGCATCCGGCGTCGGTGCCCGGCTGGCGGTGCGCCTGCTGACCGAGCTGCGCGACAAGGCCGGCGGCATGCCCACCGGCATCGGTTTTTCGCCGGTGCTGCCGCCGCCGACCGCCGGCACCGAGGCGGACGCGCTTTCTGTGCTTGTCAACCTCGGCTACCGCCGCCCGGACGCCCATGCCGCCGTCGGCCGGGCGCTGGAACGCCTGGGCGCTGCGGCGCCGCTTGACCAGGTGATCCGTGACGGCTTGAAGGAGCTGGCCCGGTGAACGCGAAACCCGCCCGCGACGAGCGCGCGATATCCGGCGTGCGCGCCGAGGAAGACTCGTCCGAAGCCAGCCTCCGCCCACAGGTGCTGGCGGAATTCATCGGCCAGAAGGCGTCGCGCGAAAACCTGTCGGTGTTCATCCAGGCCGCCCGCCAGCGCGCCGAGGCGATGGACCACGTGCTGCTGCACGGCCCGCCCGGCCTGGGCAAGACCACCCTGGCGCAGATCGTGGCGCGCGAGCTCGGCGTCGGCTTCCGCGCCACCTCCGGCCCGGTGATCCAGCGCGCCGGCGACCTGGCCGCCATCCTGACCAACCTGCAGCCGCGCGACGTGCTGTTCATCGACGAGATCCACCGGCTGCAGCCGACCATCGAGGAAATCCTGTATCCGGCGATGGAGGACTTTCAACTTGACCTCATCATCGGTGACGGGCCGTCGGCGCGCAGCGTGCGCATCGACCTCGCACCTTTCACCCTGGTCGGCGCCACCACCCGCGCCGGCCTGCTGGCGACCCCGTTGCGCGACCGCTTCGGCATCCCCCTGCGGCTGGTGTTCTACACGCCGGAGGAGCTTGAGCTGATCGTGGTGCGCGGCGCCGAGAAGCTCGGTTTCTCGCTGACCACCGACGGCGCGCGCGAGATCGCCCGGCGGTCCCGCGGCACGCCGCGTATCGCCGGGCGGTTGCTACGTCGGGTGCGCGACTTCGCCCTGGTGCAGAAGCAGGACCCGGTCGACCGCGACATGGCCGATGCCACGCTGGTGCGCCTCGAGGTGGACCGCCTCGGCCTGGATGCCATGGACCGCCGCTACCTGCGCCGCATCGCCGAGCACCACGCCGGCGGGCCGGTGGGGGTGGAAACGCTGGGTGCCGCCTTGTCTGAGGCCCGCGACACGCTTGAGGATGTGATCGAGCCGTTCCTGATCCAGGAGGGCCTGGTCCTGCGCACCAGCCGCGGCCGCATGCTGGGCGAGCGTGGCTGGCGCCATCTGGGCCTGATGCCGCCGGCCGGTGTCGGCGCGCAGATGGATCTGCTTGCCGACGATGACTGAGCCTTCATTCGGCAGCCACCATTTCAATATCCGCATATATTATGAAGATACCGATGCGGGTGGGGTGGTGTATCACGCCAACTGTCTTCGGTTTGCGGAACGGGCGCGCACCGAGGCGCTGCGTGATGCGGGTGCGCCGCATGCGGAACTGGTGGCGAGCCATGGGCTGATGTTCATGGTGCGGCGCGTCAAGATGGACTATCTGGCTCCGGCGCGGCTGGATGATCGGCTGGTTGTCGCGACGACGACGCTGAAGCTGCGCGGCGCCTCGGTCGATCTGCGGCAGAGCGTCCTGCGCGACGGCGCGGTGCTGGCGGTGCTGGAGCTGCAGATGGTGTGCGTGCGCTGTGCCGACGGCCGGCCGGACCGCATCCCGCGGCGCTGGCTGGATGTGCTTGATGCCGTGCGTGCCTGACTGAGAACGCTTTCCGGCCCGCTCGCGGGCGCAATTTCGACAGCGTGCCGCCCGATCCTCGGCGGTGCTGGACCCGGGGGATGACGATCGTGAATGGTGCCGTCGATGCGGTGAAACTCGGCGCGGCCGGGGGGGACATGTCGCTGTGGGGCCTGTTCCTGCAGGCCGACGTGGTCGTGAAGCTGGTTATCCTGTCGCTGATCGCCGCCAGCGTCTGGGTCTGGGCGATCATCTTCGAGAAGACCACCAGCCTGCGCCGCGCCAGCCGTGCGGCCGACGCCTTCGAGGACCGTTTCTGGTCCGGCAGCAGCCTGGACGAGCTGCACGACCAGGAGGGCGACAAGGCGTCGCACCCGATGGCGGCGGTGTTCGGCGCCGCGATGACCGAATGGAAGCGCTCCGCCCGCGTCGCCGGGGCCGACATGTCGCGCAGCCTGGTGGGCGAGCGCGTCGACCGCGCCATGAACGTGACCATTCAGCGCGAGCTGGACAGCATGGAGAAATGGATGGTGTTCCTGGCCTCGGTCGGCGCCACCGCGCCGTTCGTCGGGCTGTTCGGCACCGTGTGGGGCATCATGCGCAGCTTCTCGGCCATCGCTGCGATGCAGAACACCAACCTGGCGGTGGTCGCACCGGGCATCGCCGAGGCGCTGTTCGCCACCGCCATCGGCCTGGTGGCGGCCATTCCCGCGGTGCTGGCGTACAACCAGATCAGCTCCGACCTGGCCCGCTTCGCCAGCCGGCTGGACGGCTTCGCCACCGAGTTCGGCGCCATCCTGTCGCGCCAGAGCGAGGAGCGCGCCTGATGGCGGGCGGCATGATGGACCGCGGCGGAGGTGGCGGACGTGGTGGACGGCGCCGCCGCTACCGCCCGCTGGCGGAGATCAACGTGACGCCGCTGGTGGACGTGATGCTGGTGCTGCTGATCATCTTCATGGTGACCGCGCCGCTGATGACCACCGCCGTCAATGTCGACCTGCCGAAGGCCAGCGCCACCCCGGTGGCCCAGGACAGCGAGCCGCTGAACGTGTCGATGAACGCCCAGGGTCAGGTGTATCTGCAGGACGCCGCGTTGGAGCTGCCCGAGCTGGTGGGCAAGCTGCAGGCCATCGCCAAGGACCAGAAGGAACGCCGCATCTTCGTGCGCGGCGACAAGGCCAACACCTACGGCAAGATGCTCGAGGTGATGGCCGTCATCATGCAGGGCGGCTTCACCAAGGTGGCGCTGCTGACCGATCCGTCAGGCGTCACGGCGCCCGTGTCGCCTGCGGCTGTGCAGCCGGCGCCCGCCCCACCCGCCGTCCGCACGCCCGCGACGCCGCAGCCTGCGCCTTCCCGCCCGGCGCGCGGCTGAGCCTGCCCGGCGTTGGAAACCGGACTCAAGCGCGGTGCTGCGGTTTCGCTGGGGGTTCACATCGCCGCCGGCCTGATGCTGATCCTTGGCCTGAACTTCGCGGCGCCGGAGGACAAGCCGGTGGAGATGCAGGTTGAGCTGGCGATGGACCCGGGACAGCAGCCGCAGCCGGCCTCGCCGTCGGCGCTGACCGGCGCGGTTCCGGCCCCCGCGGAGGCGCCGACGCCGACGCCGGCTGCGCCCGAGCCGCCGAAGAACCAGCCGATCGAGCCCCCACCGCCGCCGCCGCCACCGCCGCCGCCCCCACCGCCGCCGCCGACGCCGCCCCCGCCACCAACGCCGCAAGCACCGACACCGACGCCGCCGCCCGACCCGACCCCGGTGCCGACGCCGCGGCCACCACCACCACCGCCGGCTCCGCCGCCGCCCACGCCGCCGCCGCCGTCACCGCCGCCGCCGTCACCGCCGCCGCCGTCACCGCCGACGCCGGTCAGGCCGCTGCCGTCGCCGGTGCCGCCACCGCCCACGCCGCCCGCGCCAAGTCGAACCTCGCAGGCCAATCCGACCACCAGCCCGGCGCCGGACAGCACCGACCTGAACAACACCATGGAGCGGCTGCGCGCCGCCCAACGCCAAACCCGTCAGCCGGTGGCCCGCGTCAACTCGCAGGCCGGCGGCGCCCCCAACGCCGGCGGCCGCAACGGCGACATCACCGCCGGACTGTCGGCGGCCCAGCAGGGCGCCATCGGCGAGAAGGTGCGGGAATGCTGGACCAAGGACGCCGGCGCGCTGGACATCGAGCGCCAGTCCGTTCAACTGATCGTGACCTACGATGCCGGCGGCGTGGTGCGCGAGGCGACGGTCGGCGACGATGACCGGAACAAACTCGGTGACCCGCGCTTTCGTGCCTTTGCGGAGCGCGCCGTCCGAGCGGTGCGCGATGTCCGTTGCGCCAGCCTGCCGCTGCCGCAGGCTGATCTCGGCCGCGTGGGGGAACTGACCTTTCGCTTCAAGCCATGAGGACCTGAGATCCATGACCAACATACGTGGCGAGAGCCTGCTGCCGGCGGCCATGCAGATCGGCCGACGGTCGCTGATGGGTGCCGCCGCCGGAATTCTTCTGGCGCCCGGTCTGGCGCGCGCGCAGACCGCCGAGATAACGGTCGACCGCGCCCGCACCGAGCCGATTCCGATCGCCATCCCCAACCTGGTCGCCGCCGGCGGCGACGCCGGCCAACTCGGCCGCGACATCGCCTCAGTGGTCACCAACAACCTGGCGCGGTCCGGCCTGTTCCGTCCGATCGACCCGGCCGCCTTCATCAACACGGCCGCGTCCGACACGCCCAACTTCCAGAACTGGAAGGTGATCGGCGCCCAGGCGCTGGTGACCGGCCGCGTCGACAGCCAGGGCGGCGACAAGCTGCGGGTCGAGTTCCGGCTGTGGGACGTGCTGCCGCAGGCCCAGATACAAGGAACCGCCTACACCGCGACGATGTCGAACTGGCGCCGCATCGCCCACATCATCAGCGACGTCATCTACGAGCGGCTGCTGGGCGAGAAAGGTTATTTCGACACCCGCATCGTCTACATCGCCGGTTCCGGCCCGCGCGACCGGCGGGTCAAGCGGCTGGCGATCATGGACCAGGACGGCGAGCGCAACCAGTTCCTGACCGACGGGCGCTCGCTGGTGAACAGCCCGCGCTTCAACCCGGTGCGCGACCAGCAGGTCGCCTTCATGAGCTACGTCAACGACCGGCCGCGGGTCTACACCTTCGACCTGGGCAGCGGGCGCCAGCAGATGCTGGGCAACTTCGAGGGCATCACGCTGTCGCCGCGGTTCAGCCCGGACGGCAACTCGATCGTGATGGCGCAGACGCGCGGCGGCGGATCCGACATCTTCATCATCGGCGCCAACGGCAGCGGCCCGCGGCGGCTGACGGATTCGGGCGCCATCGACGTGTCGCCGTGCTTCAGCCCGGACGGCAAGCAGATCGTGTTCAACTCCGACCGCGGCGGCGACCAGCAGCTGTACGTGATGGGAGCCGACGGCGGCGGCCAGCGCCGCGTCAGCTTCGGCAGCGGCCGCTATGCCACGCCGGTGTGGTCGCCGCGCGGCGATCTGATCGCCTTCACCCGCATTTCCGGCGCCAGCTTCGCCATCGGCGTGATGCGCCCGGACGGCTCCGGCGAGCGCATCCTGACCGAAAGCTACTACGCCGAAGGGCCCACCTTCGCGCCGAACGGCCGGGTCATCATGTTCTGGCGTGAAACGCCGGCGCGCGACAGCCGCGGCAACGGCTTCTCGTCGCGGCTGGTGTCGATCGACATCACCGGCTTCAACGAGCGCGCCGTGACCACGCCGACGGACGCGTCCGACCCCGCCTGGTCGCCGCTGCAGGTCTGACCGGAGGCGTGGGAGCGGGCGACATGGACGCCATGTGTCTGATGGCGATATGAATTCCTTGACCGCCAACGTTTTGCTGCGGTAATCGATGATGCCGTCGCGGTCGCTGCGCCGTTCCACTTCCACCAGGAATCCAACTCGAATGAACATCCAGACTCTTGGCGCCCTCGCTGCCGTGGCGCTGCTGGCCGCCTGCAACTCGGCGCCGCCGGCGGCAACCGTTGTCGCCCCGGTGTCCTCCGGCCCGACACCCGGCAGCCAGGAAGACCTGGTGGCCAACGTCGACGACCGGGTGTTCTACGAGTACAACCGCACCACGCTGACAGCAGACTCGCGCGCCACCCTGGACAAGCAGTCCGCCTGGCTGGGCCGCTACGCCCAGAACAGCGTGCAACTCGCCGGCAACGCCGATGAGCGCGGCACCCAGGACTACAACATCGCCCTCGGCCAGCGCCGCGCCAACGCCGCCCGCGACTACCTGGTGGCGAAGGGCGTTTCCACCGCCCGCATCACCACCATCAGCTACGGCAAGGACCGCCCCGTCGCCCTGGGATCGAACGAGCAGGCCTGGGCGCAGAACCGCAACGCGATCACGTCGGTTCGCTGAAGCCTGGGGGTTCGTTGAAGCCTGGGGGTTCGCTGAAGCCAAAAGCCGCCGTCGCGGCCTGGCGCGACGTGACAGCCTGAAAGCCGGCAGCCTCGCCTGGATGCCGGCTTTTTTGCGTGTCCGGCTTTTTTGCGTACAGTGACGGTTGCGCCGGTTATGGTCTCGGCACCGCCAGGGAGATGACGATGAAGCGATTGCTGGCCGCCTGCCTGATTGGAGCTTCGCTCCTGGCCAGCCTGATCGGAGCTTCGCTTCTGGCCAGCCTGCCGGCATACGCGCAGCTCGACAGCCGCGAGGCGATCCAGCTCAACAACCAGTTGCTGGAGCTGCGCCGCGACATGCAGTCCATGCGCGAGCAGATGTCGCGCGGCGGGGGGGGCGGCTCCATCCTGGGCGGTCGGTCGCAGCCGCCGCCGGCGTCGGGCGGCAACGAGATCGTCACCACCCTGCTGGAGCGGGTTGCCAACCTGGAAGATCTCGTGCGCCGCCTGCAGGGCCGCATCGACGAGAGCGACAACGCGCAGAACCGGACGACGGCCGATCTGCGCAAGGACATCGACGACCTGAACTTCAAGCTTGGCGGCAGCACGTCGCCGCGGTCGTCCGGTGCGGCGTCCCTGACGCCATCTCCAGGCCTGCCCACCGGCGCGCCGCCGCCGAATGGCGCCCGCCGCACGCCCGAGATCGCGATGCAGGAGGGCAACGCCGCCTTGGCCCGGCGCGACTACGCCACCGCCGAGGCCGCCGCCCGCGAGGTGCTGGCCTTCCCACGGTCCTCCCGCGCCACCGACGCGCAGTTCCTGCTGGCGCAGGCGCTGTCGGGCCGCAAGGACCATGCCGGCGCGGCGTTGGCCTATGACGACACCTACAACCGCGCCAAGACCGGAAGCCACGCCCAGGACGCGTTGGTCGGGCTGGCGAACACGCTGGTGTCGCTGAACGAGAAGAAGGGCGCCTGCGTGGCGCTGGACAAGTTGCGCGCCGAGTTCCCCAGCCCCCGCGGCGACATCCGCGACAACGCCGCCGCCGCCCGCGGACGCGCCGGCTGCCGCTGACATCCGACGACTTCGATCTCCTGATCGCCGGCCTTGGTCCGTTCGAGCCGGCGCCGCGGCTGGCCGTCGGTGTTTCCGGCGGCGCCGACAGCACCGCTCTGGCGCTGCTGGCCAACCGATGGGCGACGGCACGCGGCGGCAGCGTGCTGGCACTGGTGGTTGACCACGGCCTGCGGGCGGCATCCGGCGCCGAGGCAGCGTTGACCGTCTCCCGCCTGCATGCGCGGGGCTTCGCCGCCGAGCTGCTGGGGTTGACCAGCCTGCACCACGGCGCCGCCTTGGCCGCCCGCGCCCGCGCCGCCCGCCATGCAATCCTGGCACAGGCCTGCCGCCGCCATGGCATCCTGCACCTGCTGCTCGGGCACCACGCTGGCGATCAGGCTGAAACCCTGGAGATGCGCCAGGCCGCCGGCAGCGGTCCGGCTGGCCTGGCCGGGATGGCAGCGCTGCGCGAGGTCGCCGAGGTCCGCGTCCTGCGCCCGCTGCTGACCGTGCCGCCCGGTCGGCTGCGGCACTTCCTTCGATCGCAGGCGATGCCATGGGTGGAAGACCCGTCCAATGCCGACGCCGCCAGCCTGCGCACCCGCCTGCGCCGGGCGCGCGCTGACCCTGATGGGGAAGGCGCATCCGTCGCCGCAGCCATCGCCGCAGCCATGTGCCAGGGCACGGCGCGACGGCAGCAGGAGACCGAAACCTCCGGCGAGCTCGCCGCCCGCGCGCGCATCCTGCCCGAAGGCTACGCCGTGCTGACCGCAGGCCCCATATCCCCCGCCGCCCTGGCCGCGTTGCTGCGCGTCATCGGCGGCCGACCCTACGCCCCATCCGGCACGGGACTGCAACGCTTAGCCGCCCACCCCGAACCCGCTACCCTGGCCGGTGTGCGTCTGCTCCCCGCCGGCCGCATCGGGCCATCCGACGCGCTTCTTCTGGTGCGGGAGCAACGTGCCATGGAGCCGCCGGTCCCCGCCGAGGTCGGCGTAACCTGGGACCGCCGCTTCCGGTTGACCGGTGGCCCGCTTCCACCCCATGCCACCCTGGGTGCCGTCGGTCCCGACGCCAGCTGGCTGCGCGACCGCAGCCCGCTGCCCGCCGCCGTGCTCGCCACCCTGCCGGCAATCAGGACAAACGGTGCAGTCACCGCAATCCTGCACCTCGACCCCACGATCCAGGTGCAGTTCAACCCGCCCACCCCAGCCGCCTGCGCCTGGTTCCAGCCGAGTGAAGCAAGGCTGGGGCACAGGCGCCGACTTAGAGCGTGATAGATGCTAGTAGACAGGTGCGGTGTCGATGACACCGCTGCCAGCATCGCGTCACGCAGCACCCGGGTGAGGCGCCACAGCGAGATTGCGCGTTGCGGCATGGCGTTCTGCACAGGGGGGAGGGTCCAGCAGTCGCTGGATGGTGTCGCCGATCAGCAGGGCGAGGCTGAGGCGGGCCAGCAGCCAACCGCGCGTCGGGTGCGGCTTTTTGCCGGCAGTCGATGCACGTCGAGCAGGCTCTTCAGCCGCTTGAATGCCAGCTCCACCTGCCAGCGCAGCCGGCAGGCGTTCAGCCCATCGGCGGCTGGAACACCGCTGGGCAGCAAGGTGAGGAGCATGACGAACCCGGCGGCCTGCACGCTGATCGGTTGCAACGCGCTTGCTGCGCGACGCTTGCCGTGGCTGCGGCGCACGCTCAGCCTGGCCTTGCCTTCCGAGCGAAATCACGCCCGCCGATGGACTGGCACGTGCCAAACGTCGTCGCAGTATTCACGGATGGCGCGGTCGGAGGAGAACCAGCCGACGTTGGCGGTGTTCAGGGCGCTGGAGCGCCACCAGGCGGGTTTGTCGCGCCAGCGTGTGGCCACGTCACGTTGGCGTTGGGCGTAGCTGTCGAAGTCGGCGCACACCATGAAGTGGTCGTGGTTCATGAGGCCGTCGACCAGGCTGCGGTAGCGTTCGGGGTCATCGGGGGAGAACAGGCCGGAGCCGATGGCGTCGAGCGCGCGCTGCAGGTCGGGCGAGGCCAGGATGTCGCGTTCGGCGCCGCCGGCATCCAGGCGGCGGGCGGCGACCTGGGCGGCGTTAAGGCCGAAGATGAAGATGTTGTCGGCGCCGACGCGGTCGTGGATCTCGATGTTGGCGCCGTCCATGGTGCCGATGGTCAGCGCGCCGTTCAGGGCGAACTTCATGTTGCCGGTGCCGGAAGCTTCCATGCCGGCGGTGGAGATCTGCTCGGACAGATCGGACGCCGGGATGATGACCTCGGCCTTGCTGACGTTGTAGTTGGGCATGAACACGACCTTCAGCATGCCGCGCACGGTGGGGTCGCTATTGATGACGCGGGCGACGTCGTGGATCAGCTTGATGACCAGCTTGGCGCGGTGGTAGCTGGCGGCGGCCTTGCCGGCGAAGATCTTCACCCGCGGCTGCCAGTCGCGGTTGGGCTGGGCGCGCATCAGGTCGTACAGCACGACGGTTTCGAGCACGTTCAGCAGCTGGCGCTTGTATTCGTGGATGCGCTTGATCTGCACGTCGAACAGCGCGTCCGGATCGATGGCGATGTTCAGGCGGCGTTGCACCATGCGCGCCAGGGCGTCCTTGTTGGTGCGCTTGATGGCGGCCAGGCGGTCGTGCAGGCTGCTGTCGTCGGCATGCGCGGCCAGGGCCTGCATGGCTTCGGGGTCGTCCATGATTTTCGGGCCGACGACATCGACCAGCAGGCGGGTCAGGCCGGGGTTGGCCTCGAACAGCCAGCGACGGAAGGTGATGCCGTTGGTCTTGTTGACGATGCGGTCGGGATACAGCCCGTGCAGGTCGGCGAACACGGTCTGGCGCATGAGATGCGTGTGCAGGGCGGACACACCGTTCACCCGGTGCGAGCCGAGAAAGGCCAGGTTGCCCATGCGCACGCGGCGGCCGGAGCCTTCGTCGATCAGCGACACCGAGGCGGTCAGGCGGTCGTCGGGGTTGCCGGCGGCGTGCAGGGCGTCGAGCTGGCGGGCGTTGATCATGTAGATAAGCTGCATGTGGCGCGGCAGCAGCCGGCCCATCAGGGTCACCGACCAGGTTTCCAGCGCTTCGGGCAGCAGGGTGTGGTTGGTATAGGAGAACACGGCGACGGTGATGGTCCAGGCTTCGTCCCAGGGCATGTCGTGCACGTCAACCAGCATCCGCATCATCTCGGCCACCGCGATGGCGGGGTGGGTGTCGTTCAGCTGGATGGCGGCGTGGTCGGGCAGGGTGCGCAGGTCGCCGTGCTGGTTGACGTGGCGGTACAGCAGGTCGTGCAGGGAGGCGGCGGAGAAGAAGTACTCCTGCCGCAGCCGCAGCTCCTGGCCGGCGGCGGAGTCCTCGCTGGGGTACAGCACCTGAGAGATGGAGTTGGCGCGCGCGCGGGCCGACAGCGCGCCGACGTGGTCGCCCTGGTTGAACGCGTCCAACCGCAACGGGTCCGGCGCGCGGGCAGACCACAGCCGCAGCGTGTTCACGTGGGCACCGCGCCAGCCGACCACCGGGGTGTCGTAAGCCATCGCCTCGACCGTCTCGGCCGGGTGCCAGATGTGGCCGACGCTGCCGTCGGGTCGGTCGATCTGTTCGACGCTGCCGCCGAAGCCGATCATGTGGCTGACCTCCGGGCGCTCGAACTCCCACGGGTTGCCGGAGGACAGCCAGGTTTCGGGGAATTCCTGCTGCCAGCCGTCCTTGATGACCTGGCGGAACAGGCCGTGGTCGTAGCGGATGCCGTAGCCGTAGGCGGCCACCGACAGCGTCGCCAGGCTTTCCATGAAGCAAGCCGCCAGCCGGCCAAGGCCGCCGTTGCCCAGGGCGGCGTCCGGCTCGATCTCGCGCAGCACGTCCAGGTCGACGCCGAGTTCGGCCAGCGCCTGGCGCATGGTGTCGAGCAGGTCGAGGTTGCTCAGCGAGTCGGTCAGCAGGCGGCCGATCAGGAACTCCAGCGACAGATAGTAGACCCGCTTGCGGCTGTCGGCGTAGGTGGCGCGGGTCGAGGGCATCCAGCGGTCGACGATACGGTCGCGCACGGTCAGCGCGGTGGCGACGAACCAGTCGCGGTCGCTGGCGGCGTTGGGGTCCTTGCCGACGGAGTAGGTCAGCTTGGCCACCACGGCCCGGCGGAGGGACGCCACGTCCTCGTCCTGCATGGGCAGCGCCAGACGGTTGGTGGGGCGCCTGAGGGCAGGCACCGAAATTGGATTGTCGCTCATTCGGCGGGGGTCCTGGTCTGGGATTGCCGGCACGCGGCGTCGCGGAAGGGCCGGCCCCGCAGCTGCGGGACGATCCAGTTCAGATGGATCGTCAGCCGCGCTGCCCCACGCCGGTCAGACTGGCCGATCAGGGCGCGCGACTCGTTGCGCCCAGGCACGCCCCCTGGCACCCGGCCGGCCGTGACGACCTGGGCCGCGAAAACCTGAAACGCTTCGTTCATGAGGCCGATCCTGAAATGCCGTGCCGGAACAGCCTTGGCCGTCCTACGGCAGAAACAGGTTATACGACGGGCTTCGCGGCGGACCGTAGTAATAAACCGGCGGCGGCACATAGGCAGGGCGGGGCTGGTAATACACCGGCGGCGGCAGGCCGCGATACCGGTAGCGGTCGTCCCACTCGCGGCGACCCTCGTAGCCCCATTCGCGGCGGCCCTCGTGGCCCCGGTCGCGGCGGCCCTCGTGGCCCCGGTCGCGGCGGTATTCGTCGCGGTGCTCGCGCCCGTCGCGTTGCGCGCTGGCCGGCACCGCCGCCGCACCCAGCGCAACCACGGCAAGGCCTGTCATCATCAAACAACGCGTCATCGAACGGCGCATTCCTGGCAACATGTTCATGGCATCCTTCTGGTGGGTAGAGCCTGACGGAAGGTACCGTCAGACTCTACCCACAGGGTCTTGATTTTATAGGCCGAATCGCCCGCCGCTCGGGTAGCAAGCGTCAGGTTCGGACCACTAGCGGCGCCGGCGTGGGCCGCCGTCGGGGCGCTCGGTGCGGAACACCTCGTCAGCGTTGCGCTTCTGGTCGTCGGACATGACGCCGTACAGGCTGGCGAAGGCGGGGGCCAGCTTGCGCAGGTCCTGGGCGTGCTGTTCGGCCAGCGTGGCGTAGGACTGCATGTTCTCGACCGCGGTCATCTTCAGGCGGCCGGTGGTTCGAGTGTCGAATGCCGTTTCCATGCCGCGGGCGTTGTCGCGCATCACACCGGCGAAGGCGTCCCACTGCGGCGACTGGACCGGAGTGATCTTCAACCTTGTGTGCAGGTCGGCGATGCGCCCCTCCACCCGGTCGGTCGGCTTCACCGGCGCCGGGCGGGTGGCCTGGGCGACGCGCCTGGCTGGCGCCGGGGTGGCGTTCTGGGTGTTCGGCGGCGCAGTCGGCACCGGTGCCTGCAGCGACTCGCGCGCGGACGGGGTCATCGCCGGCATGGTGGGCGACATCACCTGGGCGGCGGCGATGCCGGGAAGAGCGAGGCCGGGGATGGCCAGGGCGGCAGCGAACACCGCAGGCGCGAGGCGGAACATCCTGTGCTTAGTCATTCAGGCTATCTCCAACGATCGAAGCCGCATCACGGACACTCGGCATTGCGGCGCTGCCTTGCGAAATCCGCCGGCATCCACGGCGACAGGGCGAGTATCGCCATGACAGATGACCTTGATGTGGCCTTCGCATGGTAACAATGCCACAAAGCCGTTACGATTCCGTGGCGGCGTCCAGGTGGGCCCGCCGGGCGTATCGTCTGACCGCAACGGACAGGTTTGTCAAAGGGAGCTGCGATGATGAAGCGTGTGTCCGCTTTGCTGCTGCTGGCACCGATGGCGGCGGGCTGCCAGCCGGCCGCCGCCGCCGACCCGCAGGCAAGCCGTGCGGACGTGGTGGCCAGGCTGCTGCCTGAGGTGGTCAACATCTCCATCGTCAAGCTGGCCCGCCCGGTCGCCAGCAAGGCGTCGGCCACCCTGGCCGGCTTCACCGCCAAGCGCTCGCTCGGCTCCGGCTTCATCATCGACCCGGCCGGTTTGATCCTGACCAACAAGCACGTCATCGACGGCGCCAGCGAGATCAACGTCATCCTGCACGACGGCACCCGGCTGAAGGCGACGCTGGTGTACCGCTCGCAGATCGACCTGGCGATCCTGAAGGTCAACACCATGAACCCGCTGCCGGCGGTCAGATGGGGCGACAGCGACGCCATGCGCCAGGGTGACGCGGTGATCGCCATCGGCAACCCGCTGGGCCTTGGCAGCTCGGTGTCGTCGGGGATCGTCAGCGCGCTCGACCGCGACATCAAGGTGTCGCCGTTCGACAGCTTCATCCAGACCGACGCCGCCATCAACCACGGCAACTCCGGCGGCCCGCTGTTCAACGCCCAGGGCGAGGTCATCGGCGTCAACACCGCGCTGTACTCCTCCACCGACGACGGCGGCTCGGTCGGGCTCGGCTTCTCGATCCCCGGCAACGACGTGCAGTTCGTGCTGAACAGCTTCCGCGCGTTCGGCCGCGTGCGCGCCGGCGCCCTGGGCGCCTTGGTGGCCCAGGTGACCACCGACATGGCCGACAGCGTCGGCCTGCCCGACCCGTGGGGTGAGATCGTGACCGCGGTTCCGAAAGGCGGCACGGCGGCGAAGGCCGGGCTGCGCGTCGGCGACATCATCGTCCAGGTCGGCGACGTGGCGGTGAAGGAGGTGCGGGCGCTGAACCGCCTGCTGGCGCGGATGCCGATCGGCGAGGTCGTGCGCCTGACCGTGTTCCGCGACGGCGCCACGCTGGTGCTGCCGCTGACCGTCAGCGAACTGGCCGCAGCAGCCGACAGCGAGGACAGGCCTGCCATCCTGACGCCGATGGCGATGCGGCGCGACCTGGGCCTGACCATGGAGCCGATCAACGACCGCCTGCGCCGCAGCTACGCCCTGCCGCCGGCCCAGCGCGGCGTGGTGGTGACCGCGGTGACGCCCAACAGCGTGGCCGCCGCCCGCGGGGTGCTGCCCGGCGACGTGATCGTGAAGGCGCAGCTGAAAGATGTCGCCACGCCGGACGAGGTGCTGCGGCACCTGGACGAGGCCCGCGCCGCCAAGCGCGGCCACGTGCTGCTGGTGATCGACGAGAAGTCCGGCCCGCGCTGGCTGACGCTGTCGCTGAAAGGGTCGTGAGCCGAAGAACGGCCTGGTGTGCCCGGTCCCGTTTCCGGACCGGGCTTCACCCGCCGGCTTTCACCAGCCAGTTGCCGTAAACCGCCCGCAGGTCACGCTTCTGCACCTTGCCGGTGGCGGTGTGCGGCAGTTCATCGACCACGATGACATCGTCCGGCAGCCACCACTTGGCCACCTTGCCGTCGTAGAATGCCAGCAGGCCGGCGCGGTCGATCTCCCGCCCGGCGCGCGCCACCACCACCAGCACCGGCCGCTCGTCCCATTTCGGGTGCGCGGCGGCGATGATGGCGGCCTCGGCCACGTCGGGATGGGACATGGCGATGTTCTCCAGCTGGATCGAGCTGATCCACTCGCCGCCCGACTTGATGACGTCCTTGGACCGGTCGGTGATCTCCATGGTGCCGTCGGCATCAATGGTGGCGACATCGCCGGTGGCGAACCACCCTCCCGCGTCCAGCGCGTCGCCGGCGGTGCCGCCGAAATAGCTGCTGCACACCCATGGCCCGCGCGACTGCAGATGGCCAGACCGCTCACCGCCCCACGGCAACTCCACGCCCTCGTCGTCGACGATGCGCATGTCCACGCCGAACAGGCTGCGGCCCTGCTTGACCCGGTGGCGCATCAAGTCCTCGCCCGCAAGGTCCAGGGTCGCTGGCGTCGGCGCGTTGTAGGTGCCCAGCGGGCTGAGCTCGGACATGCCCCAGGCGTGGTCGACGCGGATGCCGTATTCCGTGTCGAACGCCTCGAACAGCAGCCGCGGGCAGGCCGAGCCGCCGATCACGAAGCGCTGCACCGTTTCCAGCCGCTGGCCTGAGCCGCGCAGGTGGTTCAGCAGCCCCAGCCACACCGTCGGCACCCCGGCCGAGATGGTCACCTTCTCGCTGTTCATCAACTCGGTCAGGCTGGCGCCGTCCAGGTGGCGGCCGGGCATGATCAGCGAAGCGCCCACCATCGGCGCCGCATACGGCGTACCCCAGGCGTTGACGTGGAACATCGGCACCACCGGCAACACCCGGTCCACCGAACGCAACGCGAACACGTCGGGCAAATTCAGCGCGAACGCGTGCAGCACGGTGGACCGATGGCTGTACAGCACGCCCTTCGGCTTGTCGGTCGTCCCCGAGGTGTAGCACAGCGACGCCGCGGTGCGCTCGTCGAACACCGGCCAGGCATAGTCCGCATCCGCCGCCGCCATCAGCTCCTCGTAGCACAGCAGCGCCATGCCCTCCGGCAACGCGATCTCCGGCATGAACGCCCGCTCGGTCATGAACACGACCGTCTTCAAAACTCCGGCCACACGCGGCGCCAAGGCAGCGATGAGAGGCGCGAAGCTGGTGTCGGCGAAGATCACCCGGTCCCCGGCATCCGCGACGATATAGGCGAGATCATCCACCGACAGCCGCGGGTTAATGGTGTGGCAGACCGCCTCCATGCCCGATATGGCGTAATACAGGTCCATGTGCCGGTAACCGTTCCAGGCCAAGGTCGCCACCCGGTCCGACACCCCAACCCCCAGCCCCTGCAACACTCGCACCAACCGCCGACACCGACGCTCCAAATCACGATACGTGGTGCGGTGCAACGCTCCCTCGACCGTCTTGGACACCACCTCAGCCCCAGGATGATGACGCGCTGCATGAACGATGACCGAAGAAATCATCAACGGCCGATCCTGCATCAACCCGAACATGGCAGCGTTCCTTCCTGACAGAAGCAAGGCGGGGGCTTTGCCCCTCGACCCCACTAGGACGCGGGGCGCCCTGGACCCAGTTTTCAAAGCAAGAGGCGGCCTACGGCAAAGGGGGGCATCCCGGACGTTGGTAACGGCTAAGTTGCCCCCCTTTGCCGTAGGCCACTTCCTTCCCTTCGAGAAGCCGGTCCAGGGGCGGCTCGCCCCTGGTGGGTCGTCCAGGGCAACGCCCTGGCCTTGCCTTCTATCAGGCGGCACGCGCCATTTCGCGGAGGACGTAGTGGAGGATGCCGCCGTGGCGGTAGTAGGAGACTTCGTCGAGGGTATCGACGCGGCACATGACGGGGATGGTGTCGGTGGTGCCGTTGGGACGGTGGATGACCAGGTCCAGGTCCATGCGTGGGGTTAGGTTGTCCAGGCCGATGATGTCGAGGATTTCTTCGCCGGTGAGTTCTAGGGTTTTGCGATCAGTGCCGGCTTTGAAGGTGAGGGGCAGGACGCCCATGCCGACCAGGTTGGAGCGGTGGATGCGTTCGAAGCTTTCGGTGATGACGGCGCGGGCGCCCAGCAGCATGGTGCCTTTGGCGGCCCAGTCACGGGACGAGCCGGTGCCGTATTCCTTGCCGCCGATGATGACCAGGGGCACGCCTTCGGCCTTGTAGCGCATGGCGGCGTCGTAGATCGGCAGCATCTCGCCGGAGGGCAGGTGGCGGGCCATGCCGCCTTCGACGCCGGCGACCATCTCGTTCCTGATGCGGATGTTGGCGAAGGTGCCGCGCATCATGATCTCGTGGTTGCCGCGCCGCGCGCCGTAGCTGTTGTAGTCCTTGGCCAGGATCTGGCGTTCGGACAGGTATTCGCCGGCGGGGGAGATCTTGCGGATGTTGCCGGCCGGGCTGATGTGGTCGGTGGTGATGCTGTCGCCCAGAATGGCCAGGATGCGCGCGCCGCGGATGTCGGTCTTCTTCGACGGCTCCATGGTGATGCCGTCGAAATAGGGCGGGTTCTTCACGTAGGTGGACTGGTCGGACCAGCTGTAGGTGTTGGTGTCGCCTTCAAGCTCGATCGCCTGCCACTGCGGCGGGCCCTTGGTCACCTGACCGTAACGGCGCAGGAACTGGTCGCGCGACAGCGAGGAGGCCACCACGTCGGCGATTTCCTTGTTGGTGGGCCAGATGTCCTTCAGATAAACGGGCTTGCCGTCGCGCGAGGTGCCGAGGGGCGCGGTGGCGATGTCGACGTTCATGGTGCCGAGCAGGGCGTAGGCCACCACCAGTGGCGGGCTGGCGAGGTAGTTGGCGCGCACGTTGGGGTGCACGCGGCCTTCGAAGTTGCGGTTGCCCGACAGCACCGACACCGCGACCAGCTTGTTGATCTCGATGGCATCCGCGATGGCGTCGTCCAGCGGGCCGGAGTTGCCGATGCAGGTGGTGCAGCCGTAGCCGACGGTCTGGAAGCCGAGGGCGTCCAGGTCTTGCGACAGCCCGGCCTTGTCGAGGTATTCGGTGACCACCTGCGAACCGGGCGCCAGCGAGGTCTTGACCCATGGCTTCGGCGTCAGGCCGAAGGCGCGGGCCTTGCAGGCCACCAGCCCGGCGGCGACCATCACGTAGGGGTTCGACGTGTTGGTGCAGGACGTGATGGCGGCGATCACCACGTCGCCGTGAGTGATCTCGTAGTTGGTGCCTTCGACAGCGGCCTTGTTGCCCACGTCGTTGGCCGGCACGCCGAGGCTTTTGGTCAGCTCGGCGCGGAAGGCTACGGTGGCGTCGCGCAGCAGCACGCGATCCTGCGGGCGCTTCGGGCCGGCCAGGCTGGGCAGCACGGTGGACAGGTCCAGTTCCAGCGTGTCGGTGAACACCGGTTCCGGCGTGGACGCGTCGGACCACATGCCCTGGGCGCGGCAGTAGGCCTCGACCAGAGCGATGCGGTCTAGCTCGCGGCCGGACAGGTGCAGGTAGTCGAGCGTCACCTGGTCGACCGGGAAGAAGCCGCAGGTGGCGCCGTATTCCGGGGCCATGTTGGCGATGGTGGCACGGTCGGCCAGCGCCAGCTCGGCGAGGCCGGGGCCGAAGAACTCGACGAACTTGCCCACCACGCCTTTGCGGCGAAGCATCTGCGTGACCGTCAGCACCAGGTCGGTGGCCGTCGCGCCCTCGGGCATCTTGCCGAACACGCGGAAGCCGATCACGTCAGGGATCAGCATGGCGATCGGCTGGCCGAGCATGGCGGCCTCGGCCTCGATGCCGCCTACGCCCCAGCCCAGCACGCCCAGGCCGTTGACCATGGTGGTATGGCTGTCGGTGCCGTACAGCGTGTCGGGATAGGCGTAGGTGGTGCCGTCCAACTCGGCGGTCCACACCGTCTGGGCGAGGTATTCCAGGTTGACCTGGTGGCAGATGCCGGCACCGGGCGGCACTACGCGGAAGTTCTCGAAAGCGGTCTGGCCCCAGCGCAGGAACGTGTAGCGCTCGCCGTTGCGCTCGAACTCGACCTCGACGTTCTTCTGTTCGGAGTCGGCGGTGGCGGAGAAGTCGACCATCACCGAGTGGTCGATCACCAGGTCGACAGGGACCAGCGGGTTCACCTTGGCCGGGTCGCCGCCCAGGCGCAGGATGCCGTCGCGCATGGCGGCGAGGTCGACCACCGCGGGCACGCCGGTGAAGTCCTGCATCAGGATGCGGGACGGCTTGAAGGGGACTTCCTTGGTGGATGTCGCGTTCTCGAGCCAGGCGACGAGGGACTTCGCATCTTCCACCGTGTAGGTGCGGCCGTCCTCGAAGCGCAGCACGTTCTCCAGCAGCACCTTGAGGCTGACCGGCAGGCGGGAGATGTCGCCGAGGGTTTTGGCGGCTTCGGGCAGCGAGAAATAGGTGTAGGTCTTGCCGGCCACCGTCAGCGTGCGGCTGGTGTGCAGGCTGTCGTGCCCGATGCTTTTCATGCGATGGCGCCTCGTGGTTGCGCGCCCGCGCGCCGCGCGGCCCCCGCATGGAGGTTCCCCGCGGCGCGCGGGCAGTGTTTGTTACCGGCAGGCGGCTTAAACCATACCATGTCGATTGCGTCCACATCGGTCGCCCAGTCTGCGGCTGCAAGTGCATCACGGCAACGAAGCGGCGAGTGTATCGGGAGGCATCGTGCTGAAGGCGGAAGGGCTGGCGGCTGTGCGGGGCGAGCGGCTGGTGTTCGCCGACGTCGATTTCGCCGTGGCGGCAGGTGGCGCGCTGCTGCTGACCGGGCCGAACGGCGCCGGCAAGTCCACCCTGCTGCGGGTGCTCGCCGGGCTGGGCCGGCTGGCGGCGGGGCGGCTGTCGTGGCACGGCGCCGATGCGCTGGCCGACCGCACCGCGCAGGCCGGCCGCGTGGCTTATGTCGGCCATCTGGATGCGGTGAAGCCCGGGCTGACGGCGGCCGAGAACCTGGCCGGGCTGGGCACGGCGCCAAGGGTCGCCGCGGCGCTGGCCGGGCTTGGCCTGGACCCGCTGGCCGACCTGCCGGCGCGCATGCTGTCGGCGGGGCAGAAGCGCCGGCTGGCGCTGGCTCGGCTGGGTCTGTCCGATGCGCCGGTCTGGCTGCTGGACGAGCCGACCCTGGGGCTGGATGCCGCCGCGGTGGCCCGTCTGGGTGAGATGCTGATGGCGCATCGCAATCGTGGCGGGGTGATCGTGGCCGCGACCCATCTGCCGCTGCCGCTGGATGCGGCCGACCGGCTGGCCATGACGTGATGACGGCGTTCGGTGCGTTGCTGGCGCGCGAGCTGCGGCTGTCGCTGCGCCACGGCGGCGACAGCCTGGCCAGCGTGCTGTTCTTCCTGCTGGCGGCATCCCTGTTCCCGCTGGCGATCGGCCCGGCGCCCGAGGTGCTGGGTCGGCTGGCGCCGGGCATCATCTGGGTCTGTGCCCTGTTGGCTGCATTGTTGCCGCTCGACCGGCTGTACGGGGCGGATTTCGAGGACGGCTCGCTGGACCAGGTGCTGCTGTCGGGCCTGCCGCCGGCCGGGATCGCGGCGGCGAAGGCGTGCGCGCACTGGCTGGTGACCGGGCTGCCGCTGCTGCTGGCGGCCGGCCCGATCGCGGTGATGCTGCGGCTGCCGGACGAGGCCATACCGGTGTTGCTGGCAACCCTGCTGCCGGGCACCGCCGTCCTGTCGCTGCTGGGCGGGCTGGCGGCCGCCCTGGTGCTGGGGGCGCGGCGCGGCGGCGTGCTGCTGCCGCTGCTGGTGCTGCCGCTGGCCGCCCCGGTGCTGATCTTCGCCACGGCGGCCGTCGACGCGGTATCGGGCGGCATGTCGGCACGCCCGCATTTGCTCTTCTTGATGGCGTTGCTGATGGCCGCCCTGCCGTTGTGCCCGCTGGCGACCGGCGCGGCGCTGCGCGGGGCGGCCGAGTGACGCCGGCGCCGGGCGACCGCGTCCTGCTCGGCATCGGGCTGGGCGTGCTGGCCTACAGCCTGTTCGCCGTGCACGACGCCACCAACAAGTATCTGGTCGCGTTCCTGCCGGTCTGGCAGGTGCTGTTCTTCCGCAGCGCCACCATCGCGCTGGCCTGCCTGGCGATCGGGCGCGGCGCGCTGCTGGCCCGCGCCGTGGCGACGCCGCTGAAGGGACCGCTGGCGTTGCGCGCCGCAATCACTTTGGCGGCCTGGCTGTGCTACTACACCGCCGCCCGCAGCCTGCCGCTGGCGCAGTTGCTGACGCTGTATTTCAGCTCCCCCATCATGACCACGCTGCTGGCAATCCCGCTGTTGGGTGAGCGGATCAGCCGGTCGCGCTGGGTGTCGCTGGGGCTGGGCTTCGCCGGCGTGCTGCTGGCGAGTGACCCGTTCGGGGTGCGGTTCTCGTTGCCGACGGGTCTGGTGTTGATCGCGGCTGGGCTGTGGGGCTACGCCATCATCCTGATGCGCCAGATCGCCCGGCGCGAGGCCTCGCTGCTGCAGATGTTCTACCAGAACATGTGTTTTCTGGTGGTCACCGGGGCGCTGACCCTGTTCACCTGGCAGGTGCCCACCGTCTTCCAGCTGCTGCTGTTGCTGGCGGTGGGGGTGCTGGGCGGCCTCGGCCAGTTCGCCCTGTTCGAGAGCGCCCGCTTGGCGCCGGCCTCGGTGATGGGAACGGTGGAGTACATCGCGCTGCCATGGGCGTTCGTGCTCGGCTGGCTGGTGTTCGGCGATGCGCTGTCCGTGCCGGTGGCCGCCGGTGCGGGACTGATCTTCCTGGCCGGGCTGCTGCTGGTGACGATGGAACGCCGGGGTAGAGGGCGCGCCGGCTAGCTGGCCACCCGCCGCGGCCAGGCCGCGTCGAAGACCCGCCGCCACAGGTCGCGCCTGCGTTCGGTCACCTGCGCCACCGCCAGCAGGACCAGGGGCGTGCCCAGGAACACCGCGGCGCGCGTCTGCCAGGCGGCGTTCGGCCAGGGCATCACCGCGACCAGGCAATGGATCAGCGGGTAGTGCAGCAGATACAGCGTGAACGTGGCGCCCGCGATGCGGCGCACCGCCGCCGCCATCCGGTCCGGCACCGCCGGGATGCGGCCGTGTAGCGCATGCACGCCAACAAGGTGCAGCGCCAGCGCCACGCCCAACGCATAGTCCCCGCGGCTGTCGACGGCGAAGCCCCAGGTGTCGTCGAGCATGCCGTAGGGCCAGTGGCTGCGTCCGTGCGGCGGCATCAGCAGCGGCAACGTCGCCAAAGGCGCCAGACACAGCACCCAGGCCAGGCGCGGCCCGACCACCTCGCGGCGGCAGCAGTGGTAGGCGGCGACGCCCAGCAGCCAGAGCGGAAACAGGACGGCGATCTTCGGCCCCACGAACAGCAGCACGCCAGCGGCCGCCGGCCAGCGCCATGCCGACGGCGCGAAGGCGGCTACTCCGAACACGACATAGTACCAGACCTCGTAGCCCAGCGACCAGAACGGCTGGTTCGATCCCGGCACCAGCGCCCCGAACCAGATCTGGTTGACGAAGGCGATGCTGGCGGCGAGTTGGCCCGGCCAGTCGGCGGCATGGTAGAATGTCAGCTGGGCATACAGCTTCGGGTTGGCGGCGTGGCCGATGCGGTCCAGCAGCAATCCCAGCATCAGGCTGGGCAGCACCACCGAGTAGATGCGCGCCGCCCGGTTGATGGCGTAGCTGCGCGCGCCGCGTTCCTTCGTCCACACGGTATGGGCGATCACCAGCCTGGACAGCACGAAGAACACGTCCACCGCAGGCTGCCCATAGGCCTGGAACTGGTACAGCAGGCCGCCGGAGATGCGCATGGTCCCGGCATGACTCAGGAACACGACCATCGCCGCCGAGAAGCGCAGCGCATCGAGATACAGCGACAAGGTGCGGTTCATGGGACTGGAGATGCGGGTGCCATTCTGGGTCCGCACAAAGTAACCAGCCGCAACGTTTGGAACAAGGTCAGGCTTGCCACGCCGCGTCCGGCATGATCGTGTCGCGCAGTCAGGGGGCGGGCATGGAGTGGCGGAAGGCGGCGGCCGAGGCGGATGCGATCGCGCAGACCTGGATGACGGAAGGCGGGCCAGGCGGGGCAGTGGTCCTGTTCGACCGGCAGACGATCTGTGCCGAAGCCTACGGGGGACTGGCCAGCATCGAGCAGGACCGGCCGTTCGGTGCCGACACCGCGGTGCGCTACGCCTCGATCTCCAAGCATTTCCTGTGCGCGCTGGTGGCGCGGCTGGACGGCATCGGCTTCGACGATCGGCTCGGCAGCCACCTTGACCTGCCGCCGGCCCTGGCCAAGGTGACGGTGGGACGCGCGCTGGACATGACCGGCGGCATTCCGGACGCGATGGAAACGCTGTGGCTGCTGGGCGTGTCGCCGTCGACCACGCTGGACCGCGCGGTGCTGCTGCGGTTTGCCTGCGGCCTCGATGCGCTTAACTTCCCCGCCGGCGGCGAGATCTCGTATTCCAACACCGGCTATCGCCTGGTGCAGGCGGCGCTGGAGGCGCGCGGCCCCGATTATCGCGCCCTGCTGGCCGAGCACTTCTTCCACCCGCTGAACCTCGGCATCCGCCTGCCGGAGGACGAGAGCGAGCCGGTGCCGCGGCTGGCGACGGGATACTGGCGCGCCGGCGACGGCTGGCGGCGAGGGCGCTACGGGTTGCACTATTCCGCGTCCGGCGGCCTTGCGGGGTCGGCGCGCGACCTTGCCACCTGGGTGCAGGCGATCATGGCGGGCAGCGGCCCGGCGGATGGCGTGCTGGCGCGGCTGGGGGCGCTGCGCCACCTGGCCGACGGGCGGCCCACCGGCTATGGGCTTGGCCTGGCACGGGCGTCAATCGGGGACGGCGTCGCCATCGGTCACGGCGGGTCGCTGCCCGGTTTCAAGAATCATTTCCTGATGGCGCCCGGGCTTGGAGCCGGCGTGGTCGTGGTCAGCAACCGCGAGGACACCGACGCCCAGGCGTTGGCCAGGCGCGTGCTGGCGGCGCTGACCAGCGCGGCACCGCCCGGACCGGCCACGGACCTGCTCCCCGAGGGACGGTTCGTCGCCGAGGACGGACCTTTCTGGCTGGAGCAGAACAACGGCGTGGTGGACTGGCTGGGTGCGAAGCAGGTGCTGCACCGTGGCGCGGACGGCACCGCCGCCGGCGATGCCGCTCACCTGCCGATCCGTCTGGAGCGGGTGCCGGGCGGCATCGCCGGCGAGATCGGCCACGTTGCGCGGCGGTTCCGCCCGGTGCCGGCGGACCTGCCGGCGCCGGCCGCCTGGGTTGGAACCTGGGTATGCGCGGCGCAGGACGCCCGCTTCGACATCGCCGTGTCAGGCGGCGTGGCGAGCCTGTCCGGCAGTGTCGGCCCGACGCGCACGACCTGTACGATGCAGCCGATGCGCGCCGACCTGGCACTGGTGGACCGGGATAACGGCGGCCCGTGGCGGCAGCGCGTGGCTGTGCAGTTCGACGGCGACGAGGCCCGCCTGGTCACCAACCGGTCGCGGGTGCTGCGCTTCCGGCGCGGGTGATCGCCCAAAGGTTCGGTCGGCGTCAGGTCACCTTGCCGCGCACCGAGAATTCAGGCGCCTGCCAGGCGTCGGCCGCCATCACCTCGCGCAGCACCTGCACCGCGTCCCACAGCTCGGCATAGCTCAGATACAGCGGCGTGATGCCGAAGCGCAGGATGTCCGGCGCCCGGAAATCGCCGATCACGCCGCGGGCGATCAGCGCCTGCATGATCGGGTAGGCATGCGGATGCGCCAGGCAGACCTGGCTGCCACGGTGCGCAGGCTCGGCCGGCGAGGTGATGGTGAAGCCGAAGCCGTCGCACTCCTGGAGGATCAGGTCGGCGAAGACCGCCGACTGGCGCAGCGACTTCGCCCGAATTGCGTCGATCGGCGCGCTGCAGGCGATGTCGACGCCCACCTCCAGCGCGGCCAGGCTGAGCACCGGCGGCGTGCCGACCACGGCGCTGCCGATGCCGGCGGCCGGGCGGTAGCCGGTTTCGAACGCGAACGGGACGGCATGGCCGAGCCAGCCGGCGATCGGGAAGCGAACGGCGTCGTGCAGCCGCGGCGCCACGTACAGGAAGGCCGGCGCGCCGGGACCGCCGTTGAGGAACTTGTAGCCGCAGCCGACGGCCAGGTCGGCGTCGCAGGCGCCGAGATCCACCGGCACCGCGCCGGCGGAATGCGCCAGGTCCCACAGCACCACGGCGCCCTGCGCGTGAGCCGCCCGGGTGAGCGCCTGCATGTCGTGCATGGCGCCGCTGTGATAGTTCACATGGGTCAGCATCAGCACCGCGACCTGGTCATCCAGCGCCCCGGCGATTTCAGGCGGCTCCACCAGGCGCAGCGCGTGGCCACGGTCGAGCAGGCTGGCCAGACCCTGGGCCACGTACAGGTCGGTGGGGAAGTTGCCGCGTTCGGACAGGATCACGCGCCGGTCCGGACGCAGCGCGAGGGCGGCGGCGAGCAGCTTGAACAGGTTCACCGAGGTCGAGTCGGCCACCACCACGCTGCGCGGCGCGGCCCCCACCAGGGTTGCGATCTTGTCGGCCACCCGGCCGGGCAGGTCCATCCAGCCGGCGTCGTTCCAGCTGCGGATCAGGCCGGCGCCCCATTCCTGGTCCACCACGGCGGCGATGCGGCCCGGGGTGGCACGCGGCAGCGCGCCCAGCGAGTTGCCGTCCAGGTAAATCACGCCGTGGGGGAGGGTGAACAGCGCCCGCATGCCGGCCAGGGGATCGGTGCGGTCCTGTTCGGCCAGGCTCGCGCGGGTGATGGGGGCAGGTTGGGGCATCTTCGGTCTCATGCAAGGGATGGCTGATCTACAGCCACACGGGCGCCACGCACCAGCGGCCGATCTCGGCAACCGTCCGGGTGGCCGACGGAAAGGAAGGCTCGCTCTCGTCATGTCGCGGTGTTGCGCCGCTGCGGTCATTCACATGGCGTTAAGCATTGCGGTCATTAATCACCGGTTAATGAGCCGACAGCGAAGCCATTGATGCTACTTTATTATTTTATGTCAATGAATTGCACTTCGGCTTTCGGCCCCGCCAAACCAACATCCTTGTTGACGAAGCCAAGTGGCTGGTTCATGTTCGTTCTTTTTTATTAACGATACGGTTATAGATTGCTGGTTTGATGCGCCCTTAGGCGTTGTCGGCCCGATCTGCCGGGTCCGCGCGTGATTCAAGGTTGATGACATGTCCGGCAGCGCCAGCAAAGCGTCTCCCAACCAGGATGCCTACGCCTGGATCGGTGCCTCCGGAGGGGCCTGGACGACTGCGAGCAATTGGCGGGACACGACCGCCGGCACCCTGCCGGCACCTTTCATCCCGGGGCTTGGCACGCCGGTTGCCATCGCCGGCCCCACCGGGTCCACCTTCGGGGTGATCACCGCCGGCGGCACCGCCGCCAGCATCACGGTCACCGGCAATGAAAGCTTCAGCGGCCGCTACACCGCCGGAACGCTGACCGTGGGCCAGCGGCTGGAGCAGGCGTTCTCCGAGCCGATCTATGTCGCCGGCGCGGTGTCGGTGGCGGCTGGCTCCAGGCTGGACCTGGGCGACCTAACGGTCGTCAGCGGCAAGGTTCTGCTCGCCGGCATCGGTGCCACGCTGACGGCCAGCGGCGCCGTGGCGTTGGGGTCGGCGCCGATGGCGGTCGGCTTCATCTATGACAACGGCGCCAGCGGCAACCTCGGGGTGGGCAACGGCAGCACCCTGGCGATCGGCGGGCCGCTGGCGGTGAATCAAGGGACCCTGGCGATCACCGGCGCCGTTGCCAGCGTGGCCGGCGCGGTCAGCCTCGGGTCGGGCGGCGCCTTCCGCACCACAGGGGTCATCACGGTGTCCGCCGGCGGCACGCTGTCGCTGGGCGCCGGGCTGAGCGAGGTTTACGGCGGGGTGGTGGTCAGCGGCACCGGGTCGCGCCTCGACGTGGCAGGCAACTTCGAGGCCAACGCGCCGGCCTATTACGCCGCGGCACCGGTGGGCTACGTCAGCCTGGCGGCGACCGCCGGCGGTCGGGCCCAGGTCGGCGGCATCAGCGTCCAGGGCGTGGCCACCAACGGCGTGGTGACCGCCTCGCGCATCACCGTCGACCTGACCGGCGCCATCGAGGTCGGTAACCAGGGCCGGTTCACCGCCGGCGCCATCACCGTGGACGGCGGGCGCACGCTGTCGGCGGGCAGTGACACCGTGCTGACCGGGGCGATCGTCAATTACGGCACCATCCTGGCCGCCGGCGGCGTGCTGACCCTGGCCGGCAACCTGTCCGGCAGCGGCGTGGTGCAGCTTGGCCGGAATGCGACCCTGGTGCTGAACGGCAACGCCGCCGCCGAGGGCACGATTAGCTTCGGACCGGGATCGGCGGCACTGGTGATCGGCGCCAGCGGCGGCAGCACCTACACCGTCGGTGCCACCATCAGCGGATTTGCCACCGGCGACAGCATTCTCATCTGGGCACGGCGGCCGACGCCGCCACCTACCTTGCCGGTGCGGACGGCCTGGGTACGCTCAGCCTGTTCAGCGGCGCCATCAGGCTGACCAGCCTGACCCTGGCTGGCAGCTACGCCACCGGCAGCTTCCTGCTCAGCCCGACCTTGTCGGGCGCTACTAACATCAGCCTGGCCGCCGCACCGCCGTCCGGAGGTCCTGCCGAGATGTCGGCCAACGCCGACGCCTACGCCTGGATCGGTGCGTCGGGCGGGTCCTGGGGCGTGGCGGCGAACTGGCAGGACACCACCACCGCAACCACGCCGGCGCTGTTCATCCCCGGCAGCGGCACTCCGGTCAGCATCGTCGGCGCCGCCGGTGCCGGCTTCACCGTCATCAACGGCGGCGGCGTCACCGCCAGCCTGACGGTCGTCGCCAACGCCAGCCTGACCGGCGACACCACCACCGGCGCGCTGGCGGTGGGCACGCGCACGGTGCCGGCGGCGGGCGACGCGGCCTATGTCGCCGGCGCGTTGTCGGTGGTGTCGTCCAGCCTGGTGGTCAGCACCGTCACAGTCGCTAGCGGAACGTTCTCGTTGGCCGGCAAGGGCGCCTCGATCGCCGCCGGCGGGATGGTCCGCCTGGGATCGGCGCCGCTGAACCTGGGCGCGTATTTCGATACCGGCGCGGTCGGGGCGTTGAACTTGGGTGAAGGCACCATGCTGCTGGCGGGGGCGCTGCTGGTCAACCAGGGCAGCCTCGCGGTCAGTGGCGCCAAGGCCGGCATCGCAGGCTCCGTCAGCCTGGGCGCCGTGGGCGGGGCAGCGGGTGCCGACAAGGCTGCCGGCTTCCTGCTGGTGACCGCCGGCGGGACGCTTGCCATCGGCGGCGGGCTGACCGAGACCTACGGCGCCGTGGTGGTCGGCGGCAGCCTCTCCCGCCTTGCGGTGCAGGGCGACTTCATCGCCAGCACGCCAGCATATTCCGGCGCCTCGCCGTTCGGCTATCACAGCCTGGTCGCCACCGGCTTCGGCCGGGCCGAGCTGGGCGGGATCGTCATCCTGGCCACACCGGGCGGCACCATCCCGGCCAACTTCGCGGTCGATCTGACCGGCGCCATCGAGGTGGGCACCTTGGGGACCGCCGCCGCCGGCAGCATCACCGTGGATGCCGGCCGCTCGATCATCTCGGCTGCCAATGCGGTGCTGACCGGCAGCATCGTCAACAACGGCGCGATCGTCAGCACGGGCGGCACGCTGACCCTGGCCGGCAACCTGTCCGGCAGTGGCGAGGTGCGGATCGGCAGGAACGCCACGCTGGCGCTGGACGGCAATGCGGCTGCGACCGGCACCATCGTCTTCACCGACACCGGCGCCACCTTGGCGATCGGCAGCACCGGCGTCGCCGTCAACACGGTGCTGGCAACCATCAGCGGCTTCCAGCTCGGCGACAGCATCGTGGTCGGCGGCGTGCACGCGGACAGCGTGCTGTATCAGCCGGCCGGGGCGGGCGGCGGCACGCTTTTCCTGTTCGGCGGCAGCACCGTGCTCGCCAGCCTGACCCTGGCCGGCAGCTACAGCAACAGCGACTTCGTGCTCAGCCCGACCGATGTCGGCGCCACCAGCATCGGCCTGCTGCCGCCGATCACCTCCGGCACGCCCACCGGGACATCGCCGAACACCGATGCCTATGCCTGGACCGGTGTGTCGGGCGGGTCGTGGAAGGCGGCCTCGAACTGGCGTGACACCACCAGCGGCGCCGATCCGGCGGCCTTCGTGCCGGGTGCCGCGACCCCGGTCAGCATCGTCGGGCCGGTTGCCGGCGCCTTCCAGGTCGTCACCGGCGGCGGCAGCTCGCAAAGCCTTGCCGTCCTCGGCAACGTCGGGCTGAACGGCTTCTACGACACCGGGGCGCTGACCCTGGGCAGCCGGACGCTGCTGGCGGGGGGCAGTGCAGGCTATGCAAGCGGCACGCTTGCCCTGACCGCAGGCGCCGGGCTGGCCGCCGGCAGCGTCGTGGTGGCCAGCGGCACCCTGGCCCTGACCGGCAGCACCCTGGCCGCCGACGGTCCGGTCAGCTTCGGCTCGGCGCCGCTGAACCTCGACTTCCAGTTCGACACCGGCGCCGTCGGCATCGGCCGGGTCGGCGCCGGCGCCACCCTGTCGGTGGGCGGCGCGCTGGCGGTGAACCAGGGCACCCTGACGGTGAGCGGCACCGGCGCCGAGGCCGATCTGGCCGGTGCCGTCACCCTGGGTGCCATCGGCGCCGACCGTGCAGCCGGTTTTCTGGTGGTTGGCAACGGCGGCAGGCTCACCGCCGCAGGTGACCTGACGGCCATCTATGGTGGCGTCGTGGTCAGCGGCGCCGGCTCCCGCCTGATCGTGGGCGGCAGCCTGATCGCCGGTCCGCCGGCCTATTTCGGCGCCTCGCCGTTCGGCTACTACACCCTGGCCGCGACGGCCGGCGGCAGCGCGCAGGTCGGCGGGATCTTGATCGCGCCATCGGCCGGGATGGCGATCGCCGCTGCCATCGCCGTCGACCTGACCGGCGCGATCGAGGTCGGCACCGCCGGCACCGGCACCGCCGGGACGATCACCATCGATGCCGGCAGGTCGATCGATGCGGCGGCCGACGCGGTGCTGACCGGCGCCATCGTCAACAACGGCACCATCTCAGAAACCGGGGGCAGCCTGACCCTGGCCGGCAGCCTGTCCGGCAGCGGCGTGCTGCGGATCGGCGCTGGCGCCACCGTGGTGCTGGGCGGCAGCGTGGCCGGCACCGGACAGATCGTGTTCGCCGGCGCCGGCGCGGGGCTGGTGATCGGCAGCCGGACCGCCATCACCTACGCCAACGGCATCCCGGTGGTGACCCGCACACCCTACGCCGTGGCCGCCCGGATCAGCGGGCTGGCGGCGGGCGACAACATCACCGTCAGCAACGCCGCCATCACCGGTGCCCGCTATGTCGCCACGGCGCCAGCCTCGGCACGTTGACGCTGACGAGCGGCGCCAGCGTGGTGACCAGCCTGACCTTGTCGGGCAACTACGCCGGCAGCAGCTTCTTCCTGAGCCCCACCGTCAACGGCGCCACCAGCATCAGCGTCGTGGCCGGGCCACCGCTGCCCACCGTGACCTTGTTCGGGCCGGCGCTGGTCGGCCTCGGCCAGGATGTGGTGGTGGGCAGCGTGACCCCGGTGGCCGTCGGCGACAGGCTTGCCCTGGTAATCGACGCTCTGCCGCGATCCGGCACGCTTCTGCTGCTTGCCGATGGCAGCATCCACTATCTTGCACCGGCCGGGGCACCCGCCGCGCAGGCCGTGGGGCTGGCGTTCCACGTCACCGACCAGGCCGGCCGTTCCAGCGGCTTGCAGGCGGCCAGCATAACCGTAAACCCGGGCCCATTGCTGCGGCCTGTCGCGGTGGTGGTCGCGGCCGGGCAGGGCATCGACCTGTCGGCGCGGCTGCATGCGCTGGCCCTGCCCGGCATGGTAGGCGACGTGCTGACCATCCGCGCCGTGAGCGGCGGCGCCGGCAGCGTCAGCTTGGCGGGCGGGACGTTGCGCTACGTCGGCAACGGCGCCGCCGACAGCTTCACCTATACGCTGGCCGACCAGCTCGGCAACGTCGCCACCGCGACCGTGCGCGTGCTGTCACCGGCGGCGGCCCGGGCCGGCATCACCGTGGCGGCGGCGCTGGCGCCGGGTGCGGTTACGGATGCGACGACCGTCGTCAGCGACACCGCTGCCGCAGTGGCTGCCGGGCTGGACGGGCTGGCCGCGCTGGCAGCCGCCGGCCGGCTGGCGGCGATCGGGCTGCTGGACGGTGGGCAAGGCGTGCTGGCGATCACGCCGGGGCAGGCGCTGGTCGACATCGGGGCGTTGGCGCTGGTCGCCACCCCCCATGCGCTGGTGCAGCACATCCTGGCCGCCGATGCCGCCACCGCCGTCCTGGCTGCCGGGTTCGCCGGCTTCGCGGTGGTCGACAGTGCCGCCGGCCTGCTCGCCGCCCTGAACGCGGTCGCGGCACTGGGCCGCCAGGGCCGGCTGACGCAGATCGTCCTGACCGGCAGCGGCGCGGTGCCGATCCTGTCGCTGTCGGCCGCACAACTGGCCGCCGGCATCGATGCCCTGGCGTGGATCGCAACGCCGTTCACCATCGCCCTGATCGATGCCGGCACGCCCGAGGTCGCCGTGCCGGGCTGGCAGCTTGGGTTGGTTGCCGTCGTGCTGGCGCGGATCACCACGCCGCACATCGTGTCAGTCACGTCCGCGGTACGCGCCGCCACCGTCGCCGGCATGGCCGATCTGCCCGGCAGCCTGACGGTGCTGGACGACACAAGCAGCATCGCCGACGCCCTCGGCCTGCTGGAATCCGCAGCGCAGGCGGGCAAGCTGGCGTCGATCCAGCTGCGTGGGCCCGGCCCGCAGGTGCTGAGCCTGACCGCCGCCCAGCTGACCAACGCCGCCAACGTAATTGCAAAGCTGTCGTCCAACCGCGTCTTGTCGCAGGTGATCACCGCCGCCGAGGCTGCCAGCCCGGTCCTCGACCCGCGCTTTACCTCGTTCACCGTGCGGGACACCAACCTCAACCTGATGGCAAACCTGGACTCCGTCGACGCCCTGGCACGCGGCGGCGAGCTGGTGCGGGTGCAAACCACCGAGGCGGCGACTTACCTGACCGTGACCGCGGCGCAGTTCGGCCGCGACGTGGTGGCGCTGTCGTTGCTGGCGGCCGAAGGCGGCGTGGTGATCCGCCTGTCCGATGGCGGCACGCCGCCGATCGTCGTCGCGGCCGACCTGCTCGGCAGTTCCGCCGTCCGCATGGCGTTGAACGCGATCGCCGATCCTTTTTCTCTGGTCCTTGCAGGATCGTTCGGCGCCGGCGCTGCTGCTGCGGTCGTCGGCGAGAACGGCCGCGTGCTGGCCAGCCTGGCGGCGCCGCTAGACGTGTTCGACACCGCCGCCGGCATCGCGGCCAACCTGACCGGGCTGGCGACCCTGCTGGCGCGCGGCCGGCTGGGTGTCATCACCCTGCACGATGGCGGGGCGCTGCCGGTCCTGAACATCTCGCCCGCCGATGCCATCGGATTCACCGGCGTGCTGGCCCACATCGCCTCGCCGTTCGCCGTGGCCGGATTCTTCGGCAGCGCCGCGAACTTCATGGCGCAGATCGCTGGCCTGCAAAGCCTGGCCGTGGCTCAGCCAGGCGTCAGCTACGCGCTATCCAATGCCGGCACCCCTGTGCTGACGCTGACCGCAGCGACCCTGGCCGCCAACCTGCTGGCGCTGTCGCGCATCGCCTCGCCGTTCAGCATCGCCTTGTCCGACGGCGGCACGCCCACGCTTGCGGTGACCGGCTGGCAGCTGGCCAACGGCGCCATCGTGGCCGTGCTGGGGAAGCTGACGGCGACGTTCACGCTGCTGGTGACGGACGTGCTGGACGCGTCCGCCGCCGCCAACTTGGCGCCGCTGGCAGCGCGTCTGAGCACGGCGGTGGCGGTGCTGGACACCGGCGCGGCCATCGCCGCCAACCTGCCGGCACTGAACCTGCTGGCGGCGGCCGGCCGGCTGGCCAACATCACATTGCTGGAAGGGCAGGGGACCAGGATCGTGCTGACGGCGTCGCAGGCGGACGCCAACGCCGCCGCCCTGGCGCTGGTCAACACACCGCATACGCTGGTCCAGCTGGTGGATGCGGCGGCTGTCATGCCAAGCCCGGGCTTCGGCAGCCTTGCGGTGCACGACACCGCGGCTGCGGTGCTGGCCAACCTCGCCGGCCTGCAGGCGCTGGCCAACGCGGGCGTGCTGGCGTCGATCACTCTGACGGACGGCGCGGCGCTGAACCTGACAGCCGCATCCCTGCAGGCCAACGCCGCGGCATTGTCGCGCATCGACGCGTCGCGCCTCACCCTGACCGATGTCGGCACCCCAAGCTTGACATTCGATGCCGGCGCGCTGAACGGGCCTGCCTTGCGCGCGGCCGTGCTGGAACGCGTCACGAGCGTTTTCAGCCTGACGGTGCAGGGCGTGACCGACAGCGGCCTGGCCGCGGCGCTGGCGTCCAGTGCGAAGCTGCTGGGTAGCCTCGCCGCTCCGTTGATGGTGATGGACACGGCCGCGGCGGTGGTGGCGAACCTGGCGGCGTTGCAGCAGCTTGCCGCCGCCGGTCGGCTGGGCAGCGTCCGTCTGACCGACGTCACGATGCCGAGCCTGGCGCTGAGTCCGGCCGACCTTGCCACCTACGCCGCGGCGCTCGCCCAGATCGTGACGCCGTTCATCACCGCTTCGCCGGTGCAGGTTCCTGTCAGCCTGACGGCGTCCGGCCTGCTGGCGCAGCTCGGCGCGTTGCAGGCGCAGGCGGCGGCCGGCATCCTGGGCGTGGTGACGCTGACCGATGGCGGCACGCCGACGCTGGCAATGTCGGCCGGGCAGTTCAGCGCCGCCAGCTTGGCGCTGGCGCACGTCGCCGGCAGCTTCGCCATCACCCTGACCGATGCCGGCACGCCGACCCTGCAGCTGTCAGGTATCCGGGCCGGCCTGTTCGCCCATGTCGCAACGCCGTTCCAGCTGACGGTGGCAGGGCCGGTCGATGCCGCGACCGTCGCCGCCGTCGTCGCGGCGGGGCTGACCGGCCGGTTGGGTGCCGCACTGACGGTGGCCGACCACGGCAGCGCCATCGCCGCCCATCTGGACGCGCTGCAGCTGCTGGCCCAGGCCGGCCGATTGGGCGCCGTTGCCATCCAGGACGACAATCCGGTCCTGGCATTGACCGCGGCACAGCTTGCCGCAGACGCCGCCGCGCTGTCCGCGATCTCCGCACCTTACCGGCTGTCGCTGGTGACGAGTGCCGCGGACGCCGTACTGACGGCTCCGTTCGCGTCGGTGACCGTGCGCGACTCCGCGGCAAACGTGCTCGCCGCATTGGCAATCCTGGCGCCGCTGGCTGCCGGCGGCCGACTGGACAGCATCGAACTCACCGGTTCCGGCGTGCTCGGCCTGATGGCAGCGACGCTTTCAACCGCTGCGGCGGTGCTGTCGCATCTGTCCGGCAGCTACTCGATCGTGCTGCTGGATGCAGGCACGCCTGGTGTCGTGCTGCCGGGCGATCTGCTGAGCGACGCCGCGGTGCGTCGCGCGGTGCTGGACCGGATCTCCAGCGTCTTCACCCTGACGGTGACCGGCGCCGTTTCCGCAGCGACGGCAGCAGCCGTGCTGGGCGAGAGCAGCCGAGTCCCGACCAGCCTCGCCACCGGCCTGGTGGTGCTGGACAGCGCCGCCGCCGTGGTCGCCAACCTCGTCGCTCTGGAGGCGTTGGCCGTCGGCAACCGCCTTCAGGCGATCGACCTGACCGATCCGGGTGTGGCATCGCTGCGGCTGACGGCGGCGCAGGCGGCGATGTTCTCGCACGCGCTGGCACGGATCACGGCGCCGTATGTGGCGGGGGTGGCGGGCGACCGGCTGTTCCTGACCGCCGCCGGATTGCTGGGCCAGCTTGAAACCTTGCAGGCGCAGGCGGCCGGCGGGTTCCTGACCCATATCGATATCATCGATGCCACCGCCCCGGTGCTGGCGATGACGGCGGCGCGCCTGGCCGCGGACGCGTTGGCGCTGGGCCTGATCGCGACACCGTTCAGCGTGGCGCTGACCGATGCCGGGCCGGTGGTGCTGCATCTGACCGGCGCCCAGGCCGCCAACGCGGGCATCGTCGCCATGCTCCGCCAGATCGCGACTGCGTTCACCCTGGTGGTCGACGGACCGATGGGTGCCGGCGCTGCAGTGGCGCTGGGGCAATCGGCGGCCTGCGCCTGGCCGCGCCGCTTGCCGTCACCGACAGCGCGGCCGGCATCGCCGCCAATTTGGACGGGTTGCAGGCCTTGGCGGTCTCCGGGCTGCTGGGAGCGGTGGTGCTGGCCGATGCGCCGGCAGCCCTGGCGGTCACCCAGGCCACCGCCACAGCGGATGCGGCAGCGCTGGCGGCGATCACCAGCCCCTTCACGCTGTCGCTGATCACCATTGCCGCGGGCGCCGCCGCTGTTCTGACCGGCCGCTTCACCACGTTGACGGTGCGCGACACCGCAGCCGCCATCATCGCCAACCTGCCGGCGCTGGAGGTGCTGGCGGCAACCGGCGTGCTGGCCGGCGTACAGGCCACCGACACCGCGGCGCTGAGCCTTTCGGCGGCCACGGTCGCCGCCGGCATCGACGCCCTGGCAGCCGGCGGCTTCCACGTGACGCTCACCGATGCTGCCGTCCCCACCATCCACATCGCCGCCTGGCAGGTCGATGCCGCGGTGCTGGCGGCGCTGAACCGCATCACCGGAGCGTACGTGCTGGTGGTGGACGGTGCGCTGCGGGCGGTCGACGCCGTACGCTTCGCAGCCGTCGGCGGCGCCGCGCTGTCCAATCTGCAGGCGCTGTCGCTCCAGGTCAGCGACGATGCCGCGGCGCTGAGCCCTGCCATGCTGACCTCGTTGCAGGCCATGGCGGGCAAGATCGCCAGCCTGGACCTGCGCGCGCCGCACGCAACGTTAAGCCTGACGCCCACCCAGGCTGCCGGCTTCGCGACCATCCTGAGCAGGATCACCTCGCCCCATGTCCTGTCGCAGACGGTCACGGCGGCCGGGCTGGGCAGCGCCACCCTGGCGGCCGGGTTCGCCAGCTTCACCGTGGCCGACACCGCCGCCAACATCGTGGCCGCCCTGCCGCAGATCCAGGCAAAGGCGGCAGCGGGCCTGCTCGGGCGGCTGCAGCCCGCCGATGGATCGATGTTCAGCCTCAACGGTGCGGCGCTGAACGCATCGCTCGAAGCGCTGGCGGCCATCAACCACGGCGCGTTCCCGATCGTGCTGACCGATGCCGAGGCGCCTGTCGTCATCGTCCCGGCTGGGCTGCTGGGCCCGGAGCTGCGCCACGTGCTAGATGCGATCGTGTCGCCGTTCCAGCTGCGCATCGCGGGCGCGCTGGATGCCGGCACCGCCGCTGCCATGGCGACCGAGAGCAATCACGTGCTGGCCAACCTGACCGGACAGCCTGACGTAGCCGACACCGCAGCGGCGATCGGGCGGGCTTTGGACGGGCTGCAGGTGCTGGCGCGACTGGGCCATCTGGGCGGCGTGATGGTGCTGGGCGGCGGCGCCGGGCCGATTACCATGACGGCTGCCCAGTTCGTTGCCGACGCCGACGCGCTGTCGCACCTGACCGGCAGCTACAGCTTCGCCATTATCGGCGCGAGGGCAGCCGATGCGGCGGTGATGGCTGCACGCGCGCGTGTCGCCAGGGTGTCGGTGCTGGACAGCGCGGCTAACGTGACCGCCAGGCTCGAAGCGCTGCAGGTGCTGGCGCAGGACGGCAAGCTGGAGGGAGTGGCCTTCACCGATCCCGGCGTGCCGGCCCTGGTTCTGAGCCTTCAGCGGCAGGCGGCCGATGCTGACGCGCTCCTGAAGATAGATGTTCCGTACAGCCTGGAAGTGCCGGTGGGCAACGCCACCGGGTTGGATCTGGGCGTGCAGGCCTATGACTGGCACAGCCATGCGCTGCTGTCCGGCGTGCAGCTTGCGGTGCTCGGCCAGGGTGACAGAGCTGGCAACATCAGCTTCCGATCGGTGCATCTGGACGGCGCCGGCCGCGTGGTGGCGGAGCTTTGGGTGGATGCGTCGGGTGGGGTGCAAAGCCTGGGCCTGAACATGACCCTGCCCGACGGCGCCAGTGCCGGCTTTGCGGGTGCCGCCGGTTTCCCATCTGGCTGGGTGGTGCAGACCAACACCGCCGCCGGCCGTTTCAGCCTGCAGGCGATCGGCACCGGCAGCGCGCTGGCCGGGCTGGCCAGGGTCGGCACGCTGACCTTCGACGTGCCGGGGTCAGAGGGTTTCTCGCTCGACCTGACCGATGGCGCGGTCGGCGGGCAGGCGGCCACGCCGTTCTCGATCGCCTTCAGCCACCATGCCACGGGGGCGGACGGGACGGCGGCACTGACCGGCGTGAGTTTCGACAGCTACGCCATAACCGCCACCCGCAGCGCCGCCGACGCCGGGCGGGCGACCACCGCCGCCGACGCGCTGGCGGCGTTGCGGATCGCCGTCGGGCTCAACCCGAACAGTGCACCGGGGGGCGGCATGGTGCCGGCGCCGCTGGTGTCGCCCTATCAGTATCTGGCGGCGGACGTGAACGGCGACGGCCGGGTGACCGCGGCGGACGCACTGGCGATCCTGCGCATGGCGGTAAAGCTGCCCAGGGCGCTGGCGCCGCGATGGATTTTTGTCGACGAAGCCGCCAGCTACTGGGACCCAGTGGCGCTGAAGTTCGCCTCGACCCGCGGCAGCGTCGGTGTGGTGGCCGTGGCCACGGCGGCGGTGCCGAACAAGATGGGCGTCAGCCTGGTGGGTGTGCTGACCGGCGCGGTGCTGGGGCGCTGGGCACCGCTGGACGCCGCCGGTCGCGCGCTGACGCCGGACCGCTACGCCTCGCTGCCCACGGCTTACTTCCAGAACCTGAGCGCTGCCACCGACACGCCTGCGGACCGGTTCGGCTACGCTGCCGCAGCCGGCGGCACCAGCCTGGCTGGCGTCAAGATCACCGCCGGCAACGGTCTGCCGACAGCCCGGGTGGCGGTTTATGACAGTGCCGCGAACATCGCCGCGTCGCTGGACCGGCTGCAGACCTGGCACACGGCCGGGCGGCTCCAGTCGCTGACCTTCATGGAGACCACGACGCCGATCGTGAAGCTTTCGATCGCGCAGTTCGCTGCCGACGCCGGCGCGCTGTCGACCGCGACCGGCATCTACCGGCTGGACATCGACGCCGGCCAGAATGCCGCCAGCGCTGCGGCAAGTGGGGGATCGATACTCAGCTTCGTGGGCACACCTGACCAGATCGCCATCGGCAGCAGCGCCGCGACAATCCATTACACGCTGACACCTGCATCAGGAGTCGCAACGATCGCAAACTTTCGTTATGATACAGACAAACTGGACATCGATCTGGGAACACATGCGACGACGGACCTTCTGATCCGCGACGTATCGGCGAGCGGACGGCAGGCCATTGCCATCTCGGCCATCGGAGACGGTGGGCACATGGTCGTGCTGACCGGCTTAGCGCCGGCTGCTACGAGCGCGGATCTGGCATCGCAGCACCTGGTGATCCTGAACGGGCATGCGTTGATCGGCTGACCTGCACACGGATTGAAATTTTCGGGAGACGGCCAAAATGACCCTCGCCATCGATTTTACTGAGTCATTTCAACTGGGAAGCTCGACCGGAGCCACTTTCGACACCGTTTCCGTCCAATTGACGGTTGGGACGGGATATGGCGCCACGGTTGGCAGTTTCGACATCACCTCCCTGAACTTCGATCCAACGGCCGCGACCTATTTTGAAGTGGTTGCGGGCCCAGGCTTCTTAATTTCTACCAATCCCGGTTCGGGAACGCTCGACTTCGCGGGGATTGTTACTGGTGCTGAGGTTGCTCCCGGTGCTTCGTTGGCAACGATCGTCTTTCATCTCACCAGCGGCGCCACGGGCGTGGTGCTCACCAACATCGCCGGCGACCTCAATTTTGATCCTTTGAGCTCCCACGCCGACGTTCCCTGCTTCGCGGCCGGCACGCTGATCCGCACCCGACATGGCGACGTGCCGGTGGAAACCCTGCGCGAAGGCGACGAGGTTATGACCTTGCTCGGCGGTCGCTGGCCATGCCTAGCATTACAGTTGCAATTTCAGTTTAAGATGTGAGCTTTTTGCCATGGCTTGGTGTGTTCGTCGCCAGAGCGACCATGCGATGACGTGGGCAGGCTGAATGCGGCGTTGAGCGAGGCGCGTGGC
>JAABUT010000529.1_pt1 | contig 59516 bp, 50 predicted proteins | sample 5559281 | NCBI WGS metagenome assembly JAABUT01 (sample SAMN10711880, study PRJNA513359) | rock metagenome | isolation source: Antarctica rocks | place: Antarctica: Victoria Land, Ricker Hills nord | collected 2016-01-04 | reverse complement strand
GCAACTTAAGCAGAGCAGCCTCTGCATAAGGACTTAATTTTTTTTCATGATTATAAAATTTAGGGGCTTAAATTACAATAGTTAATCCGATGTTAGGTTTCCCGAGGAACGAGGGTTCGGTTCAACAAATACTTTGATGAAACTGTAATGGGAAATGAAAAACCAATCTGTGCAGCAAGCTGAAAATGATGAAACTGTTGCTTGTTTGCATAATATACATTTGCTGAAGGATTTGCATACAAAGCGTTTGAACTGATGAGGTAGCCGGGAGAAATACCTGCAGAAATCAGTAAAGGTTTTGCCGGGTTTTTATTGATTCTATATTCCAGCGAAACAGGCAACTCTGCCAGTTGATATTTATTCGAATATCTTGTGGAATTGCCAATAGTATAATAACCATTTACAGATGTTGTTTTTTCAAGTAATGAATCATAAAAAGTTCTTTGCTGAGTCACTTTGCTTCCTACCGCTGATTTTACACTGTACAGATGATAATCTGCCCCTGCAGATACAGTTAACTTTTTCGAAAGCTTTCTTTTTAAAAATATACCTAAGCCGAATGAAAAACTGCTGCTAAAGTTTTTAATTGTATTGGCAGAATAACTATAGTTTCCGCCGGGCAATACGGTTGGTGAAGAAGAATAATCCTGTGCATAATTTTTTTGCACCAGGGGAAAACCGGAAAGATTTTTAGAAATACCGCTATATACCGTAAAACCCAATTGCCATTTCTTGTTTACTATTAATTTTTTATCAATAGGTTTTTTACCTGGTGCATTAACTGAAGTATCTTTTATAAAATTCGTCTTGCCGGAGTTGTCTTTGCTTTTTATTAAAGTATCCATTTTTGCTGTTGTTGCTGCCGGGTTATAAAACCTATGAGGAGCTAAAGCTTGCTGCGTGTATTTTTTTTCTTCGTTATAAGTTTTGTTGTATTCTTTCTTTTGACTTGCAACCGGTGTTTGGTTAATAACCTTTGCGGAGGCAATTTTTGATATCGCATTATTTATTATTTCTGTTTGCTTCAAACGCTTTATGTCATTTCTTTTGAAATATTCAATACTTTTCAGTGAATGGATTTTTTGTATTTTATTGCGACTTTTTAAAGAATTGTCTGTGTTTTGTTTTATCCGGTAGTCTTCTCCTTTGGAAGTATTATTGTTTACTTCATTTATTACAAGTTGTTTATTATTATCATTATTGATTAACCACCATGCCGATGTGCCGGCCAGCAATACCAAGCCGGTAAACAACCAATAGAGAAAGATTCTTCGTCTCTTTTTCGCTTTCTCAATTTTATCAGACACCTGTTTCCATACTTCATTATCGGGAACAAGCTCAAACCCTTCCATTTTGTCCTTGATCTTTTTTTCAAATTCATCTGCTTGCATACGTCATGTTTTTTGTTCCGGAGGTATTAGTTATCCAGCTAATGAGTAAATGCCTGGCCCGCATGTATTGCGAACGCGATGTGTTTTCACTGATACCAAGCATCTGGCCAATCTCAACATGAGAAAAACCTTCAATTGCATACAGGTTAAAAATAGCCTGGTAGCCGGTGGGCAATTGCCTTATCAACTGTGCCAACTCCTTTGCATTTAAAAGAACGTCAGGATTATCGTTGTCGATGACGTGCAATTCGGTTGAGTCGAACAGCAGATCGTATTGATATTTCTTACTTTTCTTCAGGTAATTAAGCGCTGTGTTTACCATTATTCTTCTTATCCATGCTCCCAGTTCACCCTCTTCATTGTATTGATCTAAAATTTTAAAAACCCTTACAAACCCATCCTGAAGCACATCTTCAGCGTCTTGTAAACTTTTTGTGTAGCGGTAACAAACGCCAAGCATAGCCGAAGCAAACTGATCGTAAAGCTGCTTTTGTGCGGCTGCTTTTCCTTTCAGGCAATTTTTTATAAGTTGTGTTTGATCGGTCATTCTCCTGGTTCAAGCAGGTTGACATTGCTTTACGAGATAGCGTTGCATTAAATAAAAAAATAGTTTAAATTGATTTATGGGAATAAAACAGGGTTCAAATAGCTTTCTATAAAAAAAGAAGACAACAGATATTTTTCAATTAATATTTTTTAGCTAATCATTATTTACTCTCGCAGCAACGAGGGTAGCAGTGTAATAAAAAGTTCGGAAGGTGAGTATTTAACTAAGTATTAGATAGTTATTTCTTTGACAACTTTTTTTTTCTGTTCCGCAGAAAAGTTAACTAAAATAACCCCCGCAAGAATAACAACGAGGGCAGCAATCTGAACATGGGTAATAGCCTCGCCGGCAATCAGCCAGCCTAAGAAAACAGCTACCAAAGGATTTACGTATGCATAAGTGCCTACGAGAGACGGAGGTCTTACGCTAAGCAGCCATATATAGGCCATATAAGCTACAAGCGATCCCATTACGATCAGGTACGATAGTGCCAGTATTGAGGAAAGTGACACATTTTTTATAATAAATCCTTCCTGTTCGCCTGTAAGCGCCCCGGTTGATAAAGCTACTATGCCGGCAGAAAGCATTTGTACTGCAGCTTTCATGGTAACGGAGGCATTTACCTCTTTGTATTTAGAATATAAAGAACCGGTCGCCCAGCCAATTGTACCGGTGAGGAGTACAAAAAAGCTGGTTAATTTCAATTTATTCCCAAAAAAGTCAATTGAGCCTTTTCCGGCAAATAACAGCAGTACTCCGGCAAACCCCGTAATGATACCTATAATAATTAATTTATTTGAAAAATTAAATTCCCATTGTCTTTTATCCAGCAGCACAAACCAAAGCGGAACAGTGGCAACAATAATGGCTGCAAGCCCGGAAGGTAGATATTGCTCAGCCCAGGTGACTGCACCATTGCCCATAAAAAGCATAAGGACGCCGCCGATACCGATAGTGATAAATAGTTTTAAGGAAGGTATTTTTTCGCCCTTTATTATACACCATACAAAAAGTACCAAACCGGCTATAGAAAAACGGGCTCCCAGCATAAAAAAAGGCGGAATGCTTTTAATGGCAATCATAATTCCTAAATAAGTAGATCCCCATATTATAAATAATGCAGCAAAAGCCGCAATAACTAATAGTTTAGCAGGTTTTCCAGAAGTACGGGTTTCTTTCATAATACTTTAAACAATGCTGTTTTCACTTTTAATAACGGCGGTGAAATTAAGACATGCATTGTCTAAAAAAAGAAAAAGTTTAGATGCGGTTTAAGTGGTCAATAGATAGAAGCAGCCGCGCTAAAAGATGCTCAACGATCTGCTGATGAACGTAATGCGACCCAACGATGATACATGAAGAACAAATGCCTGTATAAAAAAAATGAATGGTGTGTACGAATTGAATGTGTATAAACATAAAAGCGCGTGGGAAATTCAGCTTTTATACAGCAACATTATTTGGGGGCCCAAATGATATGGATTAAATTAAATTATTAGTAGTTTATTATTTTAAAAGAGTGACAGAACCGCTATACTTTGAAATTTTATTATCTGTACCAGTCACCTCTATAATATAATAATAAACGCCTACTTCTGCCCGTTTGCCATTCCATGTTCCGTTCCATCCATTAGCAGGATCATTTCCGGAAACATTATAAACTCCAAATATTTGTTTGCCCCAGCGATTGTAAATGGTGAAAGATTTTAAGTAGGCGGCATCATTTCCGGTAGGATAAAATACATCGTTAATGCCATCGCCATTGGGCGAAAATGCATTTGGAATAATAACTTTAGTATTGTTGTATTTTATGATAATATTGATATCGTCCTGCGCGAAGCAATGTGCATTTTCAACTGCTAACCTGTAGGTAATATTATTTGTTGTAATAAAACGCGGGTTGAGGCAATCTGCACAACTAAGGCCGGTGGAAGGTAGCCAGCGAAGCTTAATAACGTCATTCGAAACGGAAGGAGTGAGGACTACAGAACTGCGGGCAGTTATTGTTTTATCGGGACCTAAGTCAACGGTAGGATTATCGTATACAGTAACAGTTATTGAATTAGTATCGGTGTGGCATCCCATGGCATCATAGCCAATAACCTGGTAGGCAGTAGTAGTTTTTGGTGTGGCAACCGGATTTGGGATTGAAGAAGAACTTAAACCATCAGAAGGACTCCATAGATATTTTGGTGCACCCTCGGCAGTAAACTGAACAGATTTTCCGCTGCAAATATTATTAGTATCTACCGAAACAGCTACCTTAAAAGGCTGCAACACTTTTACACTAACGGAATCTGCAGAAGAACAGCCTGCCGCCGATGTTCCCTTCACTGAATAAATAATATCATTTGAAGGAGCAGCAGCAGGATTATTACAATTAGTGCAACTCAAAGTATTATCTGCAGAAACCCAGGTGTAAGCATCAGCTCCTGATACAGATAAAGAAACTGTGTTTCCTGCACATATGGTAGTATCGCGGGTAACATTTAGAGAGGGAACAGCATTTATAACAATCGGTTTTGTAACTGCAGAAACACAACCGCTGCTGTTTGTAACCGAGAGCGAAGCGGTATAATTTCCGGGCAGGTTATAATGCTGAGCCGGCGGAACCTGCAAAGAAGAAGTTTTACCGTTGCCGAAGTTCCAATTCCAGGCTGAGACAGCAGAAGTGTCATTTAGTATCTGTGCCGAAAAGGGTACTGAATCAGCAGCGCACGCACTGTTTTGAGCAACAATAGAAGGTGCAGTTGTTTTGGCAACTTTAATTACTAATGATGCTGAGTCGCTACACCCGTTTGCAGCGCTTACCTGCAGCTTTACTGTATATTTACCCGGGCTGGTGAAAGTGTGATCAGGGTTGGCAAGAGAAGAAACAGTGCCATCACTAAAAGACCAGCGGTAAAGAGTTATATTTTGTAAAGAGATGGTATTATTGGAAAAATGGACAGTTCCGCTATCGCATAAAATATTTTTATCGGCTAAAATATTGGTTTTAATATCATTGGCTATAATAGTATCTTTTCCTGAAATTACAAACCGGCATCCGGTTGAGTCTTCAACTATTAATTTAGGAAGATACAAGCCGCCTGTTTCATATAGGTGTGAGGAAACATTCCGAATCGTCGAATCGGTGTTGCCATCCTGGTAATTCCAATAAAATCTGACAGCAGTTTGAACGTCGGCAGTAAAGTCTACTTTCTCAGGGGTACAAATAGTTAACGGCGTATAGCTAAAGGCGCCTTTCGGACCTTTTACCACTATTTTTTTTGAACTTGTATCTGAGCAGCCCGTATTGTTTTTTGCCAGCAGCTTTACGATGTAAACGCCAGGTTCAGTATATATGTGGGAAGGATTGACCAGCGTGGATTTGGCATCATCATCAAAGTCCCACTCAAGCGTGGAAAACCCTACTGAAGTATTGGTAAACCTGACAGTTAACGGCGGACAGTTTACAAACGTGTCACTGATTGAAAAACCTGAAGCTGTTGTAATTACATTGATATAGCTTGTAAGTGAATCACTGCATCCATATACGTTTGATACCATGAGCTTAACCTGGTATTTTCCTTCTTTCTGATAAGTATGCAGCGGGCTGATACTGTCAGAGGTAGTGCTATCACCAAATTGCCAGTGATAAGTATTGTTTAAACCATTTGTCTGGTTAATAAAAGTGATAGTGGTGTTAGGACAAATCAATGTATCGGACTGAATAAATTTAGCTGCAGGTTTTATAATGGTGATGCTGTCAGGTGCAAAGATGCTGTCTTTGCAGCCGTAACTGTCTGTAACGGCCAGGTGAACGCCAAAGACGCCTTCTTTATTATATTGATGTGTAAAAGGAGGATTAGTGAAAGTCTGACTATTACCGTCTCCAAAGTTCCATAGCCAGTTGATGACAGGATGAATGCCGTCGGTTTTAGTTGAATCATTAAAAGTTATTGTATTTCCCGGGCAGGCTCCCGAAACTGAACTTTGAAAATTGGCTTTCGAACCAAATATATTTATTGGTACAGATGGATATAAGGTGTCGCGACAATTTAATATATCAGTAATAACTGCGGCCGCAGGATAAGTGCCTGGTGCAGTATACTGAGCGGTAACCGGATTAAGCGCAGTAGGAGCGGGGGGTTGTAAAATACCATTAAAATACCATGCATACGAACGTATATTCGCGGTATTTATATTTGTTACATTTAGATTTATCCCTGTATTAATACATTTAACCGAGTCACTTGTTATCAGCTTTCCTTGCTCTTTTATTACAATCACAATAGTTTTTACTGTATCGCTGCAATCTCCGTTTGTTACTATCAATTGTACAGGGTAAGAACCTGGTGCGGGAAAATTATAAAGTATTTTCTTATCAGTATAAGTTCTTCCGTCTCCGAAATCCCAACTCCAGGTTTTTGCTCCGATTGATTTATCAATAAAATCTCTTTGTAATGGGCTGCTGCATAAAAAAGCAGTATCAAACCTGGCTACCGGCGGTTTAACATGTATGTATCTGCGTTTCCTGAGCGTATCACTGCAGCCATAATTCGTTGCAACTAAGTATACTCTGAAATAACCGGTATCTCTGTACATATGCATTGGATTTTGCACGGTAGAAAGACTTCCGTCTCCAAAATTCCACAGCCAGTCTGAAATGGCTCCACCGCTTGAATGATCAGTAAAACTGACCGTTTGCGAAGCACAAACATCGCGGGGATCAGCATCGAAAGCTACTTTAGGCTTCGTGCCTGCTTTCACTGCACTTACCATAATTAAAGAATCGGTACAGCCTGAAGAGGTAATAATCAATTTAACATTAAAATTTCCGGGTGCAGTGTAAGTATGTGAAGGCGCTGAATCTGCAGAAGAGGTTCCATCTCCAAAATCCCAAAAGTAGCTGCTTACCTGCAAAGTACTATCCTGAAAAACCGGCACAGGTGTAATGGTTACCGGAATACAACCCTTAACAGGAAGGTTATTTATAGCAGAAATCTTAGGAGGAATTATTTTTACAAAACTCTCTTTTACTGTTGTATCGGTACAGCCATTAGAATTTGTTGCTGACAGACTTACGCTATAACTGCCCGGGGTGGTATAGGTATGTCCGGCATTTTGAACAGCCGATGTAGTACCATCACCAAAATTCCATAAATAAGAAATGCTGTTAGCGGTAGTATTGTTGAATGTAACATTTAGAGGTACACCGCAACTATTATTATTGACAGCGGTAAATGCTGCTTCAGGTTTAGGTAATATTGTTATTGCTTTTGAAATTGAATCTTTACATGAACCAAAATTGGTAACTAATTTAACCTGGTATATACCCGCAACTGCGTAAGATTTTAAAGGATTTGCCCCGGCAGAAAATGTACCATCACCAAAATCCCAGAAAGAACCTGTAAATGAAGAAGGGTTAGATGTATTTGTGAGCTGAAAAGCGCTTCCGGGACAAGCAGCATCAGGTTTTGTGAAGTCGGCCTTTACAAAACCAATATTTATCGCTTTAGATTTAATTAAAGTATCTGAACAGCCATAGCTGTTTATAGTAATCAACTTTACACTATAAACACCTGCATTCTGATAATAGTTAACCGGGGTGGAATCTTCCGAAGTATTACCATCGCCAAAGTCCCATTTAAAAGTCAAAGCGCCCGTTCCGGTTGATTTATTTATAAAATTTACTTGTGCAGGTATCTGACATCCTGCCGATGAGGTATAGTCGAAGCCCGATGTAACTCCGTTTTTGAGCTTTATATAAGAAGGCCTGGAAATAAACTGAACGCAACCGTTGCTATTGGTAACTTTTAGTATGACCCTGAAATTTCCGGCAAAGGTATAAGTGTGCTCAGGATTTTGTTCATTAGAAACAACCCCATCACCAAAGTCCCACTCCCAGGCAGTAATGGTGCCTGAACCAGCAAGACTGTGATCTGCGAAATTAACTTTTAGGGGAAAACAGCCAGCCGTAGCTGAAGCAGTAAAATCAACAACAGGTAAAGCATTAACGGTTATGTATTGATTTTTTATTAAAGAGTCTATCCCTCGTCCATTTTTGATAATGAGTTTTACATTGTAGGTGCCGGGATTGAGATAAGTACCCACAGCGCTCTTACCGTTAGCGCCTGTGCCATTTCCAAAGTCCCACTTCCACGATGTAGGATCGCCGGTGGAATTATCCGTAAAATTTATAACCATTGGCGGACAACCTGAAAGCGGAGTCGCCGAAAAGTCTGCATGCAATTGCGACCTCACGATTGAAGGAAGGCACATAAACAAGAGAAACAAATACCTGATATTTACAATCGCAGTTTGCTTTCTGGCCATAATATAGTTATCAAATTACTGGTTGTATTAATCTTAGGTTTTTTTAAACAGAGGTACAGTATCTTTGTTCTGAAAGATTAAATCATTTATTTTTTAAATAAAAAGAGTTGCCTGAAGATAAAAAAGTTGCAATTCATCTTACTTATTATTTCAGCCTTAAATAGTAAAATGACTATTTAAATCAAAATCTTATTTTAGAAATTTTAAGACTTAAAAAGACTTTTTCGCAAACGAGCTTTAGTATTTAAAACCTTTTACCTGTTTTTCCCTGGTTTTTCTTTAATATGTTTTTAATTTAAAATAAATTCATTTTTAATTTTTGAGAAATTATTATAATGAAAATAACCTGGTTATTGAAGGAATATTGGCCTGCTAAGTAAATGAATATAACTGCCTGAGTGAAAATTGAACAAGCAAATATCTAAAAAACCATTTCAAAAAGAAATAAAAATTTGAATTTCGTATTTACTACTCTGATTTTTTTAACGCAGAGTTCCAGGGAGGTTTTCGCGGAGGACAGCAGAGTTAATAATTTATTTACAACCCTTTTTAGACCATTTGCTAATTTGGCACATTCGATCATTACTGCTGTAGTTTCATTTTCAGTCAGCATTTCTGTTATTTGTCTCTGTGTTTCTTTGCGTGTATTTTTCTCTGCACGAGGCCCATTAAGTGCTATACCAATCAGACTTAAGTAGCTACAGTTATTAAAAGATCTGCATGACAAAAGTTATTTTTTTTTAAAAGTCTAAACCATAACTTTCTGCATCAAGCACATCTCTCCATTGCTCTATCAGTTTTTTATAAGCTTTGCCTACAGGCATAATATTACGGTTGAGGTCATATAGTCCCAGTTCGTTTACATTACCTGCATTGTTTCTCAGTGCGCTGTCCCAATCGACCTGATGAAGAAGGCTATACCAGGTAAATCCTACAACAGGTACGCCATCCCGTTTTAGCTGGTGAACATTAGCCCATTCTTTGTACAGCCAACTGACCGAATTGGGCATTGTAATGTTTGTTTCAGTATGCATAATAGGGAGGTTGTAGCGGCTGTAATACTGGTGAGTAATTACGTAATAACCAAAAATTTCTCCCGATGACTCCGTTCTGCCATCAGGAAATACGACATGTTCGTTAGTAACATAATAATCGTTTCCCATAATACAGCGGGCATTTACCTGGTTGTCTTCAAACCAGTGGTATTCTTCCTTTTTCATTCCGTTTTCCTGAAGATATTCCCCCATTCTTGCTGAAATTGGATAGCCATAGGTAAGATCAAGCGAGAGAAATCTTTTTTCGTTCAAAAAATTTGCAAGCTTTTGAGAATCGGGATAAGACGGATGAAAAAATTCTGATGACTCACTTTGAATAAAAATAGCATTTGGCTGTACGGTTAGAATTGCCTGCATTGCCATTATATTGGCTTTACAACAATTTTTAAGGGCGTTTACAAATGCAGATTCACTCTTAAGTCTTTCATTCCACCATCCATATAATGCGGAAAAAGTGGCAGTAATAAATATTTCGTTAATCGGGGTATAATACTGCAAATCAGGAAAACGCGTGGCAAAAGCTTTAGCGTATTCAGCAAAATATTGAGGAAAATCAGGGTTTTGAAAATTTCCTATCCAGTCGGGTACACCAAAATGACACAGATCTACTATAGGAATAATATTAAGTTCGTTTATTTTTTTAAAAGTCTTATCAGTAAACTCCCAATCATACTTGCCCGGGCCAAGGTGCGTTTTATAGTAAGGCGAGCCATATCGTAAAAAAGAGATGCCAAGCGTTGCCACCAGTTGAAGATCATTTTCCCACTGCTGGTAATGCCCGGTTTTTTCAAGTTCATCTACTCTGAATACTGAACCATCTGGCAAAAGTATAGTAGGATAACTGTTTTCTATGCCTGTGGCAAACATAAATTGCTCAGATAAGATTTTGTTCATTAATATGTTTTAAAGAATGTCTAACCTTGCACCATCTGCCACAAGGGTAGTTCCATTAACAAAAGATGCATCGTCTGAAGCCATAAAACAAATGGCAGCAGCAAGTTCTTCCGGTTTGCCAATTGCCCCTGTTGGCTTTTCCACGCCGCTTTTAACGTTGGGATTATTCCCCAGCATTGGCGTATCAACTGAACCGGGGGCTACACAATTAAAGCGAACCTGTGCAGAAGGATATTCCTGGCTCGCTCCACGTACAAAAGCTTCCATTGCCCCTTTGCTCGACGCATAAGGGATAACATTGGCAGTGGTTTCATGCGCATGTACCGAACTAACGTTTACAACTGCACCGTTGCTAATATGGGGTATGCAATACTTGCAAAATAAAAAAACAGATCGTACGTTTACACGCATTACCATGTCCCATTCATCGGCAGTAAGGTCAACAATTTTTTTAAAAGTCATCATTGCTGCGTTGTTGATCAGTACATCTATCCTGCCCCATTTCTCTAAGGTTTTGTCTACAGCCTGTTTTATTTCATCTTCTATACCTACGTCGCATTTTATGAAGGATGCAGTACCTTTTTGTGTAGAAATAAGGTCAACTGTTTCGTTGCCTCCTTCTTCGTTCCGGTCAATTACAGACACAGAACCGCCTTCGGATGCAAGCCTTAGAGCCGTAGCTCTTCCGATACCTGAACCTGCTCCGGTAACGATGCAGACTTTGTTATTGAAACGCATTATAATAATATTAGTTAACAATATGGAAAGAAGATATTGTACTAATGTTGTGCCATCCAAATGGCGGGGAGTAAATTGTTTTATGCTGATTTAAATTGGAAAGGTTGCGGAAGATTTCTCATATAGGTAATGACCGTAAAGAGTCAATAAAACCGGTAAGTGGTGCAATAAATTTTAAAATGCGTGCCTTATTCTGCAGTAATCGTAAACATTTATATTAGTGATTGCAACAAGATAAACAAGCAACCGACCTCTTATAACCAGTTAAAGGTATAGTAATGAAAACGGTGGAGTCAGCAATTAGCTAAAAAATTCACTCGGATGTTTCACCACCTGCTTCACCGGGCATATACAATAAAGATTATAAGCGAAGATAAGGCTATGTACAAGCAATTTGTAAAAGTGCAAGCAAAATAAATTAAGCAATTCAAACTATTGATTACCTAAAAAACAAGTAAAAGCCTGAATTATTTTTCGGGCTTTTACTTCCTTGTTCTGAAAGCAGGATCAGGGTAATAATGATTCTACCGCTACAATTCCTTTTGGAAGAATTCTCGCTTTTATTTCGTCGCTGCTGTTATTATGATCAACAAAACGTTTGACCGAATTATTGTAATATATTTCTCTGTCAGTTGCAATTAATGCATTGTCTCTTAAAGTATAAATAATACCAAATTTTTCTTCGTGAGATTTATCAGTCAATAGATCTGTATCTATCCTATAAAATTTTCGATCATCTTTAAACTGATATAAGAATTTAATTACTTCAAGTTGATGTTGTTGATCGGGGGCAATGTTTTTATCCATTTTATTTTGATTTTTTTGTAGTGATTTAATATCACAAACAATCGTTTAAAAAAGATAAAAGATGAGTTAAGGATGCATTTAGTTGCCTGGACAAAAAATAAATAATTTGTGTATGGCGGAAAGGAATTAAATAGAAAAGGATTAGATGACAAATATAATGCTTAAAGTTTTAAGTAAAGCAAGCGAATTGCGGATAAGTTATAAATACTAAACTAATAAGAAGAAAGAGGGGGCTTAAATTAATCTTAAAAAGATTAATTTTTTTAAGAAAGGTTTTTTTATATTTGCAAGAGCCGTTGAATTTGCTTTTCTAAAATATCTGACTGCTTAGTTACCAGATTGCTTTTTCTAATGAGGGTATTTTACTAATAGCGCTTTTGATTCCAATATTCTGGCAAAATAATCTATTTTAAGTATTTAAAAAACACACATTGTGAAGAAACATTACACTACTTTTTTTGAGCAACCTGTATTACGATTTTTTCTTAAATGCTGTTTTACAGCATTTATTTTTTCTCTGGCTTATGCTGCAGTTTCAGCTCAGTCGCCGGGTTCAGGTAATCCGCTGCTGGTTATTCAAAATCCTGATAACTTCCCATCTAATGATGTTTTTGTATTTTCAAGAGTCCAAATTCCCTGGACAAGAGATACTGTTTATAACACGAATCATGATACTACGATAATAAGAATTCGTAATCTCGGTCTTAGTAATCTTACAGTTAGTGGTATTTCCTTATCTGACTCCGCTTCCTGGAAAATAGTAAGCCTCGATACTTTACCTATTTCGGATAGTTCATTTCCGCTTACCATTGCTCCCCGGGATACTGCATTTTTAAAAGTAGCGTTTGTAGCAACCGACTCAATCTCAAGTATAAAAATTTTACATGATACACTTACGATAGCTTCAAACGATAATAATTTCCCTGAAAAAACTATTTTATTAAACGGGCTATTGCAGAGACAGGGAGAAGGAGAGAATGAGCCTTACGCTCAACAAATTATTAATACCTTCGGATTTAAAACCAACACTGGTTTTCCACATTATGATCCTGATCAGGGTGATCCGACAAAGCCTAAAGGTGATGAGATTATCCCTTCGTTCTTTGCTCGTGCAGACACAACCAGGCCCGTTTCTGTCAGGCAGATGGCTGCTTATCATACTTGTTGTCATAATTCAGATATAATTTTCTGGTATCCTAAAGGAACAGGTACTTACACGAATGTATTAAGTCATTTGGCACAGGACGCCCAGTCCCTTTTACCTAGAAAATCTTCGGGTGCGTTAGTTGCCCAGGCATATTTTACTCCTCAAACTCCTTTCGGTTTCCGCATAGGCTACGTAGATAATACGGACGATAGTAAAAATTTCCAAGGGAAAATAGCGATTCGCGTTTGGAAAGCAATTGATGCGAACGGAAATCCGATTGCTAATTCCTATATCATATCAGATGATCACTCAGGCTCTACGACTACTAATTATGACTATCAGGATAATATGTACTTGATAAGCAATATCAGGCCCGATAGTATTCCTGCATCGTTTTCTGAAATGAAACCAACTCCCTCAGATGTAGATTTTGGTGAGCATATTTTACAGACTGATACTTCTTTCCAACTGAAGCTTACCAACCTCGGAAGAGTTTATAATGATACTACTTCAGATCCGGCGATAAAAATATCTTCTATAATGATAACCGGAGAAGACAGCTCAGAATTTTCTGCTTCAAAGCCGGTAAACGCCACTGTAAATGCACAAGACAGTACCACCCTCACTGTACATTTTGCACCTAAGACTCAAGGCTTAAAGATTGCTGATTTGTTGATTTATTATAATAATTCCTTGTCTCCGCTTCGTGTTCCGCTATATGGTATTGCGAGATCTTCCGATACTATGGTAGTGGTTAATTATCGTATAAACAGTGGCGATTCCACTCCTGTAACTATAAATGGAAAAACATGGGCCGCAGATACTCAATACTCATTTAATAACATTCAGCCGTATGAGAATCCCCAGGTACACGAGATTGCAGGAACTGATGAAGACACATTGTATTTAAAAGAACAATCTTCTAATGGAGAGAGAAGGCCTTTTAATTATCAACTTCCCTTAGATAGTGGTGATTATGTGGTTCGCTTACATTTTGCTGAAATTTATTGGGGAGCTCCTGGTTCTGGCATAAATGGCGGAGTTGGGTCAAGAATAATGAATATAGCGCTTGAAAATCAAAACCGGTTAGTAAATTTTGATGTGACAAGTGAGGCAGGCGGAGGAGCGACAGCGCTAATTAAAAATATACCTGTAACCGTATCTGATGGTAAATTGAATATTGACTTTTCGGCTAACATAAACAGGCCAATGGTGGTTGCGCTGGAAGTATATAGCTTCCGGGCCGGTTCTGTATTGTCTTCAGCCGATCCTGTAGTAAATGTTTTGCCTGAAGCTAATAAACTTAAAAGTCCGAAAGTCTATCCAAACCCTGTACAAAAAAGGTTTAAGATAGAGTTTCCAAGCAATTATTCCGGTTACTCTACGCTTCAGATTACAGATGCGCTCGGTCGTGTTTACAACATGGGAAGAGTAAAACTGCAACGCGGAATTTCAAACAACACAGAAATCGATATTTCCCGCTTATCGCTGAAACCCGGATTTTATTATCTTAGAATACTTTCTGATACCCGGCCACCGGATATAATTAAACTAATCATAGAGTAGTTTTTTGCGGGGCATTCAATAAGAGTCATTTACAACAAAAGTAAATGGCTCTTATTATTTCAGCCAGTTTTTACATCTGACAACAATAGTACAAGAAACGATAACGCGGGCTAAATTGCCAGGCTTAGCTATTAAATTGCTTTTGAATTTAAGAATATCAGACAGATAAAAAGTTAATTAAAATCTTTAATCATGACACGTAATCATAACTACTGTGTAACTATAAAATGGACAGGCAACAAAGGGCAAGGAACAATTAATTATAGTTCATATGGGCGCAGTCATATTATTGCAGCTAAAGGCAGAGCTGATATTGCAGGTTCCTCTGATCCCGCTTTTCGTGGTGATCCGGCTATGTATACCCCCGAAGATTTATTAGTTGCATCTCTTGCCGCGTGTCACATGCTCTGGTATTTACACTTGTGTGCAGAAGCTGGTGTTGTGGTAATTGATTACTATGACAACGCAACAGGAATACTGGCAGAGACTGAAAAGGGTGGGGGACAGTTTACAGAAGTAACGCTGTGGCCGGCCGTGACTGTTGCAGAAGCTTCTATGACAGACAAAGCAAATAAATTGCATGAAAAAGCTAACGAACTTTGCTATATCGCAAACTCATGTAAGTTTCCTGTTTACCATAAACCGTCCTGTAACGTTTTAGAAGCTGCCGATATATAAGGTTTTAAAACATTTTTTATAATTGCGCAAAGAAGGAAATAAAGTATTTTACGCTCTTAATCGCTATACCAAACCTGTTAAACTACCTTTTTAAAAAATACTGTGTCTTCTTTTAATTATTTCTAAACCTTCCTTTTAAAAATTATGTGGTGGATATATGCTTTACTATCGGCTTTCTTTGCAGCGCTTACAGCTATTTTTGCAAAAATCGGCATAAAGGGCGTTGATACAGATTTGGCAACCGCCATACGAACGGTTGTCATCTTACTGCTTGCCTGGTCTATTGCTATTTTCAGAGGTGGCGCCAGTACTATTCATACATTGACAAAGCATAATTTAATTTTCCTTTGTTTATCCGGTGTTGCCACAGGCCTTTCGTGGATATTTTATTTTAAAGCATTACAGTTAGGAAAAGTTTCCCAGGTTGCTCCTGTCGATAAAATGAGTGTTGCTATTTCTATAATATTAGCGGTCATTTTTTTAGGCGAGCCTTTAACCATTAAATCTGCTGTCGGCGCTTTACTTATAATTGGAGGAACAATAGTTTTAATTTTATAGAAAACAGTTTTCTTCTATTTTTCAACTTATCGTATGATTACATTTTCTTTTAACGAAAGGTTTTAGATAATCAACTGTAATTTTAATTTTTGGTAAAAAGCACCACAACTGTAAAGATTATCAACACTGCATGTTTTTTGCTGTTTATTAAATAATCTGTAACCTGCTTTCCGATATCTATATAAAAACAAATTAAACTTCATTACCTGCTTCCGCTTTTTGTACCTGAAAAAGAATATAGATGAAAAAGAATATTTTTTTCTTTTTGATTTTTTTTGCCTCTGCTTCCATTGCACAGCCGGTAAGGTTGCAGCTATCAGGCGGGTTTGCTAATTATAGCGGCGATATTCAGCAAAGAATGTTTACGCTCAAACAGGCAAATACTGTTATAAGCGCGGGAGGCACTTTCAGTATCACCGATAAATTTGCTCTACGCAGCGATTATTCTTTTACCCGGCTTGGCGCAGATGACAAGCTGAACAAACAAGAATTAAGAGTAAGAAATTTAAATTTTAAAACTATTATCCAGGAGTTGACCCTAATGGGTGAATATGATTTTGCTGACCTCAGTGTGCAGCGTTTTTCCCCTTATGTTTTTGCCGGCATTGGTATTTTTCATTTCAGTCCATACACTTTAGACACGGCGGGTAAAAAAGTTTACCTGGTTGGGCTAAGTACAGAGGGGCAGGGCCTGCCGGAATATAGTGCCAGGAAAGTGTATAAAACAACGCAGTTTAATATTCCTTATGGTGCAGGTATAAAATACGCCTTATCTGACGATTTGTATGTAGGATTTGAAATAGGTTTTAGAAAGCTTTTTACAGATTATCTCGATGATGTAAGCACTACTTATGCAGACAGGAATGTACTTCTTAACAGAAAAGGTGCTGAGGCGGCAGCGTTTGCATTCCGGGGCGATGAACTGAAGCCACCTCTGCCATATCCGGCAGCCGGCACACTCCGCGGCAATAGTAAGAAAAACGATTATTACTACTATGGTCAATTTCGGGTGAGCTTTCGAATGCCCTGGTTTGATAGAGAGGGTAGCAAAACTGATAAAAGAAATAAGCGCCGGCTCGGATGCCCTTCGTGGCATTTATAATTTTAAACTTCTTCTTACGCGTGGCTTTTTTTCTACATTTAAAATGTATTTAGACAAAAATGTTACATTATTGAAAAAAGGGCTTTTTATTAACGGTTTATATTTACTTAGTCTGCTTTTTAGTAGTATTACTATAGCGTTAGTATTTGGAGTATTTATACAAAACTAACGAGTACGAGGCGTGAATGATTCGTAGTAGCAAAGCATTTCAGCTCCGAAACGAGTAACAAACAAGGGGAAAAAATAAAGCACGATATTAAGTGCAGAAAGACAACAAAAAAAGGAAGCCCAAGGAATTGAGCCTCCTTTATAACCCTAAACCCTTAAAAAACATTAATAAAAGCTATAAAACCGTGCCATTAAATTGTTAAATCGGAAATGTATTATCCTGATCAATTTAAAATAATCGCATTAGTCTGCGGTTCATCAGTATTTATGAAATTATAATTTCTTATTTCGTTATATAAAGTATCTCTTTCCACCGGCTCTCTTTTCACTTGTTTTATTAAAGAAACCAGCTCGTTTGTGCTCATGGTTGGCTTTTGTTCTTCGCTTCCTGCCATTGAGTAAATTTTTGTAGTGTCATCAATCGTTCCATCAATGTCATTTACGCCAAAAGATAAGGTAAGCTGTGCATTTTGTCGTCCGAGCATTGGCCAATATGCTTTTAAATGCGGGAAGTTATCAAGATACAATCTTGCAATTGCATACATTCTCATGTCTTCCACAACACTGCTTTCCGGCACATTGCTCATGGCATTGTCGCGGTTCCTGAATTTAAGCGGGATAAAAGTATTGAAGCCGTGGGTTTCATCCTGCAACTGCCTTAGCCGCTCCATATGATCTACTCTGTGCCAAAACTTTTCTATGTGACCATACAACATGGTAGCATTAGTTTGCATACCGATAGAATGAGCTGTTTTATGAATATGCAGCCACCCTTCTGCATCTACCTTATCATCACATATCTGACGTCTTATTTCCGGGTGAAAAATCTCTGCTCCACCGCCCGGCAATGATTGAAGACCGGCTGCCTGCATTATTTTCAGACCTTCTTCCGCAGAAACTTTGGCTTTTCTAAACATATAATCCAACTCAACAGGAGTGAAGCCCTTTACGTGCAAATCAGGACGATGATATTTTATTTCTTTAATGACATTGACAAAAAAGTTGAGATCCATCTTAGGATGTACGCCTCCGACGATATGTACTTCCGTTACCGGTTGCCCATCGTATTTCTTTACGATATCCACCATATCTTTTACGCCCAATTCCCATCCTTCTTCACGATGTGCATACAATCTTGAATAAGAACAAAAGTTGCACGAGAAAACGCAGATATTGGTAGGTTCGATATGAAAATTGCGGTTGAAATAAGTTTTATTCCCATGCAATTGTTCTCTTACCCAGTTGGCAAGTGCACCCGTATAGGATAGTGAAGCTTCTTCAAATAAAAAAACGCCTTCATTGAAAGACAGTCTTTGCCTGTCTAATACTTTCCCGCCTATTCTTTTTAAATCTGTATTCTGGCATGATGCAACCAACTGTTCAATGTGGGAGCTATTATCTTTCATTGTAACTATTTAAAGCAAAATTACGAAGATAGAAGCAAGGGGCAAGCGACAGAGGGAGAGATGGAGAGCTATTAGCCAGTAGCTATGAGCGGGAAGCTTTAATAAACAAAATTTATTATATAGATAGCGCATTCTACTTACTTTAAAATTCTTTCTTTGTTTATTTAATTCAAGAGATACCTGGCGTTTATCAGAACAATTCAATAGCCTTACTTTTTAACACTTTTATTTTTTTCTTTACTTTTACTTTGCCGCTTTAAACCGATGTATGAATAGAACTTTTTTACTTGCGTTCAATGTTGTTTTATTAATTTTAGTGGGAATATTATTTTACCTGCATTTTTCTTCTGCTAAAAAAACAGCTTCGGATGCTGTTAGTGTCGCTGATACTTCTCCGGCTGGCCCTTTTAGAATCGCTTATTTTGACATGGACAGTATAGAAAGGAATTATGAATATCTGAAAGACGTTAAGAATCAACTTAAAGCTAAAGAGAACCAATTAAATGGACAGTTAAGCGGTATGAAGAACCGCTATATGAGTAAGGTAAGCAAGTTTCAGCAGGAAGCTCAGACGATGACGCAGGAAAGACAGGGCGCTATGCAGCAAGACCTTGTACAGGAGCAGAAAGTGATACAAAATAAGGAGCAGGCTATTAACGGCGAACTGCAGGATGAATCTTTTAAAAAAATGCAGGACGTAAATAAAACGATTGAAGATTTTTTAAAAGAATATAATAAAAACAAAGAATACGCTTATATTTTAGGGTATCAGACCGGTACTATTTATTATAAAGATACAAGGTATAATATTACGGAGCCTGTTTTAAAAGGGCTGAACGAGAGATATAAAAGTAAAAGTAAAGAGTAATTTATCAAGCATTTTTAGCTGCTATTTTATCCTGTCTCAGCAAATAAGGCAGGATTTTTTATTGCAACTTAAAGCCTTTTTTGCAGTGCATTATGTAATATGCTAATTAATAGTAAAGTAATTGTTTTTATAATTGTCTTAATAGTATTCCTATTTATTTCATTTCTTTGAAGGGTTGAAAACATGAAATAAAAGTATGCACGATTTTGATAAACTATTTGCCGGTTTTTCTGAGATGAAAGTGGCTGTCGTTGGTGATATAATGTTAGATACTTACTGGTGGGGAAACGTAGACAGGATTTCTCCTGAAGCGCCTGTTCCGGTTGTTGTTTTAGATGAAAAAGAGTTGAGAATCGGCGGGGCGGGAAATGTGGCGCTTAATACTGTGGCATTAGGCGCACAGACAGTTTTATTTTCAGTTATAGGAAATGATGATGATGGCAAAACATTAGTGTCGCTGCTTAAAAAAAATAATATTCAGACTGCCGATATAGTTGTTAGCGATACCCGGATTACTACAAATAAAACAAGGATTATCAGCCGCAACCAACATATGCTAAGGCTCGATGCTGAAATGACTAAAGATATTAACGAGAAGGAACAATTGTTATTATTTCAAAGCTTTTCAGAATTTATTGAATCCGAAAGACCTTCAGTTGTTATTTTTGAAGATTATAACAAAGGAGTGTTGACTGAAGAGATAAATCAAAAAATGATTTCCATTTGTGAAAAGAATAATATTGTAACAACAGCCGATCCTAAGCGGAAAAACTTTTTTTCTTATAAAGGCATTACCATTTTTAAACCAAATTTAAAAGAAGTAAAAGACGGGCTGAATGTATTGATAGATGATGTAAATGAAACTTTTCTCAACCACGTTCACCGGCAATTGGAAGAAAGGCTGCATCATTCCATTTCATTAATTACGCTTTCTGAAAAAGGTATTTTTTATCAAGATCAGGATTCTTCAAAAATACTTCCCACCCATATTCGTAGCATAGCAGATGTAAGCGGAGCGGGGGATACGGTGATAGCGGTTGCTTCTTTGGTCTATGCCGAAACAAAAGATATTCATTTAGCTGCTGCAGTGGCAAATATAGCAGGAGGTCTAGTTTGCGAAGAAGTAGGCACCGTAGCTATAAACAAAGATAAGCTGTTGCAGGAATGCTGGGGGTTACTGCCTTGATAAAATCATTTAAAAAAAAAGAAAACAGGGATAGAGATTCTTAAGGTCGGTTCTTTAAAAAGCATAGGTTCTTATTCTCTTAATTAAGATCAGAAACGTTTTTTTATGCAACAAATTACTATGGTTATTCATGGCGGGGCAGGCACCATCGACCGGGAAGAAATGTCGGCAGAACTGGAGAAGGCTTATCTGCAGGGCCTGCAGGAAGCGCTAAATGCAGGATACGCTGTGCTTGAGGAAGGTGGCCCGGCAATTAATGCTGTAAAAACCGCCTCTGTGATACTCGAAGACAATCCTCTCTTCAATGCCGGCAGAGGTTCTGTCTTCACAAAAAAAGGCTTGCAGGAGATGGATGCTGCCATTATGGATGGGCAGACACTACAGGCCGGGGCAGTGGCGGGAGTAAGAAATGTTCGCAATCCGATAGAGCTTGCAACAGAGGTTTTACGCAACAGTGACCACGTATTTTTAAGTGGTAAAGGAGCTAATGATTTCGCCATAAAGCAGGGCGTAAAGCTTGAGCCTGATGAATACTTTTTCTCACAGTTCCGGTACGATCAATGGAAGGCAATTCGTGATTCTGATAATTATACTTTAGACCACACACTTTACAATTTGAATGATCTCAGGGAAAAGAAATTTGGAACTATAGGGGCCGTAGCTTGTGACATTAACGGCAACATTGCTGCTGCAACGAGTACAGGAGGTATGACGAATAAAAAATATGGAAGAATCGGTGATAGCCCTGTAATCGGGTGCGGAACGTATGCTAACAATAACACCTGCGCCATTAGCTGTACGGGGCACGGCGAAATATTTATACGGGCAGTTGCCGCATACGACGTAAGCGCCCTGATAGCGTATAAAGGACTTTCACTGACAGATGCATGTGATGAAGTTGTACTGAATAAGCTTGTAAGAATGCAAGGTGAAGGCGGATTGATAGGAGTGGACAGCAAAGGCAATTTTGCTATGGTTTTCAACAGCGCCGGGATGTACCGGGGAGTAAAAAGCAGCGATGGCGCCAATGAAACGGGCATTTACAAATAATATTAACACCTTTGAAATAAATCAACAAATCATTTATAAAAACCCTCACATTTCCATGGCATAATTTTGATGGAGTTATATTTACAGGTAATCTAAATTTTATGGAAGTAATCACATGGTTAGCCATATTGCTACTTGCCTCATCTCTTTTTATGGTTGCATACGTTGTTATTACTAATTACTACGCTACTAAAGGAACAAACAAAGAGCTGGAATAAGAATCAGCAAGTTATAAGTTAATAAGAAAGTATCTAATTAAGTATTTTCTTATTAACTTTTTTCGTTTTTACAGAAATCATAAGCAATTATAATCCGAGTTATTTTTAATAAATAGGAAGGAAATCTTCCGTTTGCCAATTTTTACTTTTTACTTTTTACATTTATTTCCTAATTCATTCCTTCTTCTTATGTATTATTCTTAACATTGTTGGCAGCACTATCAGCAACAATGGTAATGCAACAATAAATCCTCCTATTACAGCAATAGCCAACGGTTGGTGCAACTGCGCTCCCGTTCCTATTCCTAATGCTAAAGGCAGCAACGCGATAATGGCTCCTAAAGCGGTCATTAATTTGGGACGAAGCCTTGTTGAAATGGAAAAGATAATTGAATCATCTGCACTTAAAGTATGTAAGGACTCCCGGAACTGCAGGTAAGTAAAAATGGAGTTTTCACCTATAATTCCTACAATCATAATTAAGCCGGTATAACTTCCCACATTTAGTGCTGTGTTGGTAAGGTACAGGCCAAGATAACTGCCCGCGATGCCTAATAGTGCAATAAAAATTATTACAACGGCAGCTAAAAAGTCTTTAAATAAAAACAGTATTACACCAAATACCAAAAGGCTTGAAGTAATCAAGATCAATAGTAACTCATGAAAGGATTGCTGCTGTTGTGCATACTCTCCGCCATATTCAATATGGTAGCCCTGGGGCAATGTTAATTGAGTGGAAATGCTTTTTTGAATATCTTTTATAGTGCTTCCCAAATCGCGGTTCTCTAACCGCGCCGTTACCACACCCATCGATTGCAGGTTTTCTCTTTCAATTTCTGCGTCTCCGGCATTTATCTGTATTGCGGCAAGTTCTGTTATTGCTTTCAATTTTCCTGAGGGAAGAAATATTTGCATATTCCTTATTCCCTGAACGCTTTGCCGGCGACTGTCCGGATACAAGAGCCGGACGGTTGATAATTGTTCTTTTTCCAGGATGCTTCCTGCCACCGCGCCCTGCATTGAAAGCTGTACCTGAGATTGAAAATTTGCCGGGGTTAATCCAAACTGTGCGAGTTTGCCGTTATCCGGTATAATGCTTACAGACGGGCCTGCGATTACAATTCCGCTAAATACGTCGGCAGTTCCCTGCACCTTGCCTAAAATATCTGCAATCTGATTAGAGTAATTATGAAGTTTTTCAATGTTGTCGCCGTATATTTTTATTTCAATCGGCTGAACCGACGTCATCAAATCTCCCAACATATCACCAATTACCTGTCCAAAGTCTATCTGCAATGCCGGTTGAGATGATTCTATTTTCTTTCGGATGTCTGCAATTACCTCATCTGTAGTTCTATCCCTTTTTTTCTTTAACTGTATCAGGTAATCACCCCTGTTAGGTTCTGTTATAAAAAATCCCATCTGTGTTCCCGTTCTTCGTGAATAAGCAGAAACCTCGGGAGTAGATGTTATCAGTTTTTCGGCCTCTCTTAATATCCTGTCTGTTTCTTCGAGCGACGTTCCCGGCGGAGTTTTATAATCAAGCACAATACTTCCTTCATCCATCTCGGGCAAAAAACCCGTTTGCAATTGAGGCAGAATTAGCCCGATGGCGACAGCAAGGGCTGCAATAATGATAAAGCTTATATACGGTTTATGTATAAAGAAAGAAACCCATTTCTGCTTCTTCACTTCATGAGCTTTCTCTGCCTTCCTGCTTTGTAGGTCTTTTTTATTTTTTGTAAGAAAAAGATAGATAACAGGCAGTAAAATCCATGTGACAAAGAATGAACAAATTAGTGTAATAATCATTGTATTGGTCATAACCTTAAAATAGGCGCCGGCTACACCACTCATCATTTCAAAAGGAATGAAAATAACAATAGTACTTATCGACGAGCCCAGCATTGCTGGAAACAGGTAGTGAATTGCTTTCTGCACTACCACAGCATTTGGCTCCCCGGGATGTTCTTCGTGAGACCGGTGAATTTGCTCAACCACTACAATTGCATCATCTATTATCAATCCTATAGCAGCAGCAACAGCGCCCAATGTCATAATATTTAAACTATAACCAATACAATAGATCGAAACCAGCGAAAGACAAATAGTAACAGGAATGGTAATAAGAATGGTTGCACTTGCCTTTACTGACCGCAGGAAAATAATTGCTACTATAATTGCTAACACCAGCCCGATCCATAAACTATCTGTTACGCTTTTAACCGAATCATTTACAAAGTCTGCCTGAACATAGTAGGGTTTGATGCTTATGCCTACCGGAAGGATTTTCTTTAAATCTTCCACTTTTTTTTGCATATCATCAGAAAGAGAAATGAGGTTAGCATTTGGTTGTTTTATAACTGCCACAAGCAATCCTTCACGTCCGTTGGCATTTATCTTGGTATATTCTACAGCTTCGTTGATGTTTACATTTGCAATATCTTTTAGCTGAACGATTCTTTTACCATTATTGGATACAATGATATTCTTTAATTCATCCAGGTTGTGTACTGTTGCGTCTGTTACCGATAAATAAAGCAACCTGTAATCCGATACATAGCCGTTCGATTGAATAAAGTTTGTCTGATTAAGCGCTGCAGTCAACGCATCGGGCGTAATGGAAAGTGAACTCATTTTTTGAGTATTGAGCGTAAGCCAGTACTCTTTTTGTTTTCCCCCAATAATTCTTACTTCAGCAACCCCGCTCACCTGCGACAAAAAAGGCTTTATCGTGTACAAAGCAATTTGCTTCATATCAATAGGTGTACGGCTTTGGCTATTGGTTTCGAGCGTATAACCAATTACAGGAAGAATAGAAGGATTCATCTTCTCCACGGTAATCTGTACACCGGGTGGTAAAGAACCGCTGATTTCTGCAATCTTCGACTCTATACGTTGCTGAGCTAAATCAACATTTGCATTCCAGTTTAAAAATGCAGATAGTTCGCAACTGCCCCGGCTGGTAGTGCTGCGAACATCGGCAAGATCTGGTATTTGTTTAATAGCATTTTCCAATGGTTTAGTTACCGTAACCATCATTTTATTTACCGGCTGCAGACCTGCATCTGCAATAACTTTTATTTTGGGAAATGTGATTTCAGGAAATAAAGAAGTCTGCAATTTGCTGTAAGCAAATAAACCTCCGGCTATTATCAAAACAATGACAACTGTAAGCGGGTTTTTGTATGAAATAAAGAAGTTGTTCATTTTAGAAGTAAAAATTAAAAAATTGAGTTTGACGGTTTTTACTTTTTATTTTTACCTTTTTACTTTTCACTTTCTTTCACAATTTTTACTTTAGCAGTATCCGGTAAACCGTAGTTCCCTTTTAATACTATTTTGTCGGATGGCGAAAATACCGGTTGAACTACTTCAACTTTGTCGCCGCTTTCCATTCCTTTTGTCACAGCTACCTTAACTGCTGTAACGGAATTTATCATTTTCATTACCCAGAAATTGCTTTGTGATTCATCTGTCAGCACGGCTTCTTTTGGCAACGAGGGAGCATTGTTTTTTTCATTTTTTACAATACGAACTTTACCAATCAAATTTTGGGGGATAGAAAAAGGCGCATTTACTTTTATCAGTACAGCCTGGGTTTGCGAAACCGAGTCCACTGTTGGCATCACATGGGCAACAGTTCCTTTCAAAACTGTTTTATCCGGAAGTACAACGTCTACCGTTTTATTATTCATTAAGTAAGACCTTAGCTCGTAAGGCAGGTTAAGTAAAAAGCCAAAGCTTTTTGCATCGCTTACTACTGCCAGTTGTTCACCATCCTGCACATAGTCGCCGGGTTGATGATCTACTGCTGTTAAGTACCCGGTTTGAGTTGCTTTTATTCTTATTAAACCTGAAAACCTGAATGAAGAATCTAATTCGTTTATTGTGTTCCCTAATGCTTTTGCTTCCTTCGTTTGCATAATAAAAGCAAGCTGCCCTGCATAGACAAACTGTCCTAACTTAAAATTCGCTGATTTAATATAACCATTTGCCGTTGCCTTTATAAAGCTGCTTTGCATAAACGATGAAATGGCATTCAGTTCTGCATATTCCGACAAGTTTTCATGGCTTATATTAGTAACAGTTACTGGTGTCTGCACTTCTTCCGTGGCTGTACCTACCTCTTTGGTGTCTTCTTTTTTCTTACAGGAAATGATTACAAGTACTGCTAAAAAAGAAATAAGAAAAATGTTTTTATTTAAATTTTTACTTTTCACTTTTTACTTATTTTTTCAAATCACCTGTTCCAATAATTAATCTGGTTTACAATTCTCAGCCTGTTTATATAGTTTTGATTCAAAATATTTCTTGCGTTTATATAATTTGTAATAGCCAGTACGTAATCTGATATTCTTATATCGCCTGTTTGCAGGAGCTTAGCGTTTGCACTTATCAATGTTTTTACATACTTTATTTGCTCGTTAATTGTTTTTACCAGCAAGTCACTTGCATGCAACTGCTGGTTTAGTTGCGCTATCTGCTGCTTATACTGGTTAATAAAAAAGAACTTATTATTTAACCGTGTCCTTTCTCTCAGGTCAACCTGGCCGAGCCTGTATTTTCTTTGATGAGCATCGTAAATGGGAACTGTAAGGCTGAGGCCAAAGCTGAAGCCAAAATTCCTATATGCATTTGAAGTAAGCGTTGATATAAAACCTGCATCCGTATAGGCGCCTATACGGGGTTTATACTCGTAATTAATAAGCGCCTTTTCGTTTGCAAGCAACATGCTGTCTGTAGTAAATCTGCGATAAAAAACAGAATGATAAAAATCGAACTGCATACTGTCGTTCAGTGCCGGCGATTGTATTCTTTCAACTGTGGTATCAACAACTCCGGCAAGATAATTCAAAGTAAGGTAATCAGTATTGTACTGAATTTGTGCCTGCAGGTAAGTAAACTGTTGCTGTTGCAATGTAGTATAAAATGCAAGGTAATCAGCCTGTCTGTAGACACTTGACTGCGTTAGTTTTTTCAAAACCTCATCTTCTTTTTTCAGCAGATCATATATTTCCCGGTTAAAATCCATAGCGACCAAATCTCCATAGGCAGTTATATATTGCTCGGTTACTGCCCGTCTTAAATCCTGCTGCGAAATGCGGATAGTGTCGGAAAGTGACTGGCTCTGAAGGCGGATGGCAGATAATTGAGCTGCTACATTATTTGCAGTGAGAAAATTTCGGTTGGCTTGTACTACGGCTGAAATATTTGCTCCGTTGGTAATGGCTGCATTGTAACCAAAACCTTTTATTACAGGAGCATAACTGTTGCTGTTTATAAAATTTACCTGCGTTTTTAAAGACGCACGTATTATAAGACTGTCAAATCTGTACGATAGCACCTGGTTATTAAAATCTTTTATCAGAGGACTGTTTTCCTCAGCCTGCCTAATGAAAAACTCAAGTGTTTGACTCTGACCATAACAGAAACAGGAAATAAAAATTATACTGACAGTTAAAAAATATTTCATTCCTTATACATAAGATTTAAAAAAGCTGATATTTTTCTTATCACCTTTTTTATAAAATTAATGTTCTGCTTTTACAAAGCTTCCATTTTCATCAAATATTATATCTTTTCTGTTTACCTCTGCTTCATAAGATGGTTTACCTTTTGCATCGGTCACTTTACCAGCTTCTGTAATTTTTTGCGCCTTTGTAATGTTGTTTTATATACGCCGGTACTTGCTTTGGCAACTCACTTACCGAAATAGCTTTTACGATTTCTATAAATTCTCCCGAAGGAGTAAATTGTACAGAATTGTCTTCGCCGGATTTTCCTCCCCAATTTGCTTCATAATTGCCTTTCTCTTTTTCCCATGAGGCTTTTACAGCCTGCGGATATTTTTTAATAAGTGCCGTTTTTACAGTACCTGGTACATTGCTGCTTTTTAAATCCTGCGCATTTACCGAAACACCTGTTGCAGCAGCTAATAAAAATAAACCAAATAATTTTTTCATTGTTTTTATTTTAAGCTGGTTAAATAATTTATACAAACGTCTGATAGAAATCTGTGTATAAATTGAAGGAAGTTTAGCGACTTGTGTTAGTCATAGACAAAAGGTCTCCCAATGTTTCGCCAAGAGTTGTCGCCAAAATTTTCATTATCCGGAAATAGAGCGTTATCTCTGCAACCTTATTTAAATTTTTCATATTACTTTTTTAAATTTCCAAAATTGTGATTAGCGTGTACAGTGCACGATAGCAGCAGTTGCAAGTACCCTGATAGAATAAAAAGTTTTTTCAGGCAGCATGCTGAAAAAAACACAAATTGAAATGAGAATCTGTTTTGAATCTGTAGGAATGTACGTTATCGATTTATAGAATTACTGGTTGGTTTAGATTGTTAAATATTAATACAAAAAATACTTATATTTTGTCACGACTTTGCTTACCTGTAGTTTTATACAACAATTTCAGGCAGGCATAATTTTTATTTTACTTATTAGTTAATCACCCATTTTTCCTGCTCATTTATAAGATGAAGTATTTAATCACAACTATATTTACCATCATTTCTATTTTCTCAATTGCACAAAACAACCCTGATGCTATTATTGGCAAATGGATTTCAATTCCTCAAAAAAACCTTATTGTAGAAGTATTCAAAGAAAAGAATGAATATAAAGGAAAGATTGTTTGGTTTAATGATAACGATGATAAAACAAAGCCAATGAATACAAGGCTCGATGATAATAATTCTGACCCAAATTTACGAAAGCGAAAAGTGCTTGGCCTTGAAGTGCTTGATAACCTTGTTTATAATTCTAAAAACAACAGGTGGGAAAGCGGCAAAATTTATGATGCAAAGTCAGGCAGAATATGGAGCTCTTCGGCATGGATAAGAAAAGATAGCACTCTTCAGGTAAGAGGTTTCTGGCGCTTTGAGTTTATAGGACAAAGTCTTACTTTTAAAAAATTGGGGTAATTTATACTTTATCATAAAAAGCCTACAACCTTAAATAAGTAACATGAAAAGAACTGATTGAGAAAACAACTCAGCCGACATTGTCATAAGTACCAGGCGGAAATTTGTGTATAACTACAGAAATGCTACAGAATTCATTTATACTTTCAAAAATTCTTACTAATTTTTCGGCGTAATAATGACTATGATAAAAACACTCTTTGCTTCTTTATTTTGTCTTTTAATTTTTATAAAAGCGCAAGCCCAAAAGACGTTAGGTTATCACGTAACAAAAACTTTTCAAATTTCCAGCGCAGGGGGATGGGATTATATCAAAGTAAATGGAAATAAATTATACGTTTCGCATGCAACGCAGGTAAATATTTTAGACAAAAATACAGGAGATAGTTTAGGTGTTATTCCAAATACAACAGGAGTGCATGGCATTGCCTTCGTTCCCTCTTTAAATAAAGGATATACGAGCAATGGACGGCTAAATAATGTTACCGTATTTGATTTGAAGACCAACCAGGTGTTAGGCCAGATTTCAACCGGTGAAAATCCGGACGCCATTATGTATGATCCCTATTCTAAAAAAATTATTACCTGCAACGGAAGGAGCAACGATTTGTCTGTTATCGATCCTGTTGCAGGAAAAGTTGTGAGCACGGTTGCAGTAGGAGGAAAGCCGGAAGAAGCTGTTTCTGACGGAGCGGGAAAGTTGTTTGTAAATATTGAAGACAAAAGTGAAATAGCAGAAGTGGATGCAAAAACTTTTAAAGTAGAAAGTCATTGGCCTCTTTCACCCGCAGAAGGCCCAACCGGATTAGCAATTGATACCAGGACACACAGGTTATTTGCAGGATGTGATAAAATGTTAGCAGTTCTCGATGCTGCAAATGGAAAACTGGTCGCTAAAATTCCTATTGGAGACGGGTGTGACGGAACTGTATTTGATCCCTCAACTAAAAATGTTTATACCAGTAACGGGGAAGGTACTATGACGGTTATACACGAAAATACTGCAAACGATTTTACAGTTGCAGAAAATGTAAAAACCAAACCACGTGCAAGAACAATTGCATTAGATGAGAGTACACACAAACTATATTTACCTACTGCAGAGTTTGAGCCGCTTCCTGCAAACGCAGCAAAAAACGAAAGACCAAAAATGGTTGCCGGAACTTTCCAGGTGTTAATGGTAGCTAAATGATTGATTAAAAAAAATATTTTATTCTGACATCAAAAGAATAAATATTTGCCTTGTTTTTGTCTTAACGCAGTTATTTGCCTCCGCGCAAAACAACTTACACCTCCTAAAATTTATAATGCAAAGAACTGTTGTAAAAGCTGTCAGTGAGCTAAAGATAATGAAAGTATTGAGGAGATTTTTAGCAGTATTTCTATTTATCCCGGTAATAGGATATTCTCAGCAAACAGATACTTTAGTTAAAAAGCTTGATAGTTTAAGTGCACAGCAGGACACGCTCAAAAATGAAAAGAAAAATAATATAAGCGCTTCGGCATACGAAGGCGCCAAGCTCGATTTTCACACTTACTATACTTTATTACGCGATGACATAAAACAACAGGTTACCAAACCTTTTCATACACAAGGAAAAGACTTGCTGAAAGTTGGAGGTTTCGCTCTTTTAACCGGAGCAGTTTCTCTGGCTAACAAACCTGTTAATACCTATGCGGTAAACCTTCACAACAATAATCCTGCGATTGCCTCTGTCAGCAAGTATGTGACCAGGTTTGGCGGCGCTTATGAATTGTATGCCATTGCCGGATTTTACGCTTATGGGCTTGTTTTTAAAACCCGGAAGGAAAAAACAACTACGGCGCTTGCTACCCAGGCCTATATAACGGCAGTAGGAACCGCATTTGTGGCAAAATATTTAGCCGGCGAACAACGCCCTTATTACACTGATCCGCTTACCAATAGAAGAGGCCCTATTTTTCATGGTCCTTTTTATGCATTTAAAAAAGGACCTGATGGTAAAAAATTAAGCGCAGAAGATTTTTCTTCTTTCCCGTCTGGTCATGCTACTGCGGCTTTTGCCGCTGCTACAGTGTATGCCATGGAATACAGGGACAAACCTTTGATTCCCATTTTGTCTTACAGTGCAGCTACATTAATAGGGCTAAGCAGGCTAACAGAAAACAAACACTGGCCAATAGATATTTTGGCAGGTGGCATGATAGGTTACCTCAACGGCCGCCAGGTAGTCAATAACTTTCACAGGTACTTAAAAATCAAACAATCGGGGAAGCAAGCACGCCAGCCTGTTTCTTTTAATTTGCAATATTTCAACAAGCAAATAATACCAGGGTTAGTATATATATTTTAAAGCAGTTGAGTTGTATACATATCTCTTATTTATTTTTTAGTTTGAGGTGTAGTATATTTGGAAATGCAACAATTGTCAGACATAAAAAAAACATTGGAACAGCTTAAGTCTGAATTGTTTCAGCGATAACCTGTTGAGAAAACCAGGCTTTTTGGTTCGGTAATCAGAAATGATTTTTTTTCACGCAAGTGATATTGATATAATAGTTGAATTTAACCGGCCCGTTGGCATTGAGTTTATTAACCTTCCGGATTATATGAAGACAAACTTAGTCAAAAGGTAGACCTGGTTTCAAAAAATGGTACCCAGGAGAAATATTATAAAGCTATAGAACCGGAAATTATATATGTCTTCAAATAACACTTCTCAAACAAACGAAAAAGTAAAAGGAATATCATTAAGGCTTGTGATTGTGTTAGCAATATTTGCCCTGATTCTTGCTGTGTTTCTTTTTATCGCAAATGAAATTGTACTTGAAAAGGAAACAGGTTTTGACAACAGTGTTTTTCAATTGCTTCATAATTATACAACTCCCGGTGTTACCGGTAAAATGATATTTTTTACTTTTTTTGGCTCCCAGAAGTTTTTGTTTCCGGCATATTGTCTTTTGGCATTGTATTTTCTTTTTTTTAAAAAAAATACGCTTCGTTCATTTAATATAGCTGCAATTGGTCTTAGCAGTGTAGCGCTCTTATTTGCAGTCAAAGATATTTTCAAACGTCACAGACCTCCGGATCCGCTGCTGACTAATGTGAAAGGCTTTAGTTTTCCCAGCGGGCATTCTTTTTCGGCATTTACTTTTTGCGGGTTACTTATTTATATTTTATGGGAAACTAAAGTAAGTATCTTTTTAAAATGGGCAGGAACAGTTGCATTATTTGTATTTGCAGTGCTGATAGCCACCAGCCGTGTGTACCTTCACGTGCATTATGCCAGTGATGTTATTGCGGGGTTTTGCCTGAGCGTGTTATGGCTTGCTATTTGCATTTTTGTATTACATAAAATTGAAAAGGAGCGAAGATTGAAGAAAAATGATAAGGAATTAGAAGCTGACATTTAAAGTAGAAAAGTTGATTAAAATTTGCTGTCGGTTGTTTTTCCATGCCCGGGCTATTGCACATACTTTTGTTTGATAAATCGTATACATACACTTCCCACCGTTTTCCGCTTGACCAAGACACATACGCTTGCTAATGGTATAACTCAAAATGAGTTTATTGATTATAACAGTTACAATTTTATAAAAAAGTAACTGCTGATTTAATAGCTGAAAATTAAATTTTACTTTTGTATTTCAAACGATGATTATGAAATCTTTACTTACCGCAGTTTTTGCTTTTTGCCTGTCTGCTCTGTCTGCACAAACGGTTCCTGCCCAACAGCCTGTGGAAGAGCAATATCATATTAGTTACTGGTGGTTGGTACTCGGTGTGCTGCTGGCAATCGGGGCAGGAATTATTATTTATATGCTGATAAAAAAAGACCCGAAACGCGATGCTATCAGGTAACTATTTATTGGGTCTGGCACCAAAAAGCAGGCTGCCAATTCTTACCATATTGCTTCCCTCTTCTATTGCTGTTTTATAATCGCCGCTCATGCCCAGGGAGAGCGTTGACAGTTGACAGTTGACAGTTAGAATTTGTTTATATCTTTCAAATAGGGTTTTCAGAAATTTCATTTCGTTTTTTACCTTATTCATATCATCACTAAAGCTGGCCATGCCCATTAAGCCATCAATATGAATATTACACAATTGTTCGGGATTGTTTTTTACCAGATCCATTATTTCTTTCAATTCATTTTCATCGAGGCCAAACTTTGTTTCTTCCTGCGCTATATGCATTTGTAACAAACAGCGAATTGTTCTGTTTGTTTTTTTAGCTTGTTTGTTTATTTCATTCAATAATTTAAGACTGTCAACTCCTTGTATTAAATGTATAAAAGGAGCAATGTTTTTTACTTTATTGCTCTGCAGATGACCTATAAAATGCCATTGAATATCTGAGGGTAGCTGTGGTTGTTTCTCAGCCAATTCCTGCACGTAATTTTCTCCGAAATCGCGTTGGCCTAACTCATACAATCTTTGTATATCGGCAACAGTTTGTACTTTGCTCACTGCAACCAGTTGAACATTTTGAGGCTTTAGTTCATTTATTATTTTGTTATATGCTTCTTTGTTTACCGCCATTAGTTATTCAAATTTAAAGGCATGAAAAATAAAGGAAAAATTGGTTTTAATGTTTTGAAATGTAAGGCGCACTGAAAAAAAAACAACAGCTTCTGAAAATGGGACTGAAGCTAAATAGAATTGTTGCGGATGAACGTATTGCGACGCAACAAAAGCTTCATCCGTGTTACCGATGTTTGGAACAAAAAAAAATAAAAAGCGATAAAGCAGCATTGTAATTTAATGGTTTCTGAAACTATTGTAAGATAGCCCGGCTGATGACAATGCGCTGCATTTCGCTGGTGCCTTCGTATATCTGTGTGATTTTTGCATCACGCATCAACCGCTCTACATGATATTCTTTTACAAAACCATAACCGCCATGTATCTGCACTGCCTCTATTGCTGTCCACATAGCTGTTTCACTGCTGAATACTTTTGCAATAGAGGAATTATACGTATAATCGTGATCCTGGTCTTTTTCCCACGCCGCTTTGAAACATAGTAATCTTGCTGCTTCTATTTTTGTTGCCATATCGGCAAGCTTAAACTGTATAGCCTGGTGATGCATAATTTCTGTACCAAAGGCCTTTCGCTCTTTAGCGTATTTTAATGCAAGCTCAAATGCTCCGCTTGCAATACCAACTGCTTGCGATGCTATGCCGATGCGGCCGCCTGCAAGTGTTTTCATGGCAAACTTAAATCCAAACCCGTCCTCTCCTACGCGGTTTTCTTTTGGCACTTTTACATCGGTAAACATTATGGATGCGGTGTCGCTGCCGCGAATACCTAATTTATTTTCTTTGGCTCCGACAGTTACTCCAGGCCAATCTTTTTCAACTATTAATGTATTTATTCCATGGCTTTTCTGCTCAGGATGAGTTTGAGCCATTACAAGGTAGACAGATGCTGTTGTACCATTGGTAATCCAGTTTTTTGTGCCATTCAAAAGATAGTAATCACCCATATCTGCAGCGGTAGTTTGTTGTGAAGTTGCATCGCTGCCCGCTCCCGGCTCGCTTAGCAAAAAAGCGCCGGTAAATAATTCACCATCTTTTAGCCCGCGCGCCAAATGTATAAGGTATTTCTGCTTTTGTTCTTCAGTTCCAAAGGCCTCTATTCCCCAGCATACAAGACTATTATTTACGCTCATACAAACGCTGACGCTTGCATCTATTTTGCTGATCTCTTCTATAGCAAGCACATAACTGACAGCGTCCATGCCGCTGCCTCCGTATTCGGGGCTCACCATCATGCCCATAAAGCCCAGTTCTGCAAGCTTTATGATTTGTTCTCTTGGAAACTTTTGTTTTTCATCCCGTTCAATCACACCGGGCAAACATTCTGTTTGTGCAAAGTCCCTTGCCGCTTTTTGTATCATCAGGTGCTCTTCGGTTAATTCAAAATTCATATAGGATCATTTATCGGAAAGATAAAATGAATAAATTAGAAAACAGGACTGGTTTTGCTTTTCAATTCTTTTTCTTTCCATATATCATGTACAATCTTGTAGGAATTTACTTTTGCCTGGTGGTCGTAGATATGCGACGTTATCATAATTTCATCTACCTGCGTTTCATCGAGAAATCCCTGCAATTTTTCTTTTACAGTGTCGGGACTGCCGATAAAAGTATATTGCATCATCTGCAATATTGCCGCTTTTTCATAATCACTCCAGACTTCATCCATATTTTTAACCGGTGGTTGCAACGGCCTGGAGGTACCATGGATTATTCCCATAGCCAACTGATAGAGCGATGTAGCAAGATATTCTGCTTCTGCATCTGTATCTGCAGCAATAACATTTACACATCCTAAAGCATAAGACTCTTTTATATCCTCAGATTGTTGAAATCTTTCACGGTACATGGCTAATGCAGTGTGCAAATAGGCAGGAGCGAAATGGCTTGCAAAGGCAAAAGGCAATCCGAGTATAGCAGCAAGCTGAGCGCTGTAAGTGCTGGAACCAAGCAACCAGATTGGAATTGTAAGACCTTCTCCCGGTATGGCGCGCACCTTTGATGACCTGTTGTCTGCTGAAAAATATTGCCTTAACTCCATTAAGCTTTGCGGAAAGTCGTCAGGTCCTTCGTGCAGGTTCCTTCTTAAAGCCCTTGCTGTTACCTGATCTGAACCCGGCGCTCGCCCAAGGCCTAAATCAATTCTGCCCGGATATAAAGATTCTAATGTTCCGAATTGTTCTGCAATAACTAAAGGCGAATGATTTGGTAACATAATACCTCCCGAACCAACCCTGATAGCCGAGGTCTTGCCCGCTATAAATCCAATAAGAACTGATGTAGCGGAACTTGCTATGCTTTCCATACTATGATGCTCAGCAAGCCAATAACGCTTATAACCCCATCGCTCTGCATTTTGCGCAAGCGCCGCACTGTTTTTGAAAGTATCGGAAGGAGTTTTTCCGGCAAGAATTGCAGCAAGGTCTAATACTGATAATGGTATACCTGATAAATTTTTTTTATTTTGATTATTCATTTTTTTATTTTGATTTTTTCTAATAGCCTGTTCTGCAAGCGAATCTTAAAATTAGCAATAATAACCAAGGTTTATGATAACATAACAAGAGTAAAGTAATGCGGGAGTAAAATTTATATAAAGCAAAGCGGCCGCTCAGCTTTTGAAAGACGGCTTCTTTATTATGTCATCTTTTCGAAAGACTAAAAGAAGATTAGAAGAGAAAGCTTGTAATTCATAGCCGGAAGGCGACTTACTATTGCCTGAATAAACTTTATAAATTGCCGTCTTTTTATAAGATTCAACTGGCTTTTTATAGAATAAATTTTATAAAACCCAGGCAAAATTACAAATGAAGAATAATAAATAATGGCGAAAATTATTTTCAAATTATTGCAGGCTGAAAGAAATGTCGTGGGCTGTTATTGATCGTTTAATTGACTTTAGTTCCTCTATTTTATCCTTAAGCTGTTGAGGAAGAACAGGCTTCATAAGATAACCGTCAGCAGGAAAATCTCCTTCATTATCTTTTAAAATATGTACCGGCATAGAAGATAGCAAAATAACAGGGATTTTTTTCCCTGGCAAGTTGTTTATATACGATATTATTTCTGTTCCTGAAAGTATTGGCAGCAGCATATCGGTTATTACCATGTCAGGAGATTCTGAATTAATCAGATCAATAGCTTCTTTCCCGTCTTTTGAACAGATGACTTTATATTCCAGTTTTTTCAATATAGCAGTAAGTACGAGCATCATAATTGGCTCATCTTCACATATCAATATTTTCACAGAATTTATTTAAATAATAACGGTCTTTCATTTTTTTTATTGCAATTTCATTAAGTAGTTTGCAAAAAGACATACCATGTAATGAAGATTTATTTCAGCCATTATTACAAAAACAAAGTTTTCAACAGCGCAGGTTATAGTTTTTACTTTTATTGTTGACAATTAAATTTGTCCGGGTTTAAAATTTTCAGGTATATTTATTTCATGGAACCTCACTATCAAACTTTGTCAGTCATTTATGATATCGTAAAAGCAGATTCTTCTCCGCATACTTATTTATGTTCACCGCAGGCAATAATATTAAGGCATACACAGGATTGGGCTTTCATTCAAAAACATTTGGAAATTCTAGCGGCAGAGCAGCTTGTAAGCATGAGGCAATTGGATAAAATGGTGATTTGTATAACACAAGCGGGAATCGCGAAAGCTAAATCAATAAGAAATAATTTTACTAATACGAATTTTTCTTTTTCGGAAGAAAAAAAGAAAGACTTAATTGCGAACGCAGGCAATTAACCTGTAAATAATTTTCTATCTTATGTCGTAAAAAATTGTAAATACCGGTAAAGAAAATTTTTTTTATTAAACAGACATAACCCTTTTCCGCAATCCCCCCGAAATCTCACTGCTGACATTTTCAAAAAGGGTTTGTGATAATTCTTTTATGACTTTCACAAACTGTCTCTCGTACTCGTAAAAGTCTTTGATCTCGCTTAGTCGATTTATTTCGAGATACTTTGACCGGCATTGATTTATAAATTTCTGCTCAGCTATGGTAAAGAAAATAGGTTTCTTATAGCTGACGCTCTTGCTAAGATCAGAAAAACACATGGCATGAGCATCTGATTTTTCCACAACCTTTTTCGCGACAACTTCAACTATCTTCATTTCAAACAGTTTATTAACTATTTCTTCCACCACTTCTTCTGTTCCTGTCCTGGAAAAAGTATATGCCATTCCGTTTTTGATCTGAAACAATAATTGTTTTGGAAGGTCGGTAAGTCTCCTGTTTTCGTCTGTGTCTACAGGTATTGCTTTAAAACATTCTCCATCTCTGAAAATCTCAAATTCTACAGCCGTATATTTTACGACATTTCCGGGGCACCGGTATTTTACATTGAGATAAAAATCCGCAACTTTATGCATTTCTGCAGTTATTACTATGAGGTTTGACATAATTATTGTATTACTTTATTGGATAAGCTGGTTAAAATATAAATTTAGTAACCGAATAATAAAAAAAACCTTAAAAAGTTTAAATTGACGTGCTTTGCAAATATCCCCTTTGCTATTTATCGCGTGAGTTTGTCTGTAGAAATTATCCTACGTAAAAGTATAACTTTTTCATCTTCAATTAAGCTAAGATGAGTAATATTTCAAATTTTACTTTTTACCATCTATTTTACACTCTTTTATAAGTAGTTCATTGCTAAAATAAGGTAATCTTATTCTTTTTTTTCCTAAAAAATCGGGCAATAACAATCACAGTAAAAGCTGTGGCAGGCGATTTTAGCAGGCCCTCCTGCGACACGAGTTGAAAATGCAGGAAAACTAAAATGTTTGAGATCAGAAAAAGTAATATTAAGTTCGCGGGTGGATAATAATTATATATCTTTTGCCCGGAATTATTTTACATATTAACTTGCTAAAATGTTACAAGTAAAAAAGATGCAAAGGCAACCGTGGAAGTAAGAACCCTGAAACGGGTGAAAGTATTTATAAAAGCAAGCAGAATAATGCGGGTGACAAAATAAATAGCAGGCAGTGTAAATTTGAGAGATATGCCTGTAAGAAATAGTAAACATAAAAATCAGGAAAAATTAAAAGAAACTATGAAAAGTATTCGAGGAATTATTCAGCAACGTTTTTTCCGCGCCGTGCTAACGTCATTAATTTTATCGCTGCTTGCAGTAGAATCAGCCAGGGCGAATCACATTCGTTTCCAGGACGCTGACTCGTTTGCAATTGTAGGACGATGGGACATCACCATTAACATGTCAGGAAAAGAGGTTCCTTCATGGCTTGAGGTCGAACACTCAGGGCTACATACACTTATAGGTCAGTTTGTAGGTACAGGAGGAAGTGCGCGGCCTATTTCAAAGGTTAACTTCAGTGGTGGAAAAATAAGTTTTTCTATTCCGCCTCAGTGGGAGGAAGGGAGCGACCTTTCAGTTGATGGTACATTAAACGGCAATAGTTTAGCTGGCACTATGATCTTTCCAAACGGAAAAAATTATAGCTGGACTGCAGTTCGTGCTCCCGCTCTCAGAAGAGAAGCCCAACCTGCATGGGGCAAATCTATCCAGTTGTTTGATGGCACCGATTTGAAAGGGTGGCATGCTACCGGCGAGAATCAATGGAAAGCTGAGAACGGCATTCTCCGAAGCCCGAAGCCTGGTTCCAATCTTGTAACCGATAAAAAATTTACTGACTTTAAGCTTCATATCGAATTCCGTTATTTAAAAGGAAGTAACAGTGGTGTTTACCTGCGGGGGCGGTATGAATTGCAGATTGAAGACGGCGAAGGAGCAGAGCCGGTGAAAAATCAGTTTGGATCAGTGTATGGGTTTATTTCTCCCAGCGAAATGGCAGCAAAGAAAGCAGGTGAATGGCAATCTTATGATGTTACCCTGGTGGGAAGAATGGTAACAGTTGTTGCTAATGGCAAGACTATTATCTGCAACAGGGAAATTCCGGGCATTACCGGCGGCGCTCTTGATAGTAAAGAGGGAGATCCTGGCCCTTTACTCATCCAGGGCGATCATGGACCTATTGAGTATCGTAATATTATACTTACCCCCGCCAAATAAAATTACAAACCAAACCAAAATGGTTGACGGTTGTTGTTTTCAGGTTACGAAAGTTAGGTGACTATTTAAAAAAAAGAGGTTGTCTTTGTAAAAAAAGGCAACCTCTTTTTTTTTATAGTCAAATAAAGGTTATCAGAATGTCTTAAGCGGAATGTGCGGTAAGATGAGACGCTGCCGCTGTATCAAGAAACCATTGCACATCTCCATTAGCAGATTTTATCAGTTGTGCCGGATAATTATTTATGTCTTTGCTATCTTCAATCACATGATGCACAGCTATCGCTTTTCCTTCTCCGTATACTAAAAAAGCAATGCGATAAGCCTGGTTGATAAGGGGTGCATTTAATGTAATCCTGAAAACCTTTTGATCTTCCAGATAAACTTCTTTCACTGATGGCACTTCATCAAGCAAAACAGGTGTATTTGGAAATAGTGAAGCAGTGTGTGAATTATCGCCAAGGCCCAGCAAGACCAGTTCAAAACGTATTTCTTCACCTTTAAAAAAATCGCTTATAACCGCTGCATATTTTTGCGCAGCAATCTTTGGTTCTTCACTTGTATCAACTGCAAAGATTTGGTCTTCTGCAATTTTTAACGGATCAAATAAAGCTTTTTTTACCATTAAGTAATTACTATCAGTATCAGTTTGAGGCACATAACGTTCGTCACCAAAAAAGAAATACACTTTATCCCAATCTATTTTATCCTTATAATCCACCGCCAATAGCTCATACAACTTTTTAGGAGAACTTCCGCCTGATAGTGCAACCGCAAACCTTCCGTTTGTTTTTATTGCCTGCTGAGCTGCTGTGAGAAAATATTCTGCTAATTTTCTCAGTACTTCATCAGCAGTATTAAAAATATTCAATTTCATTTGCTTCAGCTTTTATTATTAAGGGTCAGGGTAAACCAATGAAATCCATCCCGCGCTATGAGTGCTTCAGCAAGTTCAGGTCCCCAGGAGTCAGCAGAATAATTCGGAAAATTCAAACTTTTATTGTTTTCCCAGTTTGTTAAAACAGGCATAATAAGGTCCCAGGCAGCTTCTACCTGGTCACCTCTCATAAACAAGGTCTGGTCACCAAGCATAGTATCTAATAAAAGGGTTTCATACGCTTCCGGTGCCTGGCTGGCGTAAGTGCCTTTATAATCAAATACCATATCAACCGTATTTAATACCATATTAAGCCCTGGACGCTTTGCCTGTACCTGCAGCCGTACACTCATTTCCGGCTGTATACTAATGACAAGCCTGTTTTGCTGCCAGCTTTCTGCAGCTTCTTTCGGAAATACTAAATGTGGTACATCTCTAAACTGGATGGTGATGACCGAAGAGGATTGATGCATCCGTTTTCCTGTACGTACATAAAAAGGAACGCCCTGCCATCTCCAGTTGTCAACAAAAAATTTTAATGCTGCAAAAGTTTCAGTATTTGATTGCGGGTCTACCTTTGGCTCTTCCCGATAGCCCGGAACCTGCTTTCCTTCCATCCAGCCTTTACCATATTGCCCCCTTACTGCCGACATCCGTACATCCTCCGGCGTAAACTTTCGCATGGCCCTTAAAACATCTACTTTACGATTTCGTACTTCATCCGCATTAAAGTTAACGGGTGGTTCCATCGCTACCAGGCAAAGAAGCTGCAATAAATGATTTTGAATCATATCCCTTAAAGCGCCTGCCCCGTCATAATAGTCCCCGCGGTCTTCCACACCCAGTTGCTCTGTTACAGAAATCTGTACGTGCTCTATAAAACTTCTGTTCCATACAGGCTCGAGGATGGAATTAGCAAAGCGGAAAGCCATTATATTTTGAACCGTTTCTTTACCCAGATAATGATCTATGCGGTAAATTTGCTTTTCATCAAAAATACCTGCAAGTAATTTGTTTAATTGTTTTGCAGTCTCCAGGTCATGACCAAATGGTTTCTCGATAACAATTCTCGTTTTATCAGCATCAGCAGCCAGGTTGCTTTTAGAAATATTTTCTGCAATAATCGGGAAAAAATTGGGGGCGACTGCAAGGTAATAAATTACATTAGCTTTTGTTTTCCACTCATTATTATGTGCTTCTATTCTTACGCCAAATTCGCGGTAAGTCTCATGATCATTTAAATCAGATACCTGGTAAAAAATATGTTTGGAAAACTCTTCCCATTTTCCGTCCTCAGCCTTTCCGCTTCGGGAAAACTGGTTAATTCCTTCCTGCAATTTAGCTTTAAACTGTTCATCACTCAGTTTTGTACGACCTGTACCAATGATGGAAAACTCTTCAGGCAACCATCCATCTAAAAACAAATTATAAAGGGCAGGAGCAAGTTTTCTGTAATTGAGGTCACCGGTACCTCCAAAAATGATGAATATAGTAGGTTCGGGTTTTAGTGCTTGGTTCATGATTTATTTTCTGTAGGAGTATTATGTATTAAATCTTCCTTGTTTTCGGCTAACCAATCGGTATGAAAGATACCTTCTTTACCTATCAGCTCATAAGTATGAGCGCCAAAATAATCGCGCTGGGCCTGAATAAGGTTTGAAGGCATTCTTTTACTTCTAAAACTATCAAAATAACTAATCGAGGCTGCATATGCCGGCATTGAAATACCCGCTGCTACTGCTTTAGACACAATAGCCCTTGCCCCCGGCACCGCTTCTGAAACAACCGTTTTCACCTGCTCGTCCAGCAGCAGGTTTTCCAGCAAAGGATTTTTTTGGTACGCATTAAAGATATCATTTAAAAATAAAGACCGGATGATGCATCCACCCCGCCATATTTTAGCTATTTCATCTAACCGGAGCTGATAGTGATATTCCTTTGAGGCTTTTAACAGCAGCTGCATTCCCTGAGAATAAGTAATAATCACACTAAAATAGTAAGCCTGTTCTAATTGCTGCAAAAGTGCATCGGTATCAGCGCCTTCCAGCTTTGGTTCTTCAGTACTGTACATTGCGGCGGCCTGTTCTCTTAACTGTTTATATTTAGACAAGTCTCTCATTGCTACTGCCGTATCAATGGAGGGAACTGGTATTTCCAAATCCATCGCTATCTGTGAGGTCCATTTACCTGTACCTTTTGCTCTGGCTTCATCTTTAATATCATCCAGCAGCAAATGATCTGTACCGGGAGCTTTAAAAGCAAAAATATGTTGTGTAATATCTATCAGGAAAGATTGTAAGCGCCCTTCATCCCATTTTGCAAATACCTCCCTAATAGCGGCGTTTTCGAATTGCAAACCTTTTTTGAGAAATTCATAAGTCTCGGCAATCAACTGCATCAAACCATATTCAATACCGTTATGGACCATCTTTACAAAATGTCCTGAGGCGCCCGGACCAATATAATCCACGCATGGCTCACCATCTACTTTTGCAGCAATGGCCTCGAAAACAGGTTTCATTTGTGCATAAGCTTGTTTATCACCTCCTGGCATCATGCTTGGCCCTTTTCTTGCACCTTCCTCGCCACCTGATATACCCATGCCAAAAAAATGAAAACCCTTCAACTCGAGTTCATTAATCCGTCTCGTAGTATCTGTAAAATAAGAGTTTCCGCCATCAATCAGGATGTCTCCTTTTTCTAATAAGGGAGACATTTCTTCGATAACATTATCGACAATCTTACCAGCGGGAACCAGCATTATTATAGAGCGGGGAGCCTGGAGACTTTCAATAAAATCACGCGCCGCAGTAAATGCTTTAACCTGTTTACCTTCTCCTTCTTTTTCCAGGAGGGCAACCTGTGCCGGATTTTTATCGAAGCCTGCAACTGCAAAGCCGTGGTCTGCTATATTTAGGAGAAGGTTTCGGCCCATTGTGCCCAGGCCTATCATTCCAAATGTGTATTTATTATTTGTTTCGCTCATTTTCAAGTTAGATTTTCTTGTTTTAGTTGCTCTAATATTTTTATTGTAGATGCAGGGTTTGTATGATGTATGGAACGTATGCCTAATTTTCCGGCAGCATGTACAAACATGATCCGGTCATCAAAATAGATACATTGCTGTGGTGGCGCCTGTGCTATCCCCATCGCCAGTTGAAATATTCCGGGATCAGGCTTTCGCATTTTTACTTCACAAGAAGAAATAAAAGCATCGAAGCAATCATGGAGTTTAAATTTTTTTACCCGGTATTCATTCAGCTCCCGGCCTTCATTATTAATGGAAATAATACGAAAACCGCTTTCTTTTTTCCATTCTTTCAGCCATTGCAGCATCTCAGGCAACTCCTGAGATTGGGAAAACATAAACTCTTTAAAATCTTCTCTTGGAAAGTCTCTCGGATGATTAAAGATTACTGTATCCAGATATTCATCCAATGTAATTTTCCCAATTTCATATACATTGAATATAAAATTGTGAAGTGCATCTATTTCTGCATAGTCTATATTAAACTTTTTGGAAGCTTTTTGCCTTGATTCATGTCCCCATCCGTTCGTTAATAATATGCCGCCTACGTCAAAAAAAATAATTTTTGCAGGTGTACTTTCCATCAGTAAGTTATTTTATTTTTTTGACCTTTGCTCCTCGATGGCTTTCAGTAATTTTTCATAGGGTTTGTTGAACTTCTCGATTCCCTCATCTTCCAATTTTTGTGTGATTTCATCTATATTGATCCCTATTTCCTTCAGCTTCTCCATTGTAAGATGGGCTTTGTTCAGATTCTGTTCTAAACGGTTTTCAGGATTACCATGATCACGATAGGCTTCCAGTGTTTCCATTGGAATGGTATCAACTGTATCAGGGCCTATTAATGCTTCAACATATTTTATATCAGAAAATGCGGGATCCTTACTGCTGGTACTTGCCCATAAAACTCTTTGTGGTCTAGCACCTTTTTCTTCCAGCTTTTTAAATCTGTCTGTGCAGAACACGCGCTTATAAATCTGGTAAGCTTTTTTTGCCGAAGCAATCGCCACTTCACCTTTCAATTCATTAAACCCTTTTTGCTCAAGCATAGGACCAATTAATACATCAATACGGCTTAGAAAAAAACTTGCCACAGATGCAATTCCTTTGATTGACTTGCCTGCGTTCAACCTGTCTTCGAGCCCCGAAATGTAAGCTTCGGTTACTTCTTCATATCTCGGCAATCCAAAAAGCAGGGTTACATTAATATTAATTCCCTCACTTATAGCTTCACGTATAGCAGGAAGACCTTCAGCCGTTCCCGGTATTTTTATCATTACATTTTTACGGTCTACTTTTTTCCACAAATCCATTGCCTGGTTAATTGTTCCTTCGGTGTCGCGGGCCAAAAAAGGCGACACTTCAAGGCTTACGAAGCCATCTGCTCCTTCAACTTCTTCCTCGTACACCTGCTTAAATATATCTGCTGCCGCCCGGATATCATCAATTGCAATCGCGTAAAATATCTCATCATTAGTTTTGCCTTCCGCAGCGTGCCTGGCTATTTGTTCATCATAATCCGAGCTGCTGCTAATTGCTTTTTCAAAAATGGCAGGATTAGATGTTATACCACGTACACCATCTTCATCAATCAGTTTTTGTAACTGACCTGACTCCATCAGTTTTTTTTCAATGAAATCGAGCCAAATACTTTGGCCAAAATCATGAATTCTTTTTACGTTATTAGTTGACATATTATTTACTTGCTTTTAAAATTTTTATATAAAAAACGGCCTTATTAAAATTAGCTTCAGTAGGTAACAGTATTTTTGGGACGAGCTTTAAGAACAGATTTCAACATCGTTGTGTCACTCACTTGTACTTTTGATTATCTATTCAGCTTCGTTAAAGAATAAATGGCCAACACAATGTTCAATATTCAATAACCAATAAGCGTGGAAAAGGTATAGTGCATTTTTTGAAAATTGAACATTGAGAGTTGACCATTGAGCATTTTCTTCCTAAATTAATTACGTTTGTTGAAACTGTAACAACTCCCAACTGACAACTTCCCAACTGACAACTCCCAACTGACAACTCACATTCACTACTTACCTATCAATGCCTTAGCTCTTGACACCACATTGTCCACTGTAAATCCAAATTCTTTATACAAGTCTTCAGCCGGAGCAGACTCTCCAAATGTTGTCATCCCGATTATATCGCCTTCATCTGTTACATATTTGTTCCAGCCGAGCGTAGATCCAGCCTCTACAGCAAGCCTTTTTTTTATTGCCTTAGGAAAAACTTTTTCTTTATAAGCCGCATCCTGCTTTTCAAACAACTCCCATGAAGGCATGCTGATTACTCTTGCTGCAATAGATTCTTCTTTTAGGTTCTGCTGCGCTTCAATCAATAAAGCTACCTCAGAGCCTGTTCCTATTAATATTATATCAGGTTCTTTTTCAGATTCGGATAATATATAAGCTCCTTTCTCCAGTTCGGTTGCCGGTGCATATTTTTGCTGATCCAAAACAAGAATATTTTGCCTGGTAAAAATAAGAGCAACGGGCCCGTCTTTATGCTCGATAGCTACTCTCCACGCCTGTGATGTTTCGTTGGCGTCAGCAGGGCGGATAACCATTAAATTTGGAATAGATCTTAAAGAAATAAGCTGTTCTACAGGCTGATGTGTTGTTCCGTCTTCGCCTAAGCCAATGCTGTCGTGTGTATATATGAATATAGGTCGGATCTTCATTATAGCAGCTAAGCGGATAGGCGGACGCATATATTCAGAAAAGATAAGAAAAGTTGCGCCATACGGGATCATTCCCTTGGTAAGCGCAATACCATTTAAGGCCGCGCCCATTGCATGTTCGCGAATCCCAAAGTGAAAGTTTCTTCCGTTTCTGTCGTCTTTTGTAAATGAAGTGTATTTTTTTAGATTAGTATCAGTAGACGGAGCCAAATCTGCAGATCCTCCAACAAGGCTTGGCAAACTGTCTGCAATGGCATTCAGCACTTTACCAGATGCCTGCCTGGTAGCTATCTTACCGTCCTTACCATCTGCAGGTGAAAAAACGGGAAGATTATCTTTCCATCCGTCGGGCAATTTGCCGGTTCGCTCGAGATCATATTCTTTCCATAGATCAGGATACTGTTCTTTATACGATTGGTACAATTCATTCCATTTTCTTTCCAACTCAACTCCCTCATCGCCTTTTGCCCGGTAATAGTTAAGCACTTCTTCAGGAACAACAAATGATTGCTCGGGATCGAAACCAAAGTTTTTCTTTACAAGTTTCACCTCATCTGCTCCTAAAGGCGAACCGTGAGCGCTTGCTTTGTCTACTTTGTTAGGGCTGCCATAGCCAATATGAGTTCGTACTTTTATAAGTGACGGCCTTCCGGTTTCTTCCTTAGCATTTTTCACTGCTTCAGTTAAAGCTTCTAAATCATTGCCGTCATCCACCTTTTGCACGTGCCATCCATAGGCTTCAAAACGCATAGCCACATCTTCATCAAAGGCAAGATTGGTGTCACCTTCTATAGAAATATGATTATCATCATAAAAATATATCAAACTTCCAAGTCTTAAATGTCCGGCGAGAGAAGCAGCTTCTGAAGTCACTCCTTCCATCATATCACCATCGCTGCAGATAGCGTATATTTTATAATCAAAAAGATCAAAACCCGGTTTGTTATACCGCCCGGCGAGATGTTCCTGCGCTATTGCCAATCCAACTCCCATGGCAAAGCCCTGGCCGAGCGGCCCTGTAGTTGCATCTACACCATTTAGCAAACCATACTCGGGATGACCGGCGGCTTTACTATGCAACTGCCTGAAATTTTTAATATCATCAAGAGTAATATCATAGCCGGTAAGATAAAGATAGCTGTATTGAAACATGCTGGCATGACCGGCTGATAATACAAACCTGTCACGATTGGGCCATTCAGGATTTTTAGGGTTATAATTCATGGTATGAGCCCAAAGAACATGCCCTATAGGAGCAATGCCCATAGGCGTACCGGGATGTCCTGAATTTGCCTTTTGTACAGCATCAATTGACAATATCCTTACGGTATTAATGCCCAATTGTTCAATATCCTGCTTTTTTGCAGGCATAGTAGTTGTTGATTCCATAGTTTTAATCTTTTTGAGCGCCTGATAATATATTTTCAGAATATTTTAAAGCAGTGATCATAGGCAGGGCATCTTTCTTCAGCCATAAGCGGGAACCACCTTTAATCCCATCTTTATTAGATACAAGCTTTATATTGCTATCAAGCGTTATATCAAGGTTTTTAGAGTTGCCGCCGCCAACGTATAAGTAGTCATAATTAAACACCGTTTTCAAAACTTTCAAAACTTTTTCCATCCGTTTGTTCCATTTTTCTTTGCCTATTTTTTCAAAAGCTTTTTCACCGATATAATCATCGTATGTAGTTCTTTTACCGATAGGATGATGAGCAAGTTCTAAATGAGGAAGCAGATAACCATCCTGCAACAAGGCAGTACCAAACCCCGTACCGAGGGTAATCACCATTTCAAAACCCTTACCGCTTACTACTCCTAATCCCTGCATGTCGGCATCATTTACTACCCGAACCGGTTGGCCCAGTTCGTCCTCGAGTTTTTTTGCCAGGTTTACATTTTTCCACACCTCTGTGCCCAAATTTGGAGCTGTAATAATTGTACCGTCCCTTACATACCCTGGAAACCCTACCGATACTTTATTATATTCGGAAAACCCTTTGACTAAATTTTTAATAGTAGTAATTACATTTTCAGGACTGGCAGGCGCAGGAGTTATTACTCTCTTGTACTCTATCTGCAGTTCGCCTTTGCTGTTAAGAATAGTAGCTTTAATGTGAGAACCTCCAATATCAACGGAAAGAACTTTTAAATCGGAAACAGGTTCCTGCATAAAAAATTAATTTATATGTAAATATAGTTTGTAAAAGCAGATTGTAAAAAATTACTATTAAAAAAAAGAACCCTGAAAATCGCTATTAAAATATATGAGATTTTAAAGAAGTGTTATTTATAGGTTTTATTTTATCGAAAGGCAAATGCAAAACTAAGGCAAAACAAAAGAGCAAAAATGTTTAAAGCGAGTAATAATATGTCTGGATGCCGCCACTTTGAGAACGGACAAATCAAGAATACAATTACTAATCATTACCTGAAAATACCACCCGCAATGCAAGCAGGGTTAATTAAAAGGTTAATGACTATTGAAGATATTGCAAACTTATTGGAAGAAGCAGTGCCTAAAAAACGAGGAAGCTATAAGAAGAAAGATAATCACAATTAGTTTGTATCTTTGTATTCTATAACGTATCCACATTCAGGCTTTGGGTAGCATATAGTTGCTACCTTTCTCTATACTTCACCATGCAGGAAAACTTATCCATAGAACAAATAGAAAAGATAGGCAACACTGTTATCTATCTTAGTACCAGAGTTGGAGAACTTGCAAGGACAAAACTTCTTAAACTTCTTTTCTTAATCGAGGAAAAATCAATTAAAGATTTCGGCAAGCCTTTCTTCGGTTTAGATTTTAAAGTGTGGCAATTCGGGCCGGTAGTAGAACCTATATATAACGAGATAACTGAAGGTAAAATGGACATTTTTAAAGACTACTTTTCGAAGAATATATTTGACGAATTTGTGGCAGTAAAGGAATTTAGCGACGATGAATTTAGTGTTAATGAAATTTTGCTGTTAGACCAAATGATCGAATTTTCAAGACATAAGATAGCTAAAGATTTTGTAAGAATAACTCATGCGCCTGATTCCTTGTGGACTAAAACTGCTAAAAAACATGGTGTGTATGAGGACTTGGAATATGGGGGGCTAACTAAAACGAATTTCAGTATAGAATTTTCTTTACTGTTCGAGAACGATAAAGAGAAGTACCTATTTGAAAAATATAACAATTCGGTTGAGAATAACCTTTTTTCGAAGAACTTCAAAGTTTTAAAAGGTGTTTGATACAGGGAATATTCTTTACTGCGAAAATTTTCAATTCCACAATGGCAACCAGCCGAAGACTAAATACTTTATTGTATTAAAAAGGGAAGCAGATAAATTAATTATAGGCTCTCTCCCCACAAGGACTAATAAAATTCCCAACTTTATTGACGTTACTCATAGATGCGTAAATAAGGATGACCGACTTTTCAACTGCTATTTATTTCAAGCAAAAAAACCTATTTGCGATAATGGCTTCTGCTTTGATTTACCAACGTTTGTCTATGGAGATGACGCTGAAATATACAATGTACAAACCGTAGAAAATAATTACAAGATTAATGTAAACTATACAGTAAAAGGCAAATTAAGTGACCAGGAATTTGCTGCTTTAATTAGCTGTTTTATGAATAGCAACGCCGTTAAAAACAAGATTAAAAGAAAACTTCTATAAAAATTTCAAACTGAGACGCCACAATCCTTCCCGGTAAAACGTCATACTTGATCCGGAGGTGTATTATCGGTATAAGAAGAGGTATCTTTAGTATCGTTATTGGAAGGTGCATAGCGGTTGCACCTGCTTCGCCAGTCCTGTTTAAATTTTTCTTTCTCTTCAGGAGTCATGCTTTGCCATTTGCCTCTCATCTCGCTATTCCAGTATCTGCCGCGACCTCTCCAGCCGCCGCCACGAAAACCGCCGAATAATATTTTTGATAAAACCAGAATTCCTAAAGCCTGCCAAAAATCTATAGCATGAACACTCAACACGGAAGTTAATATGTTATTCCATAAAGTCATCACTATAAAAGTAAATAAGAATATTGCTGCAGCAGCTATTAATATGATACCTGCAACTTTCCTGGCCCAGAATGATCTTTTCATTTTTTTATTTTTATTTTTATTTTTTACTTTTCAAAAACTTAATAATTTAATAACTCGTCATGCAATACCTGCAACTTGTTTCTCAAATGTAATACTGCATACCTTTTTCGTGATAATAATGTGTTAACCGTTTCGCCTGTTTGCGCTGCAATTTCTTTAAAAGGCACTCCTTCCAGTTCGTTCAATATAAATACTTCACGCTGTTCTGCCGGCAATTCGTTAAGCGATTTGTTCAACTCTTCCCAAAAAAGTGAACGGAGGTATTCTGTTTCAGGATTACCGTTATCATCAAACAGTATTTCTTTCCAGTCTATTCCATCTTCGTCCTCTGCTTCCTTATAAATGTCGGAGAAAAGTTCGGGCTTATGCTTGCGTTGCTGATCTGTTATTTTATTTCGTGCCACTGCAAATAGCCACGCACCTGCATCCTCTATTGGTTTAATTGATCGTAGCAACTGGTAGAAAACATCCTGCAGAATATCTTCAGCATCTGATTGCCTGGCCACCCTGCGGCGTATAAAGCCCATCAAGCGCTTGCTGTAAGCGTTTATAATCCTGGTAGTATTTTGCTTTTCATCAGTACTCATTTCAAAAGATATAGTCAATGTAGTATCCATGTACTAAGAAAGACGAATGAGGAAAGATAATATTTTAAAAAATAGAATTTCCGTCACTTAAGGCCGTTCTTAGTCAGAGTCCGGGTCGATAAAAAAAATAACTAAAAAATTAGTTGTTTGTAACTAAAATCTTAGTTATTTTTGTTTTTCAACTCCTGACGCAACTTTAAAACCTGTTACAGCACATGAAAAAGAGTGACAAACTATCGATAGCTAATTTTGAGCGAACATTAACGAAGGCTGAAGAACAGGTAATGCAGGCTTTGTGGCAGCACGAGAAGGCTTATTTAAAAGATGTTATTGAAACTATGCCTGCGCCGCATCCTCACAGCAACACCGTAGCAACACTTTTAAAGATACTTATAGAAAAAGGTTATGTAAAAGCCGAGGCTTTCGGCCGTAATAACCTGTACAGTGCCGTAGTTAGTAAGAATGATTATAGCCGTAATAGTATTGGCAAACTTGTAACCAATTATTTCAATGGTTCATTCAGTAATGCCGTTTCATTTTTAGTAGATCAAAAACAATTAAGTGTCGGTGATCTTGAATTGCTGTTGAAGGAACTTAAAAAGAAGTAAAATATGGAACAAGCATTAATGTACCTGCTTAAAATGCTGATTTGCTCAGGCGTTTTGTATAGTTATTACCGCATCGCCTTATATAATGAACGCTTTCATCAATGGAACCGTTTTTATCTGCTTGGCGCAATGGTACTATCTGTTGCAGTGCCGTTTATACATATAACTGTTTTGCCAGATGCGGAAGAAAGTGATCTTAAAACGCTGATTGCTTCTTTGCCCTGGAATGCAGGTGCAGGTGTTACAAAACAGGCAGGGCTGACCTGGCAGGGTGTTGTAAGCACCTCCGGGGCGTTTGTTTCGCTAATCTTCTTTTTAAAGGTGATAGTTAATATTACAAAGATTGTAATAGCATATCATTCCAACCCGGTAAGTATTTTAAAGGATAAAGTTCAACTCATTGTTACCAAGCTTACCCAGGCGCCTTTTTCATTTTTCAACTGGCTGTTCTGGCGACAGGATATTGACCCGGCTTCTGCCAACGGCCAGAGAATGCTTAATCACGAGCTCACGCACATTTACGAACGCCATAGCGTTGATAAATTGTTTACTTCATTGCTATTATGTGTTTTCTGGATGAACCCCTTCTTTTGGCTGATGCGAAACGAGTTGAATATGATACACGAATTTTTAGCTGATCGCAAAGCCGTACACCCACAAGACAGGGTTGCTTTAGCTGAAATGATATTACAAGCCCTGCCTTTTACACCTCCCGTAAACGACGGGTTGTAAATCCTTTTTTTTCCTCACAAATTAAACGCCGGTTACTTATGATCTCAACATTAAAAGACCCTAAATACAATTATCTCCGCCATATATGGGGACTTGTGCTAATGGTATGTTCTGTGTTTACTTTAGCTCTTTCCATTCAACATGCTGAAGCGCAAAAAACAGGAAAAAATATAGTAATAAAAGAAAAACCTGTAACTGCAAAGGCTGATAGTTCAGAAGAAGTAAAGTTTAAAAACATGATGATCACTTCCAGGTCTCATAATGAAATATCCATTACAGCCGATACAATTTTTGTAGATAAAAAGAACAAATAAGAAAGTTATGATTACTTCTCCAGGTGAAAAAGTTAAGCTGACGGTTCAGCAGGGTAATGAAAACCCAATGATAATAAATAAAAAAGAGGGAACAGTTAGCGGAGTATCAATTGTGTCAAAGTCAGAAGAAGTTCCGATGGACGATAGTAAAAACGCGCCCTTGTATCTGCTTGATAGTAAAGAGATAAATGCTGCTGAAATGAAAGAATTGGATGCTAACGCGATAAAGGCAATAAAGGTTTTAAAAGGGGAAAATGCTATGAATAAATATGGTGAAAAAGGAAAGAACGGGGCGGTAGAGATCGAAACGAAAACTAAGGATGAGCAAAGCATTTCTAAAGAAAAGATTATTATAAAAACCATCAACAAAAAAGGTCCCATTTTTTATGTTGATGGCAAAGAGACCACCAACGAAGATTTTAATAAAGTTGTGTCGGACAAAATTGAAAGCATTAATGTGATGAAAGGAGAGAATGCAATAAAAAAATATGGAGAAAAAGGCAAGGATGGAGTGGTGGAAATATTGATGAAAAAGCCGGTTACATAGCATTAATTATTTTAGTTTTTTTACGGCTGCTTAAACAAAAAAAGACTTAATTTTTTGTATTTAAACCTTTTGATTGCAGAAGATTGAAGTTCTTCAGGCATTTAATTTTTTTATAATATTTCAATTCCGAAAATACGACAAGCCTGACCGGTGATTACCTCTTATGCGTAAAATTATTTTCATCGTTATCTTTTTATCTGCACTTTTTGCCAAAGCCTTTGCTCAAGGTTCTTTAAAAGGGAAAATAATAGATAGCATTTCTCAAAAACCATTGATATTTGCTACAATTACCATTTTAAAAACAGCGGATACATCTTTAGTAACCTACCGGCTTAGCGATCCTGATGGAAATTTCAGGGTTTCTGGCTTACCGCTGCGTACATCTCTTTATACCTTGATTTCTTTCACAGGTTTTGATGTGTATCGAAAGGAATTTACACTTTTTGATAATAGTCCTTTAGACTTGAAAACTGTAGTCTTACATCCTGTTTCTAAATCCTTAGATTCAGTTTTGGTTATAGCAGAACGGCCACCGGTAAGAGTGTATAAAGATACCATTGAATTTAACGCATCATCCTTTAAAACCTTACCAACAGCATTGGTAGAAGATCTTTTGCGGAAATTACCAGGTGTGGAAGTGGCTCGTAATGGTGATATTTTAGTCAATGGAAAACCTGTGAACAGGACACACGAAACAACAATGTAGCTTATGATAGTTGCATTACCTCAATGGTTACCCTTAACAGTGCAGATTCAATTATTGTTACAAACTCAGGAAGTTATTATAACCCTACAAATTTAATAATGAGTGGCTACTGGAGCTGGTCTGAAAAAATTGCTACCATGCTTCCATTTGATTATAAGCCTTTATAAGGAAAATTTCTAACCTATTACAGGTAAAAACGGGTTGACCGGAAACAGGTAAGCTTCTCACTTACTTTGCGAACAGACCATTATCTTTACCGGTTATAAAAAAGATAACGTATAACCCGGATATGAAAGCAGTTTTTCTGGTAATTTCAATGTTTAGTTTACAAATTTTATTGGCGCAAGACGGTTCAGACAAGAAATGGAGCGTTCACTGGCAGGCTACGGTAATACCGCAATATCATTTTAAATTTTCATCGCCTTACCAGGGGATGAATAGTTTAGAACCAAAAGAAGGGATAAAAACTTCGTTAACATCTACTTTTTTTATCAATTACCATCCTTTCAAACATACTTATATAGTTTTTAATCCTGAAGCAGCCGGAGGCAAAGGCCTGAGCAAAACTCTTGGAATTGCAGGTTTTCCTAACGGAGAAATTTACAGGGTTGGTAATCCCGCACCGCAACCCTATATAGCACGTTTGTACCTTGAATATCGTGTTCCTCTGTCTAACCGAAAATTGTTACGGGCACTTGAACCAGACAGTGTGAAAAGAATAGTTCCCTTAAAGTACATATCAGTATTAGCAGGTAAATTCAGCATTACAGATTTTTTTGACGGTTCCGATATAAGTCATGATCCAAGATTGCAATACTTAAACTGGAGTTTAATGGCCAGCGGAGCCTGGGATTATCCGGCAAATGTCAGGGGCTATACAATGGGCGTGGTTGCCCAGGCATTTTTAAATGATTGGAAAATACGCGCCGCCGTAACAGGAGTTCCGATAGAAGCAAATGGAAAAGAATTGCAGTTTAAAGGAAGAGATGCAGTGGGAACAGCAATAGAAGCAGAAAAGGATAGTCTTTTTAAAAAGGATGAAGGATTTTTTACAAATCTGCATCTTGGAGTTTTTTACAATAAAGCAAAAATGGGTAATTACGATATTGCTTTAAAAAATGCATCTGTATCTCCTGATATTATTTCCACAAGGCTTTATGGAAGAAATAAAAAAGGAATTTATGGTATAGCCGATAATCATTTTGGAAATATTCTTCATTTTGTAAGAGCCAGTTATAATGACGGGAAAAATGAAACATGGGCTTTTACTGAAATAGACAGAAGCGTGGCAACAGGTTTTTCTTTTAAAGGCAATCTTTGGAAAAGAGACAACGATATGTTTGGAATAGCGATGGTTGTGAACGGTTTATCACCCGACCACATAAATTATCTTAAGGCAGGGGGCTATGGATTTTTAATAGGTGATGGCAAACTGAATTATGGTACCGAGAATATTATTGAAAGCTATTATTCCTTTAATGTATTAGCGAACTTGTTCATTTCGCCCGACTACCAGTTCGTCATGCATCCGGCATATAACAAAGACAGAGGACCTGTACATATAGCAGCTATAAGATTTCATTATCAATTATAAAGTCTAATGCAGAATGAGACTATTGATACTCACTTATAAGCTAAGCATAACTGATTTTTTTTAATCATTTCCTGTTTGTCTCTTATCTGCCTCGTTTATATTTATATGCTATTGTGACTAAAATAAAAGAGCAGGAGACATTGCTGTAACCTGCTCTTTTTCATAAAATTTTTAAAGCATTATAAATGCGCCTGAATTTTTTTGTCTAAAACAGATTTAGGAACGGCTCCTATTTGTTTATCTACTACTTTACCACCTTTAATAAAAAGTATAGCAGGAATAGAAGTAATGCCGTAATTGACACTCAAATTAGGATTTTGATCCACGTTTACTTTTCCCACGTTTATCTTGCCGTTATATTCTTTTGATAACTCTTCTACTACGGGACCGATAGCGCGGCAAGGGCCACACCATTCTGCCCAGAAATCTATAAGCGAAAGTTTATCGCTATCTAAAACATTAGATTGAAAGTTTGCATCAGTGAATTCTAAAGCCATAAAATATATTTTTAAGTTGATATAATATAATGTAGTTTTTCAGCTACAAAGAGTAAAGAGCAAATTTACATCCAATAACTCAATTCTGCTGTTTTGACTTTTGCACCTATGTGCATCTCGCAATTTATGGCAGTTTAATGACTGTTTTTGCTATTATTAAAAGATCTATACGGTCACCACCTGCACTTCTACATCTTTATTCTCTTCCAGGAAGTGTACCATTTCTTCATTCATCGTAAATCCTTTTTCAAGCGTATACAAACTGAATTTTAAATTGTCTTTTGGTTCAAAAATATTGAATTTTAAAGAGGATTTACCTGGGTAATCTTTTACATTTTTGTCAATGAAATTTACGAAATCCCGGGTAATAACTTTTGCAGGTACATCCATAACCAGTTGTTTGGTAAAGCTTTGTTTTGTTATCTCAAGCATATTAACAGATTGCACTTTAAATTCATATTCACTGCTGTTATACCTTGTTTTAAAACAACCGATAACTAATATATTTCTTCCTTTTTCCAGGTAATTTTTAAATTTTACATAATCATCGCTCCAAAGCATCAGCTCTGTTTTGCCTGTAAAATCTTCAATACAAAATGAACCAAAATTGCGGCCTGTTTTTGTTACCCGGTGTTGCGCTTCTGTTACCAGGCCTGCAAGACGGAAAGTTTTATTGATATTAGGCAATAAATGAGGAGCGTCTTTTACTTCATTAAATTCATTTATCGGGGTAAAACTGTAGTGTTTTAATTCAAATTTAAAATGGTCAAGCGGGTGTCCGCTCATAAACATGCCGGTTACCTCTTTTTCATAATCGAGCAATTCGGTCAGGGGCCACGGTTCGACTCTTGGAAGCTGGGGCGTGGGAATATCCATCGATATAAGATCACCAAAAAGGCTGTTGCCTGAAGTCTGTGCCTGCGCCTGGAATTTGTTTCCAAAATTTATAATAATATCCAAACCGCAGACATTGGTTTCTTTATTAAGAAAATACTGTGCACGGTGATATTCCTTAAAACAATCGAAAGCGCCGCTGTAAACAAGGCTTTCCAACGATTTTTTAGTTGCAGCCCGCAAATTAACACGTTTAACAAGGTCGAAAATGCTGGTAAAAGGACCTTTTTTTGCACGTTCTTCCAAAATACATTCGATAGCATTTTCGCCAACACCTTTCAGTCCCATCATGCCAAAACGTATTTCACCTTTCTTATTTACAGCAAAACCACGTTGTGATTCATTTATATCAGGCCCAAGCACAAGTAATCCCATTCTTTTACATTCTTCCATAAAAAAAGTTATTTTCTCAATACTTCCCGCATGATTCAACACTGCTGCCATGTATTCGGAAGGGTAGTGGGCTTTTAAATAAGCTGTCTGGTAAGCGACAAATGCATAACAGGTAGAGTGCGATTTATTGAAAGCATATTGTGCAAAGGCTTCCCAGTCTGTCCATATTTTTTCGAGCTTGTCGGCAGGATGGCCTTTTTTAGCAGCGCCATCCATGAACTGTGCTTTCATTTTATTCAGCACCGCTATCTGCTTTTTCCCCATTGCCTTACGCAACACGTCAGCATCGCCTTTACTAAATCCTGCAAGCTTCTGAGAAAGCAGCATTACCTGCTCCTGGTACACTGTAATTCCGTACGTTTCTTCAAGGAATTCTGCCATGTCGGGCAAATCATATACTATCTCTGCACGTCCGTGTTTTCTTTCTACATAGTCAGGAATGTAAGCCATTGGCCCTGGCCGGTATAATGCATTCATGGCAATCAAATCCGCAAATATATCAGGCTTTAATTCGCGAAGATACTTTTGCATACCGGCGCTCTCAAACTGGAAAGTGGCATTGGTTTCACCTTTCTGGTATAATTGATAAGTCTTTTCATCATCCAACGGAATTTCATCAATTTCTATATCAAATCCATGATTTTGTTTGATTAATTCAAGAGCAGTTTTTAAGATAGATAAGGTCTTTAATCCTAAAAAGTCCATTTTAATTACACCTGCTTCCTCAATTACACTGCCCTGTATTTGAGTGATCAAAAGTTCTGAGTCTTTTGATGTAGCGACAGGGATAATATTTTTTAAATCATCGGGTGCGATGATGATACCTGCGGCATGCAAACCCGTATTTCGTACAGAACCTTCCAGCCGTTCTGCTTCGTGCAACACTTTCGATTGTTCAGTATTACTGTTATAAATTTCACGAAGTTTTTTTATATTATCTACATCTTCGGAGCCAAAACCTTCTTTCTCTTCCAGTGATTTTGGTCCTTCTTTTATGGTAATAGGTGCATGCAAACATCTTCTTAACTCAGTACCTGGCCTGTCGGGAACTAATTTGGCCAGCATGTTACTTTCAGCTAACGGCAGGTCAAGCACACGAGCTACATCTTTGATGCTCATTTTAGCGGCCATTGTACCAAACGTAACAATCTGGGCTACCTGGTTTCTGCCATATTTCTTCACTACATAATCAATCACTTTTTGGCGGCCATCATCATCAAAGTCTGTATCTATATCCGGCATGCTCTTACGGTCGGGATTGAGAAAACGCTCGAACAGTAAGTTGTATTTAATCGGGTCAATATTGGTGATACCTATACAATAAGCAACCACGGAACCTGCCGCAGAACCACGTCCCGGTCCGACAAAAACGCCCAGTTCGCGACCTGCTTTTATAAAGTCTGATACAATTAAAAAGTATCCTGCAAAACCCATTGTCTTAATAGTGAATAATTCAAAATCGAGCCGCTCTCTTATTTCTTCGGTTATTTCGCTGTATCTTTTTCCTGCGCCTTCATAGGTAATGGAGTGAAGATATTCCCACTGGTTAAGGTTGTTGTCTGTATGTTGCTGAAATTCTTTTGGAATAGGAAAATTAGGAAGAAGAATATCTTTCTTTAAATTCAGTATTTCTATTTTGTCCGCAACTTCATTGGTATTATCAATAGAATGAGGAATGTCTTTAAAAAGTTCCTTCATCTCAGTAGTCTTCTTAAAATAAAACTGGTCGTTGGGAAACTTAAAGCGCCTTTCCTTTAGCTGAACATCATCATTTATAAAATCATCGTAGCCTGGTGTGCTTTTCTTTTCACCTGTATTAAGACACAATAAGATATCGTGCGCATTATAATCATCCTGCTCGGTATAATGACTGTCGTTGCTTGCTATTACTTTTACATTGTGCTTAACGGAAAACTTTAATAAAGACAAATTTACCTTATCCTGGTCTTTTATACCATGTCGCTGCAGCTCTACATAATAGTCTTCACCAAACATATTCAGCCACCACTTAAATTCTTTTTCCGCTTCATCTTCGCCATCGTGCAAAATAGTTTGCGGAACGTAGGCGCCCAGACAACAGGTGGTAGCAATTAAACCTTCGTGATACTTTTCTAAGAGTTCTTTATCAATTCTTGGATACTTGCTGTACATGCCTTCTGTGTATCCAAGTGAAGTTAGTTTTAATAAATTTTCATAGCCCTGCTTGTTTTTTGCAAGCAGCACCTGGTGGTAGCGTTCATCTTTTTGTTCTTTTGTAAATGTTTTTTTAGTTCTGTCGGCAACCACATAAAACTCGCATCCTACAATAGGTTTTACTTTCAATGTTCCATCCTCATTTTTGTGCTTATACGCTTCAGCCACAAATTCAAATGCCCCAAACATGTTACCATGGTCGGTTATGGCAAGAGCAGGCATATCATCATCAATAGCTTTTTGATAAAGGCTTTTTATAGAAGCCGCTCCGTCAAGCAAACTGAACTGGGTGTGAACGTGGAGATGAGAATATTTAGACATAATAGCAAATGACAATGAACAATGAACAGTGAATAATGAACAATTAAAAAGTAAAAATGAAAAAGTTAAAATTATCAATAGGGGACATCCGACATCCGACATCCGACATCCGACATCCGACATCCGACATCCGACATCCGACATCCGACATCCGACATCCGACATCCGACATCCGACATCCGACATCCGACATCCGACATCCGACATCCGACATCCG
>JAABUT010000528.1_pt1 | contig 59588 bp, 66 predicted proteins | sample 5559281 | NCBI WGS metagenome assembly JAABUT01 (sample SAMN10711880, study PRJNA513359) | rock metagenome | isolation source: Antarctica rocks | place: Antarctica: Victoria Land, Ricker Hills nord | collected 2016-01-04 | reverse complement strand
CTGATAGTGACTGATAGAATGAGAAAGCATCAACACAACGCTTTGCATAGATTTGCTGATCAGCATCGTCTTCTAGTCTGAAAATCACATAGACAATACGAATCTTTTCAGTAGAGTAATGATTCGCCTTGACATCGAGCTTGTCAGCTATTTTGATGTTTCATGTCTCTCAGATAGAATCATCTGTTTCGATGAAGATGAGTGAATTCGAAAGCTTGATGAACTTGTGATGATCATTCTTGTTATCAAATAGAGTGAATGACTCTCGTGAGCTTCAAGAGCATTGATCGACTTCAGAAATTGATGAAATCTCTTTCTGATTGACTCAATGCTCGACTGACTGAGTCTCTTGACGAGACATAGATCGATCGACTTGACGTTGTTTCGCTCTGAAGTTCAATCGCTCGTCTTGTAGCTGACTGATCTTTTTCTCTAGTTCATTATTCTTATCAAAAGCGACTTCTAGTTGTTTCGCTCTCTTTTTGTGATTGTCTTGTACAAGAAGTCAGTGCTCGTTGAGCTGTAGAGTCAGATCTCACTGACTTTGAAACTCGTTCAGCATATCAATAATCTGATCAAGCTGATTTGCAACTCATTGACACAATTGTTTCTTGTTCTTTATGTTTCAGAATGTTGTAGCTTCTTCAATCTCGACTGAGACATCAAGAGATAGAAGTGAGACTCTTCTATTGACAGTGCTTCTAAGCAGACGAGCTGTTCAAGACTCAACTGACTTGACGTCACATGTCATGATGATAGTAGATAGAAGTTGTTGAGATAAAGATAGATGAGAAATTGATATTTTGATTTAATGCAAATTCAAAGAAGCTCTTGTGAATTTTCTGATAATAACTGATTGTAATATTCGAAGAATTTCTTGCAAATAGAATGATGAAAATGAATGTAGAATCGAAGAATTTCTTGCAATCTAAAATGATGATGATGCAAATTTGAAGAATTTCTTGCAAATTTTTCTTACTGAATAGATTGTTTCGTATCATCTATTCATCGATAGCAGAGTAGTTGATGAGCATTTATCTAATGTTAGAAGTCAGCATAGAGCGAGTCAATATGAGTGTCATTTAACTAGAAGATAAATGCTAAGAAAGAAAGATAGCTACAGAAAAGAAGCTGACTACATATGTGTGTTTCTCAGTCGACGCTAGACTCAATAAAGACTAGTCAAGATGACGAAGCTAGAATAGATCTGACAAAACTAGAAGACTGAGTCTGACAAGACTAGAATCATGACACTTGTAGTCTAGCTTTCAGCTCTTTGCATCGTTTCTTCAAAGCTTTCATAGTCATAGATGATGTTATGATTTCAGCGAATGAGTCATTATCTTCAACAATGAAGAATGAAGCTTTGAAATGCTCTTTGAAGAGATAAAACATGATGAGAAAGAAAGAAGAGATTGAATTGAATGAATGTTTTAAAAGAAAGAAATCGAGCGAAGAGTGATGCTCAACAATAAAAGATAAAGTCATTTTTGTTGTTTGATTTGAAAATTGATTGATTCTCTTGATCAATTTGATTCTCTAGCAATTAACGAAGATTCTTTATTGCTGATTCTATTAATTGAAATGAACGATGTGTACTTAATGAGCTGTAAGTCGTTTAGCAATTCAATCAGTTTCGCTGTTAATTCTATAGATTCTCTAGTGTTGTTCTGTCTTTCGATTGCATCAATCATCAGATAAATGAATTTCTTTAGACTTGATCTGTTTGAATGAGTATATTGAACAAGTAATGAGTATCTGTATCATATGATAAATGAGATTCTTAATGTAATGTTGAGATTATGTCTAGATCATTCAATCAAAGAGACTCGAAGCTGATATGTATGTATTGCTCTTTAGAGATAGCTATAACAAGACATTAAGAATACAGAAAAGAAAGAGTGCAAGCTCTTCTATAAATAATGACTTGAGACTGCGCTAGACTCAATACAGATGTAATGTAATAAGTCAGATGTGTTTGCTTAAAAGAATGATGAAAGAAATGAATGAAGAAAGTGCTGAACAATGAGAAGAAGTGCTGAGAATGACTTGAAGAGTTCAACAGAGATGTGCTAAATTCAAACTAAACATAGCATCATGACTTGCTTTAATCAAATTGATTAGAATTAAATCTGAATTCTGATTGATTCAGACATGTTCATAATATATTTATACTAACATTGTGACATATAAAAAAGCAAAGAGTGATCAGTATCATTGAGTCTTCTTCAGAAATTATCATATTTCTCGAGATTGAAAATTAACATTAAAGCACTTTCAAGAATCATTCATCACATCTGAGAAAACTCTATGACGTGTAGTATGATCAAGAAGAAAGACGATTAAGAACAAGTCATGCAAGTGAATTGTATTATCAGATCAGACTGAGAATTGATCAACAAATTTTGACTACAACAAGTATGAATGAACATCAAATATTTCACACAAATTGACACGTGAAATCTGAAAAGTAATATTCAAAATTAAGAAGTCAAGTAATCTTTTTGATTCTTTTAATGCTCATATCTTAGAAATCAAGCATTTTTAAATCAATTATCTAGCTAGTTTTGCAATCACAAGCTGATAGATAGAATCATTTATTGCATGCAGCATCACATTATACTCTCATGTAATAATTAAATAACAGAAGTGAACAGAAGAATTAAACATTCTTTTCGCATAATTTTATGCAACGATTATTTCGTACTTCAATTTGTCTCTGTATAATTATTTTCTTGTATTTGTAATAAGCTTCTTAGTCAATCATGATGTTTGAAATCTATTAAAATGTGCTAGTTTTTAGAATAATTAACAGTTAATTTAAAAGATAAGAATTAATCAGTCACAAGTCAACAATGATGCATGATTTGCATTGATCTTTGAACTTTAAGCTTAATGATGCTTGAAAGATCAAACTTGTTTTTGATTCTTTTTGCAACTTTCTTAGCAATTCTTTTTGCAACTCTTTTTGCAGTTTCTTTTTCATTTAACTTACTTATCATGTCATCTTCTTGAAACAAAACATTGAAATTGCAAGCAAGTATAAACAGTTTATTCAGTTTTATAAATATATCTTCAGAGAATCTTAACAACAGCAAGCATGATAGTGCTCAATCTTCTTCTTCTAACATTACTTCTGTCGTGCTCATTGAACTGCAGTCGTTACACGATGAATGATATGTGCTATATGATCATGAGCAAGAATATCAACATATATTTCTGAATTGATGAAAGCAAACTCAATATGCAATGCAAGTAGAATGAAAAGTATCAGACTATCATCATTCAAAGTGAATCTCACAGACATGAACAGATGAGATATGAAATAACTTTTATCAGACAGCTTTAGTCAAAAGCGAAAGATTCAAACTCATTTGTCATTTGTATTTGCATGTCTATGAGCATTCTAACAATAGAAGCATCAATAACAGCATCATGAAACATCATCTGAATAGCAAAGATTGTGATAGATGCACAAACTTAGCAACTAAGATCACGAAAGTTTAAGACATTCATAACTTTGTTAGAGTTAAAGCTTTGATAAATTACTTCTTAGCTGCAGATTGCAAAATAGATTGCAAAAGAGATTGCAAAAGATTAACAAATCACAGCATCATGTTTTTCATTAAGAATATACTTCAATTTGAATCATGTTATGAAACGTCTATTGACTGCATGATCTACTCAATTCTATTGTTTCAAACAGAGACTCTCAATTCATATCGACTATGTGAAAGAGTCTTTGCAAAAGACTGAGAATCACAGCTAGTTTATTCACAGTCTATCATTCTGAGATTGACAATCAATCAAAATGAGTCAATCAAGATGTTGAACGCGAACTTAGAATCTACTGCAATTACATGCAGAACGACTAAGTCAAATGAATATCTATGATGAAATTCAGCGACAATTTCAATATCTTCTCGATCACTTTAATGATTCTCTTCTACTTCAATAAAGAATTTCACTCTCGAATGAGTTTCGATTCAGATACGACTGACTATGAAATGATTCATGAACAACTTGAAGCTAGAAAGACAAATGATATTGTCATTCAAATGAAAGAGCTACTGAGCTTCAATCATCAACAGTTGAAAAAGACGAAGCTGATCATCAAAGTTCAGATCAATAAACATAGACAAAACGTCACATATGTAGTAGATGACTGAATTTGACTATCTTTCAGAAACATCAAAACAACAAGACTCTGCAAAGATTTGAAAGATAAACAGCTAAATCTCTATTAAATCACTGCTAAAATAGATATCTTCTATCATCTTCATCTATCAGTCAGCATGAAGCATCTGCATTCGATATTCAGCTCGAAGCTACTACGATTATATTCAGAAGACTTTTTATCAGAACAACATTCAGAATCACTTAAATCAATCATTATTGAAGATGATGAACATTGAGAGATAGATGATATATTGAACTTCAAACGTTATCGAGGTTGAATACAGTACAAAGTCAAATGAAAAGATCTAGATAGAAACAACAAATGATACTATGTCAATAAAGGAAAATTCAATAACTCAGAGAAAGTTTTGAATGAATTTCATAAGTTATATTCAAGCAAATCGCGCTAAATATTGAAATAACTATCAACAAAAGTGAGTAAGAGAACTACATTCATGCAAACATGAATTTTCGAAGAGAAAAATAATATTACAAGTGTATCAAGATTGATTAGAGCTAGTCAATAATTTAGTCGAAATCTGACTCAGATCTGACTCAAATTTGACTCATATATGATCAAATCTGAGTCAAATTAATGACTCTTTCTGAACAGTGATTGAAATGAGTCGTTTGAGCATTGTAAAGATCTTAGTCTGAGTGATTGAAGAAAGCGAAGTTGATCGCGATCAACTTGAGTGCTTTGAATTGAGCGAAATCGAAAAAATCAAAATAGAAGTATTCAATTGATTCAAAAAATAATGACGTCGTTTTGCATATTCAGTAATATTTTGTTTTTATTCATTCAGAGCTTACTCAATATGACTTCATGATGATTGATATCAGTTATCAACATTAATACAGTCAATTTCTTATGACTTTCGATGATGAGATTGAGTAGAATTTTATGAGTGATTGTCTTCTTAAATATCTTTTCATCATAATCTCTTATTAGCTTCTCTTTTGTCAGTGATATAGATTGAATTCTCAGTTTCTTGCATACTTTATCAACTAGATTGAAATGTATGATCATGTAAACGACTGAATCACTGTTTATTAAAGAACGAAGACTGAAAGATTGACTCTGAGAGATGAGATGAGCATCAATTAGAAACAACTTTTCAAAGTAATTCTCTTTTGATAGAATTTCGTCTAGTTTGCACAAAGATATAATCTCTATCTTTTTGATGACTTTTAAAAAGATGACTAGTTTTTTGAATTGAAATTTGAATCAAAATTGAAGCAATCATATTCTTTGTTCACTGCATTGATTCTAGTAGATTGATTGAAACACTTCTTAAAGCTATGATCTGATTTATAACATACAAAACAACTTTCAACTAAAATGTCTGCTTCTTTGACGTTAGTTAAAATTGCGTCGCGCGACTTTAGATGATCAGACTTCAAGTGATTGACTGATTGAATGTCAACAGTTGCTTTATGAAAGATAGTCTTTGAAATATCATTGATGCATTTGAGCTTGTTCTTGATCTTTCAAATGACTCACTGATCATTATTCAAATGAATCAGATAGAAATGAATTTCTTTTAGAAAATCAGATTGAACTAGTTGATTTATTCAAACGAATCAAAGACGAGAATTGATTTTATCTTTCAGATCAATGATCAGTTGCTTTTCGTGATAGTCTAGATAGAAAGATAGACGTTGAAACTGAGTATAGAATTCACTGAATTTCTTGAATTCTTGAATCAAGTTGTAATATTCTTTACGAAAGTTGACTTTCTTATTTGAATCATTGAACAACTGAGCTAGCTCTTTCAAAAGATCTTCGATAATTCTATAGAAATTGACACAATCACGTTTGCATCTAGCTTGAGTGATCTCTGCTGCGTCATTGAATAATCTAGAATGTACATAGCTCAATTTGACTCATTCATTAGAAAAGAGATCGACGTTGATCTTTAGTTTATTCTGAATTTTTCCGTATCAGTTCTTTCAAGTAAAGTTCTTTTCATCAGTAAACAGCGAAGAATCAGGTATTTTTTGAGATCTAGAACGCTCAGAGTAGATGAAATCAGAAGAAGTGTTTTCTTTAGTTTGAAGTCTTGTCTTCAACTCTTTGATTTCGTCTTCTTGTTGTTTATTTAACTTGTAAAGTTGATCTGTTTCTTTATCAAGAACTAGACTTCAAGCTTTTCAAATTTCGTAGAACATGAGAGATATTATCATTTCAGCGAATGATTCGTCATCTTTATGAATGAATGACGCAGCACTTGATGATCTCGTTCGTGATTTCAATGAATCAGTATCAAAGATTTGAGAGAAACGATTTCGAAATTTCTCAGAACGCTCTTCAGTAAATGAATGACTAGACATGATGAGATTTGTTTGAAAGAAGAGTTGAATAAATGATGATGCTTGATGATTGAAGAAGAAAAATGTATAGAATGATGTTTAATCTTCAACAAAGAAAATGAGATTTGTTTGTTGATTGATTTGATTCTTGAGCAATTCACGAAGATTCTTTATCGTTGATTCTCTTAATCGAGTTGAACAGCTTATTTTCACTCGTCTATTTCATGAGAATGAGTTGATTCTCTTGATCGATTTGAACTGTGCGTACTTAGTGAGCAATAAGTTGTTTAGCGATTCAAACAGTCTTGTCGTTGATTCTATCAAACTCTTTAATGTTGTTCAGTCTTTCAATTGCATCAATCATCAGATAAATGAATTTCTTTAGACTTGTTCTGTCTGTACGAGTATGTTGAATGAGTAATGAGATCAGTATCGTGTGATTAACGAATTCTTAATATAATGTCAAAATCGTGTCTAGATGATACAATCGATGAAGATCAGAATTGATAGTGCTTGATCTTTAAAGATAGCTATAACTGAATATTAAGAATACAGAAGAAGATTGATACAAAAGCTTTTATTTATGTAATGTTCAGAGACTGTGCTAGACTTGAAAGAAATGTGTTTGTAACATGAAAAGAAGATGATGTAAATGAACAAGATGTTGATGAAGAAAAAGAGTGTTAAGAAAGAAAAAGAGTGTTGAGTCATATCTGAGTCAAATCTGAGCTAGATCTGAGTCAGATCTCGACTAAATCATTAACTAGTTTTAATCAGTCTTGATACACTCATAACAAGAATGAGAATGAGAATGAGAAAAAGTATTGAATACTCAAGATTAGTCTTCAAAGCATGTTTATACAAGAGAGTTTATCTCGAACACTGTTTAAGATAATTAATAATTTTTATTTATTATGTTAGTTTGCTTTGCTATTATTTTTGCAATCGATTTTGCAATCGCGATCGAAAATACAAAGTACACTCTTATTCATGACATTATAGTAATGTTTAATTAAATTTAAAAGCTTTCTGTTTATATGAACGAAAGTTCTCAGAGAATAGAGAACTTTCACAAGTCTCAACGCAATTTCAAACTTTATCTCAAGATGATACAAAACGTTAAAACTCGCTGAAATTTCATCTGTCTCATGCTTTTGAGAGCACTTCGTCTTCAAGTCTTCATCAAGAGTTATATTTCTACTCACGAAAATGAAAATACTACTCTTCAAAAGCTATCTTTCAATAATGAAAAATGAACATATGTTCGATATCTTGTAGAACTACTCAAATCATTCGCGATATTCATTGATTTACTTGAACGTAATCACGAACTCAGCATCAATGCAATTTACATCGTTTATGATGTTTTGTTCTTTTATATCGAAGATCACATGACAGCTCTGAAGAGAAAGCAGCGTTCTTGAAAGCATTTGCTTTTGAAAGTCTTAATGCAAGCTTGAATCAAATTATTTGAATATTATGCAGATGTCAGTCATGATTGAAAGCTAATGTACAATCTTGAAAATATTATAGATTCTCATCAGAAACTAAATTCATACAAGCGATTTACATGACAAGACAGCGACTATAAACAAAGATACAAACGAAAGTTTATAAATTATTATGCTAAACACTACGCTCTTGACTCAACTACATTGCAAGATCAACTTCAAGAAAGAGTCTTGCAACAATCATCTTTCATTGCAGATATAGTTGCTAAACGAAATTTCAGATATCACAATTTGTCATCACTTGTTTCAACAAACGAAGCGAAACGATATTTGAATCAGAGTTAGTTTTTCTTCTCTTTGTTTCGTTCGTTGCACAATTAATGTTGTCTCATAATTTCTTTGCAATCAATTTTGCAATCAATTTTGCAATTGATTTTGCAATTGATTTTGCAGTCACATAGTTTGAAATATCAAATTCTAATAAGCTTTAAACATTGTTCAAGACATTGATCTCATTAAGTTTTGAAGAAATCATTTCAGAGACTTTGTTCATTTAAGCAGAATGACTCGAGATATTTTAGCAATTTCAGCTATCTCAACAGATGTTGAAAGAGTTTTCAATTTGAAACGAGACTTATTATCTTATTGTCGCAGCTCTCTTGTTGTCAACATCATATCAAATATCATGATGATTAAGCATGCAGATGCTGTGAAGTTGAAAGCAGAATTCAAGTCTCACAAGCTTATCAAAGAGAAAAGAGCTTTCGATGCACAGAAACAAGAAAAGAACAAAGATTTAGTCTTCATCATCAACGTTAATGAAGATTTAGAGTATATCAGCGATGCATCATCAGATGATGATGTTGATGATAACGAGCATGATAAGTAATGTTATATTGTTCATCATCAGACATTTAATTAACAATATCAGAGCTGAAGAATGATGATACACTTGATGTTGATCTTTTCATATCATCTTCGTAATCTAGATTCTCAAACTTTAAAAAACTCTCGTTATCTACGTTATTTAATACAGCAAGATCTACGACAGCAAGATCTACGACAGCAAGATCTATGACAGCAAGATCTATGACAACTTCACTTTTGAATGCTTGATTTTCAGCGTTTGCTCATTTTGATCGAGTTACATCACACTTGACTGAGAGAAACAGATTGAAGAAAAATGATCAATCATTATAAAAAATAATGAATCAAAGAAATTTGATAAAATTCGTTGCAGTCTTTAAATTGAATGAAGAATCTAAGTTATCATCTTTAGCAGTGAAAAAAGAACAGCGCAAGATGACTTCTTCTTTGAAGTCGAGTTCTATTTCAACATGTAAACGTAGCTTTGAAATGACTAATTTTCAGAAGAAATCATCATTTAAGAGTAAAGCTAAATTGAATGCATTGTCTGAGCAAAAAAGACAAGAAGACATCAATAGAAAGCTTATGTAAATAGTTTTGCAATTCATTTTGCAATCTACTGTTTTCATGAAATTGCTTGCGCATTTTTCAAGCAGTTTAGTTAAAAACAGTGACTGAAGTTTGAGTCAACAATAAAGAAGTTGAAGACATTTCTTTACATACATATAAATTTCTTTTCGACATGTAAATAAAGATCATTCATACACACACATTTTAAAGTTTTATAATATCATTCTACTAGTACTTATTTTAAATAAGTAAAATGTCTAGACATGTTGTCAAGTTTGAATCAATGAGTTGAGTTAATCGAGTTGAGTTGAGAGTCTGACTCAACTCGATTGAGTTGAATTGATCTCTCTCAACTCAACTCAACTCTGAAACTCAACTTGAGTTGAATTGAGCAACTTGAACTCGACGACAGATTTAGATTTCACTCTTATGACTTTTTGATATGAAAAGTTGCAAGAAAGAGTTTGAAGCACTGTTTGACATATGTTATGTGCTTGATCAAAGTGTATTTTGAAGCATGTAGAGAGTTTGATAGAGATTTCAATAGAGTGTTTGATAGAGAGTTTGATAGAGCGTTTGATAGAAAGCTCAATAGAAAGCTTGATAGAAAGTTTGGTAGAAAGTTTGACAGAGAGCTCAATAGAAAGCTCGATAGAAAGCTCGATAAAGCGTTTGATAAAGCGTTTGATAGAAAGTTTGATAGAGAGTTCAACAGAAAGCTTGATAGAAAGCTCAATAGAAAGCTCAGTAGAAAATTTGATAGAAAGTTTGATATCGAGTCATGAAGAATGCTCTCTATTGAGCTAATTAGCATGTGTTATGAAGCATTTATGAAGCATACTATGAAGTAGATCATGAAGCGTATTCAAACGCGTTGCATAAAACATGTTTTGAAGCATGTTTTGAAGTGAGTAGACTGATGAGTAAATAAACGAGTAGATAGCTAAGTTGATAGCTGAACATGTAGATAGACGAGTAGATAGAATAATGAGTAAAATGATGAGTAGATAAAATGATGAGTAGAAAACTTCGCTTGAAAAGCTCAATATTACAAAATTACGACACTAGATCACTATTTGCTAACGTGTTCGCGTAGTTAACTCAAATCAAAGAAAAATACAGAATTCTGAATGAACTTACAGTTAGTGAGAGGTTGAAAAAGTTGAGTCAGAGTCGAAACTTTTTTTTTTGATTTCGACTTCGACTCTACTTTCTGCATATGCTAATCATGAGTTCAAAATTATTTCAATCTCGACTCAGCTTTTTGCATATGTTAATCATGAGCTCAAGAATTAATGTTATATAGCTAAAGTAGCTAGATGATAAACAGCAAGAGCGAAGTATTGAAGTCGTGCATATGCACAGCTTGAGCGAAGCATCGAGAAAACAGCACAATCACAGATCATGTATATATCATGAATAGCAAGACGAGCGAAGATTCTTCTACATATGCTTAGCATATGCACAAAACATGCGAAATCATGAACTAAATTTGTGACATGTTATTCAACAAGCTCATCAGATCTTTCTCGTGCATTTTCTTCTTCATTCTCGTTGTTCAGCTCATGATTTGCATCATCGCTTTTCTCGTTGTTTTCAACATTTGCATTGAATGAATCTTGAGCGAGCTGAGTTTCTTCTTAGTATATGCGCAGCATATGCGAAGTGCGACACTCATCTTCAAGTCGTTCATTGATGTTTCTTTGTGCTCAGTGATGCTGCGCATATGCATCGACGAGGCTTTGATGATCAGATGTGTATTTTATTGTGGCTTCGCTTAATGCTCTTGGCATATGCTTCGCATAGGGTTCGAAGCTTTTTCAACCCGTCGCCAAGTCTTGAATGTGCGGGGCATATGCCAATTTTAAAGTCCAATCCGACGCCAAGAATTTTTTCCGACCCCGGCTCAACTTTTCCAACCCCCCGACCAGCTGTACCCCCGTCCTGGACTCAGACGTGTCACCGTATACATGCATAGTAAGCATCGGCTAACCCCGTTAGGGGTTAGCGACACGTCTGAGATCTGAGGTAACTTTCCCCTACGATATAAGAGGTAATTATGTAAGGTACGGGTACCTACGAATATTTCCGGAGCTACTGCTTCGTAACAACCAACAGTTGTTGAATGATGTTTAACGCAGTTTTATTTTTTCGTCTATGAATATCTTCAAATGTCATACTTGATATATATAGGTTACCACTAAACGTACACCCCTTTTTACTACAGCTACGCCCCCCCCAGATAGGTTTAGCGGTTACAACAGACGAACACCATACAGATACTTGATTTTTTTTGAGCGGCTCACCAAAATGGAAGTATCTTTGAGATCGATATGTTTTTCGAAGCTGATTTACATTTGCAACTACATATCAAATTCATATCAAATTTGAAACACTTCGTAGAAGCCTCCACCGTTTGAAGCTTCCTGCTGATGTTCGGATAGAGGCTCAGCCGAAGCTTCACCCCCTTCACCCCCTTCATCTCCTCGACCTAGCCCTCTACCTCTATCTCTATCCCTACCCCTCGCTTGTGTTTACCCTAGCTCTTGCTCACCCCGTTGCTGCAGATGCGCTTCAACGCGTTCAAATTGGCTCCTCGTGACTCACATAGAGCTCACCCACCGGAGGGGGTGCAAGATCCATGGCGGCGATGAGGTAGGGTGGGTGGTAGGTAGGTAAAATAGTTGGTTGATGAAAGAACGTGTGCGCGTTGTCATGATTATTGAGCCGCTAAACCTAGTTGGGTAACCGCTAAACCTATCTGGGGGGGACGTATATGTAGTAAAAAGGGGTGTACGTTTAGTGGTAACCTATATATAACGCTTTTTAATTAAAATAGGGTGACCGTCGTGTTAGATCATCCAACCAAGTCAACCCATTTCGCAGCTGTTTGTCTCTACCGACTTCGTAGACCAATCTCTCCATCTCATGACGACAGAATTAGCGATATTTATCTTTTTCTTGCCTCTCTCCAGTTCACAACGCAGTTTGGATAGCAGTCATAATTTCCCCTCTCCAGTAACACTCGTAGCTTTAGCCGTTTGTGAAGCGTTGTCTGGTCCAATCGGTCGCTGCTCTGGCTCGTTGAAAGCTATAGCTTCGGCCGTTCTGGTGTCTCTCTCCTTTGTATTCGAGCATCGCTCGTTACCTGGTTGCTGCTTTGGCTCGCTGAATGCTGGTTCTTCGACCTCGTTGATGGATTTCTCTTCACTACTCGAGACACCAATCCTCTTCGAGTTCTGCTCTTCAATGCGGAAAGCGTTCTCGGCCTTTGATGATGATGATTGTGAACCAGCCGCACTCAAAATTGGTCGACATCTGCGACGATGAGCAAGGATGGCGCAGGCAAATCCCAATAGCCACAAAGCCAACAATATCGGCAACGCGCGATGCAACTCCGGCGCAGGTCCATCCGACCATATGTAGGTCAAAATTTCGTACGTAGAGTATGCTGGCAACGCGTATCCCCACCGGTAGAAGCCCGGCGTAATTTCAAACGGGCTGATGGTGGCCGAGATGTTGAGGAAGATCCAAGTGACGATGAACAATGGCAAGGCTGATTGAGGTAGTATGGACGTGGCGGCGTCGATGATGCAGAAATATATGTGCATCAGGAGCCAGAGAACCATCCATATTTCCATGAACTGGTAGCCATATACAGGTCAGTTTTCTCGAAATGCCCAGATGTACCCCGTCATGCACACTGCCCCAACGAACGTGTAGACGGCAGAGACTACGGCTCTGACGGTCCCACTGGTCTTGGGGGGCAAGTCGTCGTAGAGTTTGAATCTGGCAGACATGTCGTTCAAGGCAAGGATGAAAAAAATTGTTGCAGAATTACATCGCCATTGATATGATGTTGTATAACACCTTTGCCTCTTGGGGCATCGGGTTGACATTAAACGGAACTAGCATCAATCGAGTCCAATTAGACGTTGACATAGGCCGGTCGTTCTGTGCAAGGGTGGTCAAGGCCTGGGTACCATTGATTGAATTGTAGGCGACGCAGGTAGCGGCCACGAGCAGGGCGAAGCTTCGCTCAATTACAAAGTCTCCCTTAGCTGGATATCTCACTTCGTTCCAAACATACGTCAGCGCATCGGTAGAGTTGTACGTCGTCGCAGCTGGTCCGCCCTGCAAAGCTGCTGACAGTCTTTGAGATGCGCCTGGCGATGTGAAGATTGCAGCCCAATACTGCCGATTACGGACAGCTTGGATAATGGTGTCAGATTTTGGATACTGACTCGGTGGTTGAGAGAAAAGGGTAGGAAACGATGGAGACTTGAGATGCTGATAAGCGGACAGAGAGCGACCGACAACTTCTCCATTGTAACCAACCAACAATACGTAAAGAGCAGCGCCTCGTTCTGTTTGGTGATACACCGAACCGTAGAGATAGGCGAGATTTAGCAGCAAAAGCAGCAACACAGCTACCGCCGCGACCGTGGTGGCAGCGAAGAATTTGCGCAAAAGGCATATTCTTGGGGTGTGCATTATTTGTATTAATGCGGCGAGATGGAGACACTTGCTCGGTGAAGCTAAGAAGTATTAAGGGAAAGTTCGAGGCGTGGGGACGGTGATCTGCCGCATGTGACAAGGCATTCAAGGGTGAAAGCGCAAAGAAGATGGAGCTATGCTAGATACTGAATTCGCGGTGGAGTAGTGGAGTGTATCGGTAAACATTTAGAATGTTGGCGGCAATCGCGTGTCGGATCGCGTTAGTAGCACCTGGAATGGCCGTACCGTAACCGTACTGCTGGTTGACGAATCGGCCAAAATGTGAACACACTTTGGAACAATCCTATTCAGGTATGTATAGCATATTTCGACACGTACTCTATCATTCCACTTTCCCATTCTAAGGAAAGGACTCACCGCTTCGGACTGCCCACACAATCTTGCCCTCACTCCCACTACTGTACCTCAATGCGCAATTTCCGCCGCTAGTGATTCGAACTTTAGCTGAACATCACCCTCCAGCAAGTGAGTCTGGCTTTAACGATCTCGTCGCAACGGAGACTGATCTGGTAGGAAAGCAGTCGCAATGAAGACTACCCTTCATTGATACCTCATGCAAGATACAGTAGATCGTTCCTGAGATAAGCGGAGCAGTGAGGTTCAAAATGGCAAGCTAGATGCGCGCAAGTGCCACGCTCGAGTAACGAACCGTGCTTGCTTGGGACCCAACAAGATCTGTCACTCTGATGGCGACAGTGAGAATCAATGGGGCATTCGCACTTGCATCCTTGCGGAGAGCTGTATCCCTTTACCAACCGTCTCAGGGACGCAATGACAGAAGCCTAGAAGTATTCTAAAGGAACCGCAGACTGGCCAACAACAGTCTTTCATGACTTTTGTTCAAATTCCAGCTCAGATTGTCCACATCAGCGTCAGCGCCAGCGTCAGCGTTAGCGTCAGCACCAGCGTCAGCCTCAGCGTCAGCCTCAGCGTTAGCGTTAGCGTCAAAGGTTGATGCAGCTGGGCTATTTCTCGAAGGCTCGGCTCTTGCCAGCTACTGGTTACTATATGGCCTAAGCCCCATGGGCTTTTGATCGGTACCGCTTGGGCCATCGGCTTGACTTATTGGCATGCGTCAAAGCACACATAACGTGTCTACAATTCTGCTGTTAGCTCTCTATCTTCTCCTAAGTTATGTTGTGTCTATCACTAGTGACATATTTTCTGCTAGCTGCACGTCAAGTCAATCTTGCCTAAGACTGGTCCTGCGATGAGATACTCCGATTTTGTCTGGAAAGCTCCACCATGCCTGCATCAGATCATGCGTACCAATGCGATTGCTGCAAAACCCATCGCATTACTTGCAAATAACCTAAGCAAGGCCGGAAAATGACGTCAAATTTATATAGTTATCCAAGGCGACAAGCATCTTCGCTTTCAGTGAGGGCAATACAAATGAATAAAATGCTACCGAATCCCCATCTACTCATCAACGCTCATTTGCAAATTCTTAATACAAGATGGCATCCCAGAAGCGTGTCTTGCTATTTGGCGATCAAACTGTCGATGTCTACCCTGCCATTCAAGACTTGGTTCGGCAGTCTAGACATTCGTTGACCTTGCAAACCTTCTTACAGAACGCTTGTGACGTGCTTCAATGTGAAACCGCGAAGCTACACACACATGACCGAGAGAGATTTCAAGCTTTCGACTCAATCCTTAGTTTAGCCGAAGCTCATATCACTGGACGCCTTGATGTGGTCATATCTACCGTTCTCCTCTGTGTTGCGCAGTTAGGCACTCTTATACTGTAAGTCTTCCCGGTCCAAGAAATTCTTCGTTAACGTGGTACTCATTACTTTGGGAATAGTTACTCGGAAAACGATCCCAGCATTCTCGAAGCCAAGCCACCGTCCAAGACCTATATCATTGGTCTTTGCACCGGCTTATTGCCCGCCGCAGCTGCCGCGACCGCCAGGTCCGCGGGCGAACTGCTGCAGCTTGCACCTAGCATAATATTCATCGCATTGCGGCTGGCGCTCGAAGTAGATCTTCGGTCAAGCCGGATTGAGGAGACAACACAGAGTTGGGCAGCTCTTGTGCCTGGCATCCCTGCTAATGAGCAGCTAAGCGCTCTGAACGAGTTTCACAAGCAGATGGTAAGACTTAACATGCCCCGTCATCATTAGTATTTTTTGGCTGATTTCTTGTAGGACTTGCCCTTACATAGGCATGCATATATCAGCGCCGAGGCCGAATCATCGGCGACGTTAAGTGGGCCACCATCTACCCTTTCACATCTGTTCTCGTCGTCTCCGGTACTCTCGAAGGTCTCTAAAATGAAGCTTCCTATCCCCGCCGCGTTCCACGCTCCTCATTTGAGGAAGCCCGACACCGATCAAATGATAGCTTCTTCTTCGCTTCAGGATGAGGGCCTGAAGTCGAACGTATACGTCATGTCCACCAATTCAGGTTCCCCATCTACAGCTGATTCTCTAATATCGCTACTGCATGAGGCTATGGACAACATCTTCCAGAATCCACTCCACTGGAACAAAATTCTTCAAGGGGTCGTGACCGGCGTTGGCAATACTTCTGAGGTCACGATCCTAGCCCTAGGGCCTACGAATGTCTTCAAGTCTCTGTGCTGCGCGTTTGACACCGCCGGCATCAGAGTGCTCAACCATGACCCAGCGGTCCTACCTCCAAATCAGAATTTGCGCTCTGGCTCAGGTGATGTCGCGATTGTCGGCATGTCTTGCAGAACGCCAGGAGCTGAAACCCTCGAAGAATTTTGGCATATCCTGGAGGGCGGCCGAGATCTCTGTACGAAGGTTAGTCTCGTTCTGACCCCGGCGTTAGATATCTCCCCCTCAGCTTCTTCTTCTTAGTTGGCGAGTACTTCTTATCAATTTGTAGATTCCCAAGAGTCGGTTCGATGTGGGCACCCACTGCGACCCATCGGGGGCCATCAAGAATACGACCTTGACACCGTATGGATGTTTCTTAGATCGTCCGGGTCTTTTCGATGCACGATTTTTCAACATGTCGCGTCGAGAAGCTGCACAGACAGATCCAACACAGCGACTTCTTTTGCTATCGGCTTATGAGGCTTTAGAAATGGCTGGTTACAGTCAAGAAGCCACTCTGCCCAACGGACGAATCGGCACTTTTTTCGGACAAACGACAGATGACTGGCGAGAACACAACTCGTCGCAAAACATCGATTTATACTATGTCTCAGGCGGTCTTCGACCGTTTGGGCCTGGCCGGCTCAATTATTATTTCAAGTGGGAAGGGCCTTCTTATTCCTTGGACGCCGCGTGTTCATCGAGCTCGGTATCTGTCGAGATGGCCTGCAATGCTCTCTTGACTCGCGACTGTGATACCGCTTTGGCAGGTGGGGGTAACATAATGACAGGATCGGATATGTTTGCTGGACTGAGTAGAGGAAGCTTCCTTTCCCCCACAGGATCGTGCAAAACCTTCGATGACGGCGCCGATGGCTACTGCCGAGGTGAGGGTGTTGGGACCGTCGTGTTGAGGAGATTGGAAGATGCCGTAGCAAATCACGACAACATCTTAGGAGTAATCAAAGGTATCGCAACGAATCACTCCGCACATGCTGTTTCTATCACTCATCCTCATTCTGGTGCCCAGCAAAGGCTCTACAGACGTGTCTTGCAGAAAGCCAGTATGAATTCAGAAGAAGTTGACTATATTGAAATGCACGGCACCGGAACCGTCGCTGGTGACACAACCGAGGTGGATTCTGTATCAAAGGTATTTGGACGGGCCCCGAAAGATGATTATCCTCTTTACATTGGCTCTGTGAAACCGAATGTTGGTCATGGAGAGGCGGTAAGTTCACCACTTGCTTTTACCACTCCCAATAATCTGACTCTTTAGGCTGCCGGCATCACATCTTTGATCAAGACGATTTTGATGCTTCAAAAGAATATTATACCCCCTCATTGTGGGATCAAGACTCGACTCAATTCAGCTTTCCCCTCCTTGACCGACATGAACATGCATATTGCCGGGTCTCCTGAGGCTTTCAAGCCTCGGTCAGGAGGCGATGGCAAGAGAAGAATCTTACTAAACAATTTTAATGCTACGGTACGTGACTCCTGATTCCTTTGTGGAAGCAAAACTCATGTATTACGGCAGGGTGGCAACACAAGCATGATATTAGAAGACCCTCCCAAGAGCTCAGTCAAGGGCGAAGACCCTCGCTCATCCCATGTTGTTGTCATTTCAGCCAAAAGTCTGCCGTCGTTGAAACTAAATAAGCAACGGATAATTAAATACTTGGAATCGCATCCGGAGGCGAAGATAGCGGATATCTCTTACACCACCACAGCCCGCCGAATCCACTATGTCTTTCGAACAGCCTATTCCGTACAAAGCGTGAGGGATCTTGTCGGGCTACTGTACAACGATCTTCAGGGATCAGAAGGGCCCTCCCGGATAGAGCAAGAACCGTCTGTGGTCTTCACCTTCACCGGTCAAGGCTCCCAGTATCCTGGTATGGGACACCAGCTCTTTGACACCTGTGCAACTTTTCGACAATCAATCGTTGAATTTGATACCATCTGCGTTCAACAAGGATTACCGTCTTTCCTAGCTCTGATCATAAACAGTGGTCTGGATTACAGATCTGTGTCTACTGTGCAAGTTCAATTGGCACTAGCATCTATCGACCTGGCTCTAGCCATGCTTTGGCGCTCATGGGGCATAATGCCGAACGTTGTCATCGGCCATAGCCTTGGAGAATATCCAGCTCTGTGCTTCGCGGGCGTGCTTTCAGTTATGGATATGCTTTTCCTGGTTGGCAAACGTGCAATGTTGATGCAGAAGCAATGTACTGCCTATACCCATGCTATGTTGGCGGTTCAATCTTCAAGGGATACTCTTGGAGGCTACCTCACCACTGACCTCGAGACCTGCGGGATTGCGTGTCTTAATGGCCCCAACGCTACTGTCGTTAGTGGATTGGCTGGAGAGATCAAGACTCTGACTGCGCGCCTAAAGTCGAAAGGAATCAAATCGACACTACTAGAAGTGCCCTACGCGTTCCATTCGCCTCAGATCGATGCGATCTTGAGAGAATTCCAAACTGCGGCGGAGACGGTAAAATTTTCCAAACCCACAGTTCCAGTCGCTTCTACATCAAGAGGCGAAGCCGTGTGCGACGAAGGGGTCTTCTCTTCTAGCTACTTAGCGCATCAGGCCAGGCATCAGGTCGACTTTTTTGGCGCTATCGAAGCCTGCAAATCCACTGGGATAATTAGTGACCGGACACTTTTCGTTGAGTGCGGCCCTGCGCCTTTATGCCTTGGGATGGTTCGATCGATTTTGGGCATCCCTCCTGCGATGGTGCTTCCCAGCATCAGATCCGACGAAGCGGATTGTTGGAAGACTCTTTCCCAAAGCGCTGCAAAAGCGTTCAGCGTCGGGGTCCCTATTACTTGGTCGGACTACCATAAATCCTTCCAGGATTGTCTAAGCTTGGTTGACTTACCAAAGTACGCATTCGACCTGAAAGACTACTGGCTCCAGTATGAGGGCACCTGGGCATTAACAAAGAACGAACAAGTCGCCGCGCAGCCAGCGTTCTCGACGACCTGTTTGCAACGCATTGAGAGCGAGAACTTCGGCAAAGATGAGGCCACGGTCGCTTTCGTGTCGAATCCGTCCGAACCTGGCTTATTTGCGGCAATTCAAGGCCATCTGGTCGATGGTGTCGGCTTATGTCCCAGCTCCGTCTATGCAGATATGGCTTTCACGGCCGCATCATACGTCTACTCCAAGATGCGGCCTTTCGATTCTGTTCCCGCAATGGATGTGTCCAGTATGGAGGTTTTCCATCCACTAGTCGTCCTCCCAACAGGTAATAGTCCGTCCCAGCTCATCGAGGTCACTGCGGTTCGAACAAGCAGCACCGGCTCGATCAAGGTGCTCTTCAGTTCAAAGGATGGAGATGTCACTCAAAAGCACGGTCACTGCGAAGTAAGCTTCGGTAACGGCGATGACTGGAAAGACGAGTGGTCGAGGAACTCATATTTAGTGACGAGCCGCATGACAGGTCTTACCAACGCTACGAGAGAGGATTCTGTTCACCGTATCCTCCGGCCAATGATTTACAAACTCTTCTCAACGATCGTTGTTTACAGCGAGAAGTACCATGGACTGCAGGAAGTGTACATGGACAGTGTCCTCAACGAAGTGGCTGCCAAAGTGAAGTTCCAGAATGTTGCGGGTTGTGGGAAATTCACTTACAGCCCGTACTGGATTGATACGATTGCGCACCTTGCAGGTTTTGTTCTCAATGGAAATGTCTCAACCCCTGAGGATACAGTGTTCATCTCGCATGGCTGGAAGAGCATGCGCATTGCCGCTCCGCTTTCTGACGAGAAATCATACATGAGCTATGTTCGCATGCAGCCTGTTGGCAATCGTGGCCTCATGTGCGGAGACGTCTACGTGCTAGAGGGCGACGATGTAGTTGCGGTCTGCCTCGGCCTTAAGTTTCAAGAGATGAAGAAGACACTTCTTCATGCTCTTCTCAGACGGAGCTATAAGGCTCCTTTGCAAAATGATAAAGAGTGCATGCGGTTTCAACAGGCACCCACGCAGAACACGGCATCGCGTGGACCTACCAAAATCAATCGCGCCCTCCCACCAGCAGCTCCTAGAGCTACCAATTCACAACCGTCATTCTCGAAAGTCCTTGATACAATTGCTGAAGAGATCAATCTGGAACTCGGCGAGTTTATCGAGAGCGCAAATTTTGCCGAGCTTGGCGTTGATTCGCTACTGAGCATATCGATCATGTCGTCGCTGAAACAAAATCTGGGCCTTGATCTGCCAGCCTCGACGTTTGCGATGTACCCTAGCGTGGGTGAACTCAGGTTATACTTTTACGAGGAGTTTGAAGAGACTAGCGCAGTAGAGCAAGTTGCCGCAGAGGATGTCGATGAGGACGACAGCGAAGACTCTTCGGACACGATGAACCATAACCCAGATTCGTTAACATCGTCAAGAACGTCCGATACCATTGACGTCGCTGACGTTTTCATTTCGTCGGTTGCTGCTGAGACTGGCGTCGACCCGTCGGAGATTGAACCATCGACGCGGTTCTCCGAACTAGGCGTTGAGTCGCTCATGAGCATTGCGGTCCTAAGCGCCGTCAAGGACCGCACAGGCATTATGCTACCAGCCTCATTCCTCAATGATTTCCCAACCGTGGCAGACGTCAGGAAGGAACTCGGCAGCGCATCCGAGCCTCCTCCGCTCGCCGCGCCCGTGACAGCAAAATTCCGGCAGGCCAGCAAACCCAAGTACACCAGCCGCTCTGTTTTCATCCAAGGCTGCCCAAATTCTGACCTTATCCCACTCTTCCTCATCGCTGACGGCGCCGGCTCGGCAGCCTCCTATATCAATCTCCCGCCCTTCAAGTCCAAACTCCCCGTCTTCGCGCTCGAATCGCCCTTCCTGCAATGCCCCCTCGAGTACACCTATACTTTCGAAGAAGTTGCCACGATCTACGTGGACGAAATCCAAGTAGTCAGCCCCTCCGGCCCCGTCATACTCGGCGGCTGGTCCCTTGGCGGCATCCACGCCTTCGAAGTAGGCCGACAACTGATCGCCCTCGGTCGTGAAATCAAAGGCCTCATCATGATCGATAGTCCATGCCCCAAACCGCTCCCACACATGCCCGATCCTACCATCGAGCTGATGGAACAGACGGGCGTCTTCATTGGCATTAAGCGAGCCGGTCAGGCCAAGGAGACGCCCATGCCGCTGGCAACGAAACAGCATCTGGTTAGCTGCGTCAAGGCGATGAAGGTGTACGATCCTATCCCCATGCGGCGCGGCCAGCAACCGGAGCACATCTTTATCATCTGGGCGAAAGATGGGACTTTTGAGAAGATGAGCGAAGAGGTCGAGGCGGCGGCGAAGCAGGAGGTTACGGACGAGCCTGGGGCGGAGGACGCGGTGGGGTTGCGGAAGGATTGGCTGACCAGCCAGCGGACGTCGTTCGGGCCGAATGGCTGGGATCGACTTGTTGGGGATGGGGTGGAATGCGTGGCTATTGATGGGGATCACTTCTCCATTATGAATGTGCCTGCGGTATGTTTTTGGTTTTTCTTGCGTGCTTTCGGATTGATCAGGGATTGTGCTGCGCTGTGCTGACTACATGAATAGATCAAGTACACCGGACAGCTGATGCAGGAGGCTCTGGAGAGATTCATGGCGTAGTAGCCGGCTATGAACGGAGTGAGGGGTATGAGGAGTTTACTTTTCTTTTTCTGTCATTATCGCAGGTTGCGATGTTTTCGAGTCGGCAGATATGTAAGTTAGTAGAGACGGGGGAGGACCGGGAATGGGTTTTTGTTGGATATGGCTTCGATCGTTTGGTAATATTGAAATAGGATTCGAGTAAATACATGAGGGTTGAGTATGAGCATGATCAACAAAGTTCGTGATCGAGATATCGAGACTCGAATTTCTCGGCGATGAATTTGATTTACATTGGTTGCGAAGCTGTACGCATTGTATTTAATGATGGAAGAAATGTATGTAGTCGTTCGCTCATTGCCATTTCTATCATATTGGTTGTTGCCCTTTCTTTCAACTCAGATCCCAAGGTCTTCGAGATGGAAGATGGATTATTCATTAAGAAGGAGCTGAGTGGCTTCGTCTATATGTGGGTGCTCCCTGGTAGGTTTATAGATTGGTTGCTTACTATCTCCACCACTCATCAGCCTTTTGTAGCAGAGCGGTAAGCCATTCGTCCAATTCTCGAGAGAAATACTGGTAGAACGATAATCCTATCAATACGTCACGTGTCTCCACCCCATCCTCGGGCCATCTCCGCGTCCCTCAAGACATCACTGACTCCTCTGATTAACCCACTTGCAGCCCCCAAGAACCCACCTTGTTCCTCGTCACTTGTGCGCTCCCTTGCCCTTTGACTGATCATCTCTCCTACAGCTCGTGCTGCAAGCCTGTCCGCAGAAGTCAATGTTTGCTGTTTACGGCCTTCGGCGGCTGCTATAATTGGCATTCTCCACGCATCAACCCAGTCAGTTGCGGTGACAGCGGTCTTCTGACTGCGCGCGACTTGATAGTTTCTCTGCTTCTGCACAGCTTCAGACTCTCCTGGCCTTCGCTCGATGCGTCTTGGTGCGTTGTCCTGAACTACGATCCATCCTGGATCGATAAACTGCCTGTCCGGGGGATCAGAACCCGCCACTTTACAGCTCCAGCGCGCACTAAGCACTTCCCACCGCATTGTCGTGAGCCATATGACCGGCCATGTGATAATCCAGAGTTGGAGGATCACACATGTCCACCAGATGTACACATTATACCGGTATCGATTGATGAAGTGGTCGCTCAACACGGTGGTGGCACGGTCCTGAACTGGAAGAGTAACACTGATGTACCCACGGTAGTTAGTTGAGCGAAGGAGATTAGTAAGTTCTTGAATGAGATACAAATTATCGAGGTCGGTAATTCGGCGGGTCAAAGTGAATCTAAAGGAATGGTTATTTTGATTCGGGATAGTGACTTGCTAGAAGGCCAACAAACGATTTGACACTTGCACCAGAGGCGCAGAAGCGGTGGTACCATTCCCCAATCTGAGGTGCAGTATGAGATGCTTCGACGTCTAGCTTGAAGCCTGGGGCGACAGTCCGCATTCTACCTCCTCGATAGGTCCTGTTTCCGTTGTCGACAATCGTAGTTCTTCTCTTTAAGGGCTCCAACAATCCAGATAAAGAGATTGTGATGTCGAAGTCTGTAACCTTGACCTTCTCCTCCTTCTTGTTGTCGCGTCTGGTCTCGGTATGCGTTCCTGTCATGCGAACCGTAGGATCTGGCTCTACTCTTGACTGATAAAGCATATACTCCCGAAGAGCTTCCGGATCGGAGGTAAGCAGGCTTGACAGCACTGTAGTTGTCGATCCTTTGGCATCTTTATGCCAGTGCTTTTTGTAGCCTATGAGCACCTCGTCTGGCAAATGCTCTAGTGAATCCCGTCTGGGATGGCTATCAGCTTGGGTAGAATCATCCGAGTAGGCCGGAGGTAGGTCGTTAAGTAGCGGGACGTGATCTCGAAGAGGGACGGCGGTAGAGGTTGACGCTGCATCGTCTCTGTCAGGTTGGTCACGGTAGACACCCGCTGAAGGTTTTTGGTAATCTTTGGCTTTTCCCATGACCGCGAAGATGGCTCATAGATCTTGATACTTGGAAGGATGAAGCCATGGTTTCGACGAGGGATCTCATAATTTCGGACGAGGCTGAGTGCCAATGATAATGTCCCGGCTGCCTAAATCGCTTGTTGGATAAAATCCGAAATTGGATAGTAAGGTACTCGTAAGGCAGTTTCCAGGGTCAGATACGAAGTCACGTGCATAACAAAGCCTTCGGGATTTACTATTGGACGTAACAATGTCTTTTGACTCTACAAATGATATTTCTAGCCAATATTGGAGTCCAACAAAACTCTACCCCCCTGCTTGAGAAGCCTCTGCGGGCCTTGGACTCCTTCCATGCCGTACTCCCTCCGAAATAAGCCCTAGAAAGACGCCTGCAACCAACCGCGCTCCGAGTCTATGCATTCCTACCGTAGATATACCTTCAGTCCGTAACTCCAAGCAACAATCCCGCCCTTATAACGAGACAGTAGATAACATGATCACAAAAACCTCATAACTCAAAAGATCCCCCGCCACGTAGCACCCCCAACCCCATCATCCTCTCCTTGCATCCTTTTCGAAAAAATTTCATATTCGTCTTGTCTCATAAATTCGATCGATTTGAACAGTCCCTCCGGAAAGTCCTCACACTGTTTGGATTGGGTCTCGTGACGCTCAACATGCCAGGAGACCCCAGGTCTCCGTATAGACAATTCTTGGCAAGCGTCATCGGTAAAGAATATTGCGTGCTTCATCCCGTCGGGCCACGATAGAGTCACCGAGAGGGCCTGGAATCCCAGCGACACCTGCACTGTAGATGTTCGCAGGAATGGCTGGGTTTTGTAGTCCATTATAGAGCTAGCGTCTCGAGACTCGACTTTCTCGTCATTGTTACGCTCTGTTTCCCATATTGGGTAGCATTTGGTGTTGTTTGAATGCGCCGGACAGCTCCATGAGCCTGGTCGATCTGATGTGTTAACGTCGCCGCCATCTACGGTCAGAACGTCTCCGTTACTGTCGATGGTCCAACGTTAGCTTCGGATATGTACAAGATCTGCGTATAGACGGTGCTTACCATGACTCATTAGGCCAAGCAACGACAGAATTCTGTGATGAGAAATCGCGTGAACAGGATGAGACCTTATTGAGATAATCGGAGTAGCCTCCTGTCTCCGCTGACAACGCTAATCGAGAAGCGGTGGAGATGCATAGCATGTAAAAGAGACTGTGGACGTTGAACATATTGATAGGAAAGTAGAAAATACAATCGGCGATATTGCTACAAGATGACGAGGCCCAGGGTATAAATGCCAAGAGACAGGAGGGAATATCTGACTAGCATGACTCCCAGTATGTTGAATGAGGCGAAGTAACAAAATCATGAATGTTTAATCCTACGGGACGGAACAAAGGGAATCATGTTAATAAAACAAAGAACCACGGCACGTAGCTGACAGTGGGAAGGATAGCGCAACAGATGGCGCAGCAGTGACCAATTCACTATTGGGGCAGATGTTGGACGCTGTTGGACGCTGGTGACAAGTGCTAATGCAGACGTTCAACGACTATAATGCGTTTGCGCGAATGTGAAACACTAGAAAACATTCTTGGGAGGGCAGTGCCAAGATATGTCATCCTACTGTATTGAATAGGAACGAATGGAAGCCCATGTCAATGCGTGCTATAATTGAGAATGAGGCCGTGAAACTCTTCCAGTCGCTGAGAAAGAAGGTCAATGCAAAGCTGCAATGTTGTGAATAGGAGACTCTAACACATGCCTGTAAGTGGGTTGAAGGATGGGATTGGAAACTGTTGGGGTCTCAGTAGGCGGCTAGGGCGTTGTTTCAGCTACTCTGGTATATATGAGAAATGGTATGAGGATGACCTATCAAGTTGTCGTGATTCCTAATTGTTGGCACCTCTGCACATACAGTACCACAGTGTCAGTAAGACGGCGACGTGGTTCGGCCTGAGGGACATGTACATCCCGCGTCACCATCTTTTCTTGTCCGACGCTTTAAACGTTACGCATCGATGGAGCCCTTTACCATTTCAGTTCCTGACAGGGACCTACTGACGCTCTCTCAGAAGCTGTCAGCTACTACTTTCCCCGACGAGCTTGATGAGGCGGCCTGGGATTATGGAGTCCCGTTGGCCGACGTCAAGCGATTGACGCAGTACTGGAAGGATCATTATGATTGGAGGAAGCACGAAGCAAAGATCAACGAGCTTCCCAATTACAAAATTCCTATCCACGTCGATGGCTTCGGCACACTGGACATCCATTTTGTACACCAGAAGAGCGAAGTTGGGGGAGCAATCCCTCTCCTCTTCTCCCATGGATGTAAGCTCTAGCCCATCGCCTACCTACGCCCTCTGTTGAACCTCGACCAGGGCCTGGCAGCTTCCTAGAAGTCACCAAGCTCCTCCCTTTGCTCAACGCCGGCGGCAATGACGCACCTGCTTTCCACATTGTTGCTCCATCCCTCCCCAATTTCGGCTTCTCCTCCGGGACCAAGAAGAAAGGCTTTGGCCTCGCTCAATACGCAGAAACTTGCCACAAACTCATGCAAAAGCTAGGGTACATCAATTATGGTCTGTCTGCCTCTACCGCCCATCCTCTCGGCCCAACTAACACCTCCCGCAGTAACCCAAGGCGGAGACTGGGGCATGATGATCACGCGCATCATGGGTCTCCTCTACCCCGACCACGTTAAAGCCTCCCACATAAACTTCATCCGCGGCGCCAAACCGACCTTCACCTCCAACTCTATTCTTGCCCTCCAACACGCCCTAACCCCCTACAATGCTCGCGAAAAGGACGGCATCGGACGCACAAGCTGGTTCCTGCGAGAGGGCAGTGGATACCGCACCCAGCAACGCACCAAACCGCAAACACTAGGCTACGCTCTGGCCGACAGCCCCGTAGGACTCCTAGCCTGGATATACGAGAAACTGCACGATTGGACAGACAACTACCCCTGGACCTCGGACGAAATCCTCACCTGGGTCTCCATCTACTACTTCTCCACCGCTGGCCCCGCCGCCTCCCTCCGGATTTACTACGAAGCCGAACACGACCCCGTCTACGGCCACGGACGCTCCCAGCTGCATATCCCAAACGTAAATCTCGGCCTGGCGCACTTCCCGCGTGAGATCACGGTAGTGCCGAAGACGTGGGGACGGACGATGGGACCGGTGGTGTTTGAGAGTGAGCATGAGCGTGGGGGGCACTTTGCAGCATGGGAGCAGCCGGATGCGATTGCGGGGGATTTGAAGAGGATGTTTGGGAGAAGGGGAGGGGCATTTGGGGTTGTGGGGGGTAGGGAGGGTTACGTTCAGTCGAGGGCGAAGTTGTAAACACATGGGGGTTGAGGGGTCCTGATGAGTACGAAATAAATGAAAATATGAAGGGATGGGATTTCGTTCGGTTTCATCTTATGCCTTACTTCAATTGTATTGCTGGGTTGGGGATTCCGGAGACGGCGAACATGGAATTTGAACTCTAGTGTCCTCGGGTTTTGGCTTGAGCCTGCATACTGTAGCAAGTAAAGCCGTAATGAAGGACAGCTGAGAGGCCATATTTCATCATCAGCCCTAGGACACCAGTAACTCCGCAGCAAGCACAGACATCCAACGTTCAAGACACCCTGCGGAACAGTATGGTCATCGTCAATTTGGACGTGAGTTCCATCCGCCACTTCTTGCTACGCCGTTGCGCCTGCGCCTTAACAGCAATAGAAGTAACGCCCATAAGGTAAGGAAGGAGAGAGGACCTGTGTCAGCGCCCGCCACCGAAACCTACGCTACCCGCGCTCTCACCAACACCCACCGCGTCCTCGTCATCGTCGGTAGCACTGGACCGTCTCTGGAGACCGCCTCTGCTGGGCCCTCTTGTGCTCGCGGAATCAGTGCTCACTCGGCCTGCGTCTGATCCTCGGCGAGTGCTGAGAGTCCTCTCCAGCTCTCGGATGCGCTTCCGCAGTGCCTCGTTCTCCCGTTTGGCAACTTCCAACTCCGATCGATGATATGTAGCCTCTTCGTAGCGAGCCGTTGCCACGTTGGACGGGACAAAAGATGACCGAGCGCTGCTGGGGCTCATGGTCCGCTGAGTATTGGGAGGCGACGCGATGTATCCATGCTGAGAGGAACCGGATTGACGGTGAGCCAGAAGATGGGGGAAATGGTCACCTTGATGTAGCGAAGAAGACAGAGAAGGCGATGATGCTTCGGATCGTCTAGACGAAGTGACGGAATTATGCCTGCTCAGGGTCTCCCTTGCATGTGATAGATGAGGGCCAGCAACGTCTCGTGCAGGTGTAATGCCGGATATTGTGCTTCCAGCAACCCCGCCAGTTGTGCCAACTGTGCTTCCGCTCATGCCAGTGAGACCAGTCATAGAGGTGTTAATACTTCGAGTGCTCAAGCTCGAGGAGGATCTGTGGCGCCGTGAGGGAGTGGGGTGGCTCGGTCCGGAAAGTAAATGGTTCGCATTCTGATCCGTAGAATCCGGAAGACCGTTAGAGTTAGAAGAAGTTGTAGATGCAACGGAGGCAGACTGTTGACGCAGGATTGATAGCTCCCTTGTAAGACGATTGACCTGTGTGCATCTATGATTAGTTGGGAATGACCGGCAGCTTCAATCGCTAGGAACATACCACAGCTTCCTGTTCTTTCTCCAATTGCATGTGTAGATCAGCGGCCGTGAGTGGTCTGGGGTGACGAATGGGGCCTATCGAGATATAAGCGCTTAATAAACCAAAGACTCTTCTGCTTAAGGGAACGAAAGTCATACCTGGCCCAACTCCTACTCCAGTATTGTCTGCATCAACTGCACTACTGCCAGCCATCTTCGATACCGACCCTATTCGAGGCAAAATGTGATGGATCCGTTACCAGTGTAGACGACGGCTGTTGATTAAAGCTACTGCCCAGCACCCATGATCGTGCTATTTGCTGAAGTTTAAAGTACCTTGTCTCTTATTCTGGAACACTAAGGAGAAGATAGTCAAGGAAGCTTAAGTGAATGGAGAATGGAGTGTGGGAGGTTTGTTCCACCAAGCTTGGCATCGAAAGTCGATACACCCCTCTGTCTTCGTCTCCACTCCTTCTACCTATGACCTTCTCAACAACAACAGCATTAAACACACCCTTCCGCCTCTTTCTATGTGCATATCTCTGAACAGAGTGCACTATCAACAGCGCTTTTGACGCTATACAGAGACTAGCTCTGACATACAGCTGCCTTGTGCCAATAATCTTTCACGATTGACTACAGTGATCCCTCATGGCTTTGAAACCGTGTCATCCTTCACAGCTGCGATCGCGCTGAAATCCTTAGAAGAATATAGTTCTTTCCTTATACAATCCGACAAAGCTTGCACCAGTAAGAGGCTCCGTGTCGTACACTTGGTCGTGGTCACATGCCAATTGCTCGATAATGGGCAATTCGGCAACGAAGGAGCAGAGGCCAGCACCACCTCATCTACGCCCAGGTGGCTCACGGCGACCTTCTGAACCCATAGATTCAGGTCCAAATTCCCCAGTGACTGAGTCTAATACAGACCACTCGACACAGCAACTCTACAGTACCCGTAGTGGAAGAGGCAGCCGACCAGACCTTTCATCATTTCTAGGACTCGGAAATGGTGTCGAGAGGGATCTACCTGGCCCCGATAGTCGACGGGAGACGAAGCAGGAAAGGGAAGCTAGGAAGTTGGAAAAAGAACGGGTGCTGCGAGAAAGAGAGCGTGAGAGGAGCATGCGTGAAGAAAGCGTGGATGGAGGCTATCTCGTAACGCAGGGCGTATATACAGGTATAGAAGATTACAACAAAAGCGTAACGCGGCAGTTGATGGTATGGGATATTATGCATTTCAAAGGTTGCCGCTGACACAAGGGCAGATCGAACGGCGAATCGCACCGTTTTGGAGAGGTCTCAACGACCATTCTGATTCATGGACGGAGAACCAGTTAGTCGCAGCGGCCAGAGGGCTTCCAATTCCCGCCCCGGATGAGATTCCTACGGAAGACCAGACTCAACCATTTGCCGAGAACGATTCCAATACTAAGATGTCTGAGGGCAATGAAAACAACCTGATGGTGGCTATCACGTCTAGATCACAATCTTATAACTCAGATTCTTCAATTCCCATTTCCCCTTCTACTTCCGAAGCACCATTACCGTCGTCAAACATTTCTTTGGCGGCGTCACCGCCTGGGTCCACCTTACTCAAAGGGCGAACAAAAACGCTGGCATCCCTTACTACTTCATCCAAAGGCTCACAAGGGGAAATGGTACCCCGGGAGATGAATTTGCCGAAAGAACCCTGCGTCAGCGGCCAGCCAGTAGAGGCCTACCTATATAAGGATGCCGCCGAATGTCCCATCTGTTTTCTATATTGCCCTCCATACCTGAATAAGACGCGATGCTGCGATCAGGCGATTTGCTCCGAGTGTTTTGTACAGATTAAGCGTCCTGATCCGCATCCACCTGAGCATGTTGATCCGACAGCTCCTCCTCCGCCCTCGTCTGATAACCACGATACAGAAGAACGCGATGGAGACGATACTTTAGTATCAGAACCTGCCGCCTGCCCGTTCTGTGTGCAGCCAGAATTTGGGGTTACTTACGAACCTCCTCCCTTTCGGAGAGGGCTGACTTACGTTAACCAAGGCCATCCTCTACATCTGAATACTACTTCCGCCATGTCTTCAAATTCGTCATTAGCGTCAGCTATGAGTAATGGCGGGCGACTTTCACCAACAGCGGCCTCACGCCGGCGTACCACATCCATATCAGCAACATCTCCTACGGTCATAACCACCGATAGGATACGTCCGGATTGGCACCAAAGGCTCACCAGTGCCCGAGCTCATGCCGCAAGAAGATCAGCTGCCGCAACGGCACTGCATACGGCAGCATATCTGATGGGTAATCGCAATCATGACTCGGACGGCCGAGCTTTCGCTGGCTTTGGAAGACGTGGCATTCTCCGAAGAGGGGGGGCGTTAGATAGCTCTTCTGCAGCAAATAGCGTCACGCAGCAAAACATGTTGGCCTTGATGGCAGAACGCTACGCGGCTTCCGGTGCTCGAGGAGAGTTGGGCGGCGTTGGAGACGTTGGACCGGCAGGAGCGGCGCCTCGAGGCGTTTCGCAAAGGGATAGGGTAGATGATCTAGAAGAAATGATGATGATGGAAGCGATTAGACTGAGTCTCGCATCCGAAGACGAGAGGCGGAAACGGGAAGAGAAGGAGTCTAAAAAGGTAGCGAAGAGGAAGGAGAAGGAGAACAAGAAGGCGGAGAAGGCAGCCAGGAAGACTGGAGGATACCCCATTAGTGCGAACCAGAGCACTACCGGTTTTGACACAAGGCAAATCGAGTCATCGCTCACAACCGCTGGTCCTGCCATGGCCGCGGGGAAAGGGAAAGAAATCCAGCGATCAGGTATTGAGATTGGAGATATATCTGCTACTATCAATCCGACTACATCCGCAAGACCGTCAAACATAGTAGACTCGGCATCAGACGCCGCTCAAGGTCATCTGGAGCGTGCCCGTGCATTATTGCAGCCACACGACACTCCAGCCGCACCACTCTCATACAAGCCATCTCACCTTAGAACGCTGTCTAATGTATCTTCTTCAGCGTCGTCTGTCAATGAGTCTGTATCTGGATCCTTGAGGAATGAGCATCTTGGATTACAGCCATCAGCTGAAGCTTCTACGAATGCTAATGGTGTCAACATTTCAAGGGGAGCCGTGACGCAAGATACCTTCATTTCAGGCACTCCTCCTGGTGGTGGCGCTGGCCTTGAACCAATGTTTAACTTCAGCAGCCTCGCTGCCATGGTGGGAGAAGATGAGAAGGTGGAAAGCTCAACACACGTCGAAAATGCTGAGAATATCACTGGTGGTGGGCACCACCATCGCAGTGGAGAGAGCTCAAGTAATACGGGCACAGATCACGATCAAGGAGGCAACGTCAATACTAAGGCAACCAGACTTGGTTCGCAAGCGCCCTCCACTTTCGGTTCTGAACCGGATGTGTCCCTAACTGAGGGTGAAGTTCCTCGATACAAGGCAGAAGCCATCTCATGACGAGTGGTGGGCAGGTGTCTGCTGCCACGTAGCTCTGGACGCGTAACATGTATGGACGGCGTTATAGAAGATATTGAGGGCATGGATAGGTAACTTTGTAGGTAGCATTGGGAGATTTTATGATTTCATGCCTGACCTATGAGCTATGGGCCTTTCGAGCACTTTTGTCGGTAGGGTCTACCAAGGCCAATAGATTAGATCACTCTACTAAGCTTATACCTCTCTTCGATCAAGCCGAATCAGTGAGTTATAAGTCGATTTGTTCGACCTATTGATAAATGTCATGGTTTACCTCCGCTGTATTGATGCCCCAAGGTACTGTAATCTATCAGCTAGCACGGCATCATGAACACAGTACCGTGCCCTCCTTTGCGCAACTGCTTGCTTTCAAGCGAAAGGCGATAATCAGTAATCCCAAGTCCTTAAGAAGTCGGCCCATTTCGCCTCCCCGATAAATTCCCGAGATGCGTGTGGGCGGATAAGAATCATTGGATGTCGATGTGGCACCAATCTACAGAGGCAGAACAAACACAAGAATGAACTTTTGGAAATTGCACCGTCAAGATGAACAAATCTCTGACTCCCGACAGTATGGACTCGGCTCCAGTCTGGGACGATATGGACCGGTATGTTGTTGTCCTTGTCAAAGGCCAAACGTTGCTGAACATTTGATAAGGACCATGGGCCAGCTATTCATGATGGGCTTTGATGGCACCGAGGTTACTCCTCAGATACGCCAGTTAATCGAGGTCCACCATCTTGGGACAATCCTCTTGACTGCAAAGAATCTTAAATGTTTATACTACTCGTCTTTATTTGCCATGCAATGTAACCTTACTGACCAGTAACAGCTGCTGAACAAACCACCAAACTGGTATTAGATCTACAAACGATCGCACACAATGCCGGTCATCCAGTACCGTTGGCCATTGCACTTGACCAAGAAAATGGTGGAGTTAACAGCCTCTTCGATGAGATTTACATCCGTCAGTTCCCGAGTGCTATGGGCGTCGCCGCCACCGGGTCTACGGAAATGGCATATGAGATTGCCAAAGCGACAGGTGAAGAACTAAGCTCAGTAGGTGTTAATTGGATCATGGGACCCGTATTGGACGTGCTCACAAACGCGAAGAACCAACCGCTTGGGGTGCGGACTACTGGTGATGACCCAGAGGAAGTCTCCAAGTATGGAGTGGCTTTCATGAACGGCTACAAAGAAGCAGGCATCGTAACCTGCGGAAAACATTTTCCATCGTACGGTAACCTCGAATTTTTAGGTTCTTCTCTCGATGTTCCCATTATCACCGATTCTTTGGAACAGCTGAGTCTCAGCGCCTTGGTACCATTCCGAAATTCCATATCCCAAGGGATAGATGCAATGATGGTCGGCGGTTGCGCCATGTCATCTGCGGGGGTAAACGTTATGCATGCATGTCTCTCTGAACAGGTTGTTGACGACCTACTTCGGCGGGAACTTGGCTTTGATGGAGTTGTTGTTTCCGAATGTCTCGAAATGGAAGCACTCAGTCGCAACATCGGTGTAGGCGGAGGAACAGTCATGGCCGTTAATGCTGGCTGTGATATCGTTCTCCTATGCCGATCTTTCTCTGTACAGCAGGAGGCAATCAATGGTCTAAAGCTTGGTGTCGAGAACGCAATGATCACAAAATCAAGGATTCGACAGTCACTCAAACGAGTCCTAGATATGAAGGCAAGATGCGCAACGTGGGAGAAGGCTCTCGCACCCGGCGGCATGACGAAGTTATCATCTCTGCAACCATCTCACACAATTCTATCTACGAAAGCGTACAACACCTCCATCACAGTCGTACGAGATAGAGACCGACTTCTACCACTCTCTCACCTTCTAGAATCAGAGGAAGAGCTGCTGATGCTTTCGCCATTAATAAAGCCTTTACCAGCTTCTGCGGCCTCGCGAGGACTCGCAGCCAGTGCAGTTGCTGCCTCACCGGGAACTGTGTCCTGGGAAAAGGGAGCTTCAGTAATGAGTGGTGAAAGCGTGTTTCGAGAGCTTGGCAGGTCCCTGGCTCGACAGCGAAGCGGAAGGGTTCTGCATACATCATATACAGCGAATGGAGTGCGGCCTGTGCACGAAAATCTAATCAACCGGGCTAGCGCAGTCATCGTTCTCACCGCGGATGCTAATCGAAATCTCTACCAACAAGGATTCACTAAGCACGTTGCAATGATTTGTAAATCTCAATTTTCGCAAGGAGGAGAAAAACGCGAGAAGCCACTTGTGGTGGTTTCGGTCAGTTCTCCATACGATTTCGCCATGGATCCTTCCATCGGTACCTATATATGTACGTACGATTTTACGGAAACAGCATTGCAGGCGCTCGTCAACGTACTCTACGGCGAATTGACCCCTGCCGGGGCGTTGCCTGGGACAATCAGCCAGAGGCAAAAGCTTCACCAGTCAAAGCAGCACTGGCTTGTAGAGAGCTGGAATGAGGAGCGCGATGCAAATGCATTGGACGATTTACTCAAAATGTTGCAACAAGAAAATCCGACGAATCAGCCATCAGCACTTTCCAGTTGTTCGTCAAACAACTTTATCCTACACAATCCCATGGTGGAAGAGTCCCATTTTGTTGTTCGAAACAGCAGCACCCATGCTTTGTATGGCTTCTGCTCAACCTACTTCTTCAAGTCTACTGGCACCGGTGTGGTTGGATCAATCCTTGTCGACCCTGAGAGGAGGAAGCTCTCTATCGGCTACTCTTTACATAACCGAGCCATTAGAACTCTACTCCAACGCGAAGGCATTCGACATTTCCAACTTGGCTCAAAACTCCCTTCGATATTCCTCGGGATACCTTCCAGCAACAGCCTCGAGCGGAAGCGACTACGATCGTGGTTTGCAAATATGTCCTGGGTTGACGTTTTATCCAAACCTGTCTGTAGCATGATCCTGAAAGGTCTGTCTTCATGGATTGCTCCGGAAGGGGTCGTTAAGCCGTTACAACACGCCGACCTGGAATTCGATCTCGTCCGCGGCTGGGAACATTCGGAATCCATCATCGAGCATGTCAAAACAGATGCAACACCAGGCACGCTGGAGATCTATAAATTGGCCTTGGCCGACCAAGCAGCTTGCGGAGTCATTCGAGCAAAGAGGCCTGGAGACGGCGGTCTTTTGGGGACGGTCGTGCTGTACAATGCTTCTTGCACCTGGGCCGAGGCAGTGCCACCATTAAAGGACAATGGTGCCGTCAGAGGGGGCATATCGAGCCCTGTCATAGTCTCATCCAGCCCAGAGGCACATTCAACGCTACTACAGGGCCTGGTGTTGCTTGGTATCCGACAGCTCAAGAGCCAGCAAGTTGAGGCTGTGCTTTTGGATTATGTGAGTTTCATCCGGCACATTTTGGACGCATCACAGTTCGCTGACAGGGAACAGATCAATGGAGAAGAGAACTTTGACAGTCTTTCCGCCATGGGTTTCAGCGTGTTGAATGGTTTCGAAGAAGTGTCGTGCAGCGCCGATGCCATGATACCACCATCTTGACGTTAGTGTTACTTGCCTATTTACCTACTGGACACTTACCGGTTTGACATGTTGTCTACTTGACTACCGCGCGAATATTCTGCTTGGAAGTAAAGTTTCTATTGGTGGAATATGTCAACACAGTTCACTCCGGAACCGGGCCATGGAAATTGGAAATCTCCATCCAAGGGATCCAGAGGAATCTCTCCATTTGGGAGGCTATGCTGGATAAGATGGTTATAATTTAGTTTGATAGCAGGGACATCTTCCCTCGGTCTTTTGCTATCTCGCTCTCGGGTGTGAAACGTTTGTCGGGGAGATACAACCAGGCCGACAGACTACAGTTGCCCTAAAGCGCGTGATAATCCGAAGTACCTGCGTAGATGACAAAAGCGCGGATGATCGCCGCCGTCCCCTCTTCTGGTGGCAGGGTTTGCTTGGTAGTAAAGTACCTTACCTTTGCTCGGTTCGGGGGCTCCATGGACCATGCATGGCTCCAGCAACTAGTAGTAGAGTAGTAGAGTAGTAGCGGAGGATTGACGTTCGCATCTAGGTACCTACGGAATACGGAGTACTGTGTCCTGTGTCCTTTGATCTACTTGAGCAGATCGATGCGTGGAACAACCGTTAGATCTCTTGACTTCCTTATTACCAAGTACCTTATGATATGATACCTCAATAATACCGCCGCGCTTGCTGTCTGATGAAACATAAAGTCCTTTGGTCAGCACTGCCCGAGGGCCCACCACCATCACCACTTCTTTCCTGCATGAAATGCCAACTCCGCCACTGTGTCATGAGACCCCGACCGGCCAATAAGGATCAACAACAGTAGCCATCTTAATGTCCACCATTCAATCCCTTTAGCCACCACCACCACCACCACCACCACCACCACCACCACCCCGGTGTCCCCCCTCCTCTCCCCCCCCGTGTCTCCTCACGCCATCGACCGCCGACTCCTCCCGTGCGGGAAGACTACCTAAGGTACTTACCTTACTCCTTCTACTACTTCACGCACCGAATCCAAGATCCCTGCCTCCACCACCTCTCGGCACTCCCACAGCACTAAGGTATTCCGTACCTACCTACCTTACTTACCTACCACTCTCTACACAGTCTACAGTCTACAGTCTACAGTCTATAGTCTACGGTACTCGTACTGCTTGGCCCTCGGTTGAAGCAATCCCACACCCCCACCTCCGCCCCCCCCCCCCCCCCCCACATCAACCATCTCCGCAATCATCTCACTTTCAGTCTGTTCATCGGAATTCTGGAGCAAAGAGTAGAAAGTAGCAGTAGTAGGGAAATCCGTCTGTTCGCAGACTCCGCAAATCTACTGGTTCTCCTCTTCATCTGAATCCTTGCGGTCCAGGTGCAAGGAAGAGGCACTGCTCCGTCCTATCAGATCCAACGTCTCCAACGCCTCGACGCTTCTGACCTTTGCAATCCTGCCGAGTCAGCCCCAACATGTCACGGTCAACATTCACAGGACATCACCAATGAATATACGGCCATAAATGTATAGAAGGTACTGAATACATCATCACCGCTGAACGAGCTTCGGATCGCTTTCAGGACCCGGGCGCTCTCGAATCTCCGTGTTCTGGTCTTATCAAACCTCCTCTTCGCCTGCGAGACCCTGTCGGAACTCGCGCTCGAGCCAAAAAATCGAACAATGGAGGGGTTTGATACCATGGTGATGCCTTCGTACCTACACAGCCCCCTGTCGCTCGACAACGTACCAACGGACGACTACCTTGGCATCTTACCATCTCTCGGGAATGCCGATCAAGGAGGGACGTATGGGAATGGGGATTTTGGGAGGTGAGCTGCACCCGGTGCAACGTCGATGGCATGCTCCTGTGGGTACTAACGCCCATCAAAAGCGATGAGATGTCTTTTCTCCCAACGTCGTTGCACCAAGAATCTTCACGTGCTTACTCGGGCAACGTGTACGAGGACTCCTTTTCGGATACTACAAGTCTCGTGGAAACCATCCCAGCCGAACAACACGCTCCGCCAGAGGCCGCCTCGATTGATCGAGATAACAAGCTTCTGAGCTTCCACTTGCCCGGCTACAATTTTACCCTTCTCGATTACTCTCTACGACGCACGTCCCTCTCCCTTACTGCGCAGTTGCACGGCATGTTCTTCATGGCCGAATCACCAAGCCTCGCTGCAGTGGATACAACATCACCTCCAGCCGAGCTGACCTGCTATCGTCGCAACCTATTCCAGATCACCGGATCCATTACCTTGCCAAGGACGTTACGGTACATACTCACCGATCAGGGGGATAGGATACCTATACTGGCACAAGAGCTGACTATCTCGGCTACCGAGTCGGTGGAGGGTCATCCGGTGAAGCTCATTTCGGTCCCGTGGAAGACGCCTGCTTCGAATGCAACATCTACCCCGGAAGAAAGGACCGAGAAAGAGCCGACATCGATAATCCTGGACACAATGTCAAATCAAGACATGGATGCCGACTACGCTACCTTTCCTATTGCCTGGAAGCGGCTGCAGTTCAGAATCGCAACAGCCAACAATGGCCGCCGAAAGGAGCTGCAGCAGCACTTTGTGGTTAAGCTCAAGGTTATGGCCACGTTATCAACTGGTGCCAAGATATCCATCTGCGAGGCCAAGTCGGGCGCGATCATCGTGCGAGGTCGAAGTCCGAGAAACTTTCAACAAAGGAAGGATTTTCCAGTCGGTAATACAGGAGGATCTGGCCGAAAAGGAATGCATCCGCCTCCGTTGACTCGAAATACGACGTCAGATTCAGGCCCTCCGTCAGCCTCGCTGAAGACCGAAGCGGCCGACACTACTGCTTTTAGCTTCGATCAACAGGATATGCAAACCCCAACCACGCATGGCGACTGGACGAAGAATCGGAGAGGAGGTTCTCGCACCGCGCTCCCACCTCCCGCCGCTGACGAATCCAGCCCCGCAAACTCAAAATCCCCATCAGCCGGTCCACAGCCTCTCTCCATTACCGACAACGACATGAAACGTCCTCCGCCACGCAAAGCCCTCCGTACTACCAAGTCCGTGACAGCAGCTCTCCCTTCACCTTTCAAACACCCATCCTTTGCCTCCTCCGCCGTCTTCCTCTCCACCAACTCCCAGCACAACCTCCCCGAAGGTCTCGATTCCGCGGACCTGCTCTACGAATACTTTCCTCTCGGTCTCGACGATTGGATGCCCCCAGTAGACGCCGTATACAGGCCGCATGTGGTACATCACGTCAATGCAGGGCTAGGCAGCGGGTTAAAAACAAGGCCGGGCTTGACGGGGAAGAGCAAGAGATATTTCAGCGAGGACCAATCATGAGGAAAAGCAATGGCATAATGGTTCGGATATCCAGGGTTTCAGCGGGTTATGGGAGGCGTCTGGATGGAAAAGAACGGGAAGGGCTGGGTGGGATACACAACCCCGGAAATCTGGGCGGAATGCGCGAGATACCTTTTCGTTTTGCCAAGTTTTTGATCTGTTTGGTATCCATGAAGGATTCTGAATTTATCCACAAAGCGAAGCGCAGCGGGCGATTTTGAGAGCTTTGATTCAAACATTGAATTATTTGATGCTTCACTTTTCCAGAATTTCGGAACCCTGACTCCCAGCGGGACTGGATGTTGTCTCTCATCTCGTCCGTCTCGAGGAAGTGCAGAGCGCGCACATAAGAAATATCATCAGGCAGATACTCATACGGTAGCAGATGGTCATAACGGTAATGGACTTTTTCCCAAACACTAGGATCCGTTTCATCAAATGGCACGTCTCTGCATGTCTGTGCACGTGCCTTTATCTCTTTAGCTCTTTATCTCTATTCTCTCTTCGCGCCAGTGGGAAATGGGTTCGTTGGTGTAGGAGGGGAAAAAAAGGTGCCCGAGGGGGGGGGAGGGGGGGAGGGGGAGATTCTGCCTTTTGCATCCCTTTTAAGATCCGGTTTCTACGCTCCCTGCGCCCCCGCGCGCGTACGTTCTTCTTTGCCATCTTCCCCTATGATTGACTGCTTTCCCTTCTTTCCCCATTGCCCCCTCCCTCCTTTCCCCATTGGGCCCCCCCCCCCTCCTTTCTTTCTTTCTTTCTTTCCCCAATTCCCTCGCGCGATTTTGCTTGGTGCACTCCCCCCCTCACCCTACCCATCTCTTGTTCTCACCTTGCCCCTTCCTTCCTTCCTTCCTTCCTTCCTTCCTTTCATCCGTCTCCCCCTCACCAATCTAACCCACCGATGATATCCTCACGGTTTCTGAAGGTTGGGGCGTTTTTTGGATTTTTTTTGGTGGGGTTTCGTTGTGGGTGAAAGGAGGAGTGGAGGGATGGATGGGGAGGATGGGGAGGATGGGGAGAGAGGTTTTTGGATCGGGGAATGGGCTTCGAGAATCCGAGTTTTTGGGTTTAGTGTTGATGGGTTTTCCTGGATTTTGTGACCGAGGGTGGGGGGTTTGGCAGGATGCTATCCTCCCCGTCTCCCTCGTCCTTCTTCTTCGTTTACCCCCTCCCCTTTTCTTTTCAGCCTTGTCATCCGCCCCTCTCCATCCTCATCCCCTTTCTCGATTTCCAAAAACCCTCGCGATCCGCCTCATCAGGTGAAACCGATAGTTTTTAAATCAACATAAAACTATTTTCGTCGACGGAGATACATAGATGAAGGGTTTGATATTGAGAAGAAGTAGGAGATTTTTGAAAGAGGAGAATGATGTATGTAGGAGACGGAGTGTGAGATTTAGGGTCTGGCAGGGTTATTATAGCTTTTGAAGGTTTTTTGTTGGAGTTGCGGGAATGAGAGGTTGATGTGAGGGATTAGTGAGGTTGGAGGGGGGGGGGAGGTAGATGTCGGAAGTTGAGAGGAGAGGTTTTTGGGATATAAAATGAGATTGGTTCTTTGGAATAGGGGAGTTTCGATAGATACACTTGGTGATCAGAGTGTTACATAAAGCCGGTGAACGTATTTGAGGTACAATTCTACCATTTCGTTATTGGTAGATTTTTCTTTCTTTCTTTCTCGTTTCGCTATTTCGCTTCTTTCCAAATATATGACGGGGAAGAGTTCTAGAACATTGGGGGGCGGCTTGTGATGAGTAGTCGATTCTTCACATGGTCAGTTTCGAGGGTATAGTTACGAGTTTAGTAATACGCGGGATCTTGATGAAAGAGACAGTTAGTTACGTGGATTTTGGGTGTTATATACAAGTTGATTCCCAGAAAAAAAAAAGTCCCATGAATCTTGATACTTACCCAAACAAGTCCGGTCCAAGACACCCTCCAACTCACAAACTTCCACAGCTTACAAACTCGCCCTCTCCTCCCTCCGCCACCCCACCTCCTCCGCAATCATCTCCGCCGCCCTCTCCCCGATCCCCAGCACTGTCATCATCGGATTCGCACTCGTCATCACCGGAAACACGCCCGCGTCCGCAATCCTCACCCCCTTCAATCCCCTAACCCTCAGTTTGGGATCCACAACCGCCATTTCGTCTTTGCTCAAGTTCCCCATCTTCGTCGTGCCGGCGGGATGGTAGACTGTATGCGCTACTTTTCTGCCATACTCGCTTAGCGCTTCGTCGGTAGTGACGGATGAGGCGGGGGCAACTTCGCGCTTGAGCCACGATTTGAACGGTTCTTGCTGCGCGACGCGGCGTGCGGCTTTGAGGCCGGCGACGATGGTCGCCGCGTCGTAGCCTTCTGGGTCCGTAAAGTATTTGAAATCCAATGCGGGTTTCACGCTTGGATCGCTGCTAGTGAGGTACAGTTGCCCCTTTGAGCGTGGACGGGGGATGTTGGGCGTCATGCAAAATGCATCGATGGGGGTGTCGTAGCCTAGGCGGGCGGTGTTGAGACAGAACGGGATTTGGTAGCAGTGCATCATAACATCCGCGGCATCGTCTTCGCCTTTGACGGGTTCGCGCCGGAGGAAGATGCCGGCATCTGAGTCCATGGTCGTTTGGTTCGGGGGAACGGGCCGGTTGAGCTCCCACATGATGATTGTCTCCGGGTGGTCGAGGAGATTGTGACCGACGCCGGGCACGTCTTTGATGACAGGGATTTTGAGGGATAGAAGTTGGTCCCGGGGCCCGATGCCAGAGAGGAGTAAGAGGCGGGGAGTGTCAACGGCGCCGGCGCAGAGGATGGTTTCTTTTTTAGCACGAAGGGTCATGTTGATGCCGGATTGGAAGGTGATGTCCACACCAGTCACGGTGGAGTTTGCGACATGGACGCGGCTCACCCATGTATCTGTGAGGATGGTGAGATTAGGTCTCTTCTCATCGCCCCTAAGTATTGGGTGGATATAGGCTACGCTTGCACTGCTGCGGCGACCATCATCAGGATTGTATGATACAGAGAAGAAGCCAACTCCAGTCTTCAGGGCTCCTGTATTCTGAATCTCCCTGTTGAAGTCGTGGATCACTGGGATTTCTAAAGCCGTCGAGCAGGATTCTACCCAATCTTTGCACAATTGGTTACGGTGACGTGAGTGAACAGGTTGTACAGTATTACGGAGGTTATCCAGGACACGATTGAACGTGTTAAAAGACCAGCCTTCGCAGCCCAAGGACTCCCAGACTTTGCAATCGTATTCGAATGGTCTGAAAGAGATCAACGTATTATGTGAAGAGCATCCACCCAGGACCTTTGCCCGCGAATGACGAATATATGAGTTCCCTAGTAGCTAGTCAATAATGATGTCCTGGCTAAGTTCTAGTTGGTAGTTGGGAATTCTGTCGTCCTGCCGTTGCCGACACTCATGACAACAATGAGCGGCAGTATACAGGTTACCAGGCTGAAACCAAGGTTTTGGAGATATCACTTGCCATTTGGCTGGTCGGTAGTACCATAGTCGTAGTCTAGTTCGCCGCCAAGCAGGTTTAACCAGTCCTTCAGGTTGAGTACCTTGTCATTCAGATAATCACTTGGTCCCGCTTCGATCAGGAGTATTCTCTTATGTGGTAGATATTCGGCCAGCCTGCTGGCAATAACACAGCCTGCTGTTCCACCGCCAACTATGAGGTAGTCAAAGGCATCAGCCTCACGAGATGCCAGCTCAGTTGTTGTCATTTCTGTAGCAGTTGAAACGTATTCTTCCGCCCAAGACCTCCTGATGAAGAGAGAAGAGAGAAAAGGAAGAAAAATTCCAGTAAAGCTAGATACTTTAGCTGCGGGGAAGGAAGCTGCTAGTTAAGGATAATCTTGGAGGAGATCTGGGGGAATCGATATGTTTTTAAATATCAACACTAAGGAATGTCAAAATCCTTTGCGGTGAGACCTCCAACTATAAACGTGATACCCTAGAGACTTCTCAGGAAGTTATATACAGTTTCGAGTAAGAAGACTTTGTTGGTACTCTAAGGTACAGTAGAAGCCAGTGGAAGAAATAATCAGAATAGGAGTCAGACGGCGTGACGGGAGCGGTGGAGCATGACCGTCATTGACATTCTCGCTATGAGTACGGATTAAAGATTCGCCTCAAGATCGAGTCCAAAACCGAAAGGGGTTGATTTAGCCAATCTGTAAACCCGCACGTGAGAAGTTTCCATCGCGAAAAGCACACTACTGAGTACTACATTGTACCTTATTAGTAGTATCTTGTTTTCGACCCATTCTCTGTCCAACAGAGGCTTTGTAATAGGGTGAGGCCACATGCTAGGAGCAAATTTTATGAGGACCAGGACTGCATACTCAGCTGAGTGGACAACTGCCTGACTCCAGCTGAATAATGACCGACGCTTTCTACCCTCCCCGCCATCTTTATTATGATGGCCAGATTCAGGCGGCAACCTCTAGTTCAATCTTCAGGTCGATAGACCCTTCAACAGCCCAGCCATTGGCAGAAATCCATGCCGCCTCTCAGTCGGACGTCGACTCCGCCGTTACATCTGCTCAAAAGGCATTCCCGTCATGGTCCACCACACCCCCCATTGTTCGATCCCGCATACTGCAGAAAGCCGTTCACATTCTGCGAGAGAGGAACGATGAAATAGCTAGAGTTGAAACACAAGATACAGGGAAGCCCTATTCGGAAACGAGTACAGTAGATATCGTGACTGGGGCCGATGTGCTGGAGTTTTTCGCGAATCTGGTGGGAGGTGGTGGTCTGAATGGGGAAACCATACAATTGAGGGAAGATGCATGGGTATACACCAAGAAAGAAGCATTGGGTGTATGTGCCGGTATTGGAGCGTGGAACTACCCAGTTCAAATGTACGCTACATCTATCAAACAATATGGATTGAAGCTGAAGATTGGGGATGTTCAGTGCTCTCTGGAAGTCTGCACCATGTCTGGCTGCCGGAAATACCATGGTATACAAACCAAGTGAATTCACACCTCTCCATGGACAAACACTAGCCGAGATCTATACTGAGGCTGGAGTACCTCCGGGCGTGTTCAATGTTATCAACGGTGCCGGAGAGATTGGTGCCTATCTTACATCTCATCCGTCTGTGGCCAAAGTATCGTTTACGGGGCAAGTCTCGACAGGTAAGAAGGTCGCCGGCAGTGCCGCAGCGGGGATGAAATATGTAACCATGGAGCTTGGTGGGAAAAGCCCAGTTATCGTTCTGCCAGATGCCAACTTGGAGAATGCTGTGGATGGTGCTATGATGGCCAACTTCTTCAGCTCCGGGCAGGTTTGTACGAACGGCACCCGTGTCTTCATCCAGAAGAACATGAAGCAAGACTTTGAAAAGAGACTGTTGGAGAAGATGGAACGTGTCCGTTTCGGGGATCTCATGGACCCGAATACGAACTTTGGTCCTTTGGTATCTGGGGTTCATTACGATAAGGTATTGAGTTACATCAAACACGGCATCGAGATTGATAAAGCAAAGTTACTGTATGGCGGTCTCGAGAAGCCCAAGGCTATCAAGGGGTTGGAGAATGGCTACTGGATCAAGCCTACCATCTTTACAGATTGCGCCGACTCGATGAAAATCATTCAAGAAGAAATCTTTGGCCCTGTGCTGACTATCCTTACTTATGACACGGTCGAGGAAGCTGTCACTCGAGCAAATACCACATCTATGGGCCTCGCCGCTGGGGTGTTCACCAAAGACTTGAACATGGCTCACAAGGTCATTGGCAAGCTTGAAGCCGGCATTACGTGGGTCAACACATGGGGCGAGAGCCCGGCAGAGATGAGTGTCGGTGGATGGAAGCAAAGTGGCGTTGGTGTAGAAAACGGTCGAAAGGGACTGGAAGCGTGGGTGAGGAACAAGAGCACGCTGGTTGACATGAGCGGTGTGGTCCCTACGGTGTTCTAGAAATCGAAAGAGAACAACATCCATAGAAAGTAGGTAAGTACTTATGTAGGATTATCAAAACCAACTTTCGGGCTGATCTCGATTACTAACATACTGATCTGTGTATCATCCTGAACTTCTGAAGTTTGCTCCACGTCCGAGATGGCTGAAAAGGAGGGCTGATTGTGGTGTTGCACAGCTCAGCCGTCGGTCCAGGCTTCATTCGGATAAGCCCATTTGTGACGAAGATGAGTTGCGAACTTGCGATGACGTTCAATCACCGAAAGAGATCTACAGTACCTACCTACCTACGTATACGATGGGAAGATGGGACGCTGGGTCCACTGCTACATCAAGCATCAAGCATGCAACGTTACACATGCCTGCCCCCCTTCAGCCACTAGTACAGCGGGAAGATGAATTCAAGAAGTATCATCCTTGTCAATCGCCGATAGAGTCACATCTCCCACCAATCGGCTGAGCTTCCTCACTCGAGGGATCCGGCTAGACTGCCGCTGGCTTGCTTAGTCATGATGGATGAAACCTGGAGTACCTTGCTTTTATCTTTCCCAACTCCATGACCACTCCATCAAAGTAAAGTTGAACCCGGGTTTCGGGTCTGGATAACTTGATAAAGTCAATTCCGGATAGGAATTCAATACGGAATACGGAAGAATTAATCATCCAAGCGTTAGACCAATTCAATGGCAGAAAACATTGGTCTGATTCTCTTCCCTAGTTCCATGTCCACGAATTACCGTGGGTCCAGCATAGGTACCGCTTTTAAGGTAAGGGTAAGGTAAGGTAGCTCTCGTGTGGTGGTGCCCTTCAACGGCCTCTAAACGGCCTCTACCTTACTCTATGTACCTTACTCGTACCTCCCTTATGCAATGCAGGCTAGCCCCGCACCTTTTCCACTACAACCTTAAGGGTACCTTCCATCAACTCCCTGGAGCACGAGACTCAATCAACTATCATTCATCAAAGAGGGGTGCCATCATAATAGCCATAACAATAGCCTCGAGTTCGTATTGTTATTCATTGGCCTTGCCATGTGACTGTCACTATCTGACTCCATACACAAGCACGCATTGCTGGACTACCACCATCCTCTTATCTTGCTGCTTTCTTCCTACTCCCGTCAATCTGTAGAGCTCTCCGTTCTTCTTCTTCTTCTTCCAACACCGTCTTGCCCTTTCGCTTGATCAGAAACTTGACGGATAATTCATTCCCTCGGTATGGTGGACATCAGAGATGACAAGGTTGCGAGCACAGCGCAAGACCAGGTGCACCCAGAAACAGTCCCGCGCAGTTCCGGTGTTGCAGAAGAGGATGGCCGTATCTACAACAAGAAGGCTTGGATGTATCGGAGTCGTCGCCTCGGGCCTTTCACCATCCCATGCTATGCTTCACCCCCCTTCCAGCTCGCACTGGTCGCGTTCGTTTGCTTCCTCTGCCCGGGCATGTTCAATGCCGTGAACGGTCTTGGCGGTGGAGGCCAATTTGATCAATATGTAGCAGATAATGCCAATGTTGCCGTCTATGCCACCTTCAGTGTTGTCGGTTTCTTCGCCGGCACCTTCGCCAACCGACTCGGCATCAGGCTAACCCTGAGCTTCGGCGGTATCGGCTACTTCCTCTACATCGCCAGCTACCTCAGTTACAACCATAACAAAAACAGCGGGTTCGTCATCTTTGCTGGCGCCTTGTTGGGTGTTTGTGCCGGTTTACTGTGGACCGCTCAAGGCGCAATTATGATGTCGTATCCTGACGAGGCCAACAAGGGTCGGTATATCTCGTGGTTCTGGATGATTTTCAACCTAGGAGGTGTTATTGGAAGTTTGTGAGTGGATCAAGCATTCCGACCGGTAAGACGAGATCGTTGATGACCTGTTGCTCGGCAGGATCCCTCTGGGCCAGAACATCCACTCCAAGTCCGGCGTCGTCACCGACGGCACTTATATCGGCTTCATGATCCTTACCTTTTGCGGCGCTGCGCTGGCGTGGGCCCTTGTCGACGCCCGGCAAGTACAGCGTGCCGATGGATCTCGTGTCGTTTTGATGAAAAACCCGTCGTGGCAGAGCGAACTCCTAGGCTTATGGGAAACACTCAGGACTGATACATGGGTGGTCTTCCTCTTCCCAATGTTCTTTGCTAGTAATTGGTTTTACACGTACCAGTTCAACGACGGTAGGAGTCGATACGGTTACGCTGCTATCCGAACAGCCCTTGTGCTAACCCGTCTTAGTCAACTTGGCCCTCTTCAACATCAGAACCAGATCCCTCAACAGCACTTTATACTGGACCAGTCAGATCTTTGGAGCCGTCATTTTTGGCTATGCTCTTGACATCAAACGTTTTCGACGGAGTACTAGAGCAAAGGCCGCTTGGGGGGCTCTGTTTGTCCTGACAATGGTCATTTGGGGAGGTGGATATGCTTTGCAGAAACAGTACACTCGCGCCGAGAAGGCACCAAAGGACTACGTAAAGGAGGATTGGACGGCGAGCGGATATGTTGGCCCAATGTTTCTCTACATCTTCTATGGCTTCTATGATGGTACGTCAATGTCTCGGAATGTCACCGATCCTGCCAAGACTGACGTGTTTTGTGACTACAGCTGCATGGCAAACAAGCGTGTATTGGTTCATGGGAGCTCTTACGAACAACGGCCGCAAGCTTGCCAATTTCGCCGGTTTCTACAAAGGAATCCAGTCCGCAGGCGCAGCAATCATGTTCCGGATTGATTCACGCAACGCGCCTTACATGAATGAATTCGCGTCCTGCTGGGCGCTCTTGGCGGGCTCCCTCGTGATTGCGGCGCCGTTGATCTGGATGAAGATTCAAGATCATGTGACATTGGAGGAAGATTTGAGATTCTCCGACGAGACGATTGAGGAAGTAGCACCGACCGTTGCGCCGGAAGTAATGCATGAGAAGGCATAGGCTGTCGGGGGAGACTTAAGTCGTGTATGGTTGTGCGTTCGGATTGGAGCTGGGTTATTGATTAATTTTCTCGGTGGAGCTTATCACAATGTGATTCCATGCTCGTAGTGCTTCAGGTCCAGTTTAATGAGATTGGTCAAATGAATTAGCTGAATCTCTATGCATCTTTTGATACCGGAGACCGTCAGGAACACCATCAGCTGAAGCTTTCCCGATGCACCTCGATGCACCAATGGCCACCTAGTACATGTGTAGACGTATGTTACTATGCACGAGTTGGAAGGGACCTAATGATGTCCAAGGAGCATGAAGCAGTGAGGAATACGAGCAGGAAGTGGCCAGGAAGACGCGAGGGCCAACCAATTCAATGTAACGGCAGCACAGATCAAACAATCCATACAGGACACTGTACAGCTCCGGATGATCTACTGTACGTTAGGTAGTCTGAACCTTTTGATTTGCATCTCGTATTGTTTCACTTGATCACCTTGGTCAAGCATCAGCCATAAGCATCCTATCTCTCTCTCTCTCGGGTTCCCGGCTTGTCCCTGGAGCTCACCCAATCGGTTGGAAAAGCATAGATACTGTAGTTAAGAACCGCTGCAACACATGGCCTCGATGATGGCGTACATGGGGTGTACTCCTCGCCGTAGTAGATACAAGTAGATCATATCCATGGGCATGATGGGACATCCAAGTGTCACCTATCACATCCATTCAGACATCTGGATGACATCTGGATGCACCCCAGGGAACGCACGTTGCGGACGTCGATCGTCCTGAAGGATCATAGTCCACCCGCCGTCAAGCCGAATGGATGGCGGTTGATTGCAAAGAGCTGATTGCCGCTGTTTGATGTCGCCACTGGCCCACTGCTACCCCAACAGTAGCTAGCAGCCAGTACCCATCAATGTCACCCCAACATCCAACCTCTCTGTAATTCCACCACATCCGAACCGCGATCAGCTGCTGCCGTTCTCGGGCGGCAGACACTACCTCCGCATCCCGGGGCTCCTTCTCCTTTCCTGGAGCGGAGGGTATCCGTGAACCCTAGCAGTAGCATCTCCATCGACCTGCGGACATATGGCCCCCCATGTCCTGCATTGCACGTCAGCAAAGGAAGACCTCCAACTTCAGCATCCACCTTCGCTATCCTGATATAAAAAGGCCCTTTCTAACCATCTACGCATACAACGTCTCACAAGCCACAGTCACGCATCAAAACTGTCAACCGCCTTTACCCCTCCCGCCTCCACCATGCTCATGTGCGGCACGCTCCTCCACGCTCCACATCTACACCAATTGAAGAGTTCGGCCGAAAGCAATGAAGTCGCCATATACCCTCGAAGCATGGAAGACCTGCTGCAAGAGGTGCAGAATCTATTCGAACAGCAATTGAGGGTCGAGTCTCTACTCTCGCTCTCGAAGAAGCTTCAAATCGAGCTCAAGGAACGCCTCGTCTCGAGTCCGCATTGCATGCTACCGTCACACAACTATACACTACCGAATGGGGAAGAGAATGGGACATACTTGGCGTTAGAGGTGGGGGGCTCAACTTTGCGGGTGGCCACGGTGGAACTGAGTGGGAGAAGCACGGGCACAGAATGCCTGCGGGTCCGGCGCATGGAGTGCTCACCGATCGACTCGCACGTACGGAAACTTCAAGGTCTTTCATTCTTTGACTGGATAGCGGAGAGGATAGCGGAAATGCTGGTCATGGACAAAGAGGCGTATGAGCATATGCTGAACGTTGAACCTTTGCATATGGGGATTGCGTGGTCGTTTCCTATAGAGTTGGTCCTGATTACAGTTGTAGGTGGAAAGCTTGGCTGACAATGATATCAGCCAAACATCAATTAAAAGTGGTAACGTTTTGGGTATGGGGAAGAATTTCATTTGCTCCAGCGCAGTGAAAGGCCATGATCTTGGGGAGATCATCACACAAGCCTGTCAGCGTGCAGTAGGTGTTCCAAATACCTGTACCGTGGACCGTACTAATGCTTTCTAGAACCTCAACATTCGCCTCGATGCCATTATCAATGACTCCTCAGCTGCTCTTTTGTCTCGCGCTTACGTAGACCCCTCGACTCGCCTCGCAGTCATCTTTGGAACCGGACTCAACGCTGCAATCCATCTCCCTATTACTTCTCTTAATAAAAGCAAACTGGGCTCACGGATATTACCGGAAAATGGCGAGACGACCCATGTTCTCGTCAATACCGAGCTTAGTATGTTTGGCAAAAGCATTTTTTCAACTACTCGCTGGGACGACCTTTTAAACCGCAACCACATCCTTCCTGACTATCAACCTTTGGAGTATCTTATTTCCGGTGGCTACATGGGAGAAATAGTCCGATTAATTCTGATAGAAGCTACAGAATCAGCAGGCCTTTTTGGCGGCGAATTACCTCCATCGTTACGGACTCCGTATGTGCTAGACACACGAACACTTGCTGCAATAGAGCTTGATACATCTCCTTCTTTGACCAATTCTCGCTTTTTGCTCCAGGACCGCCACCCCTCGGCCAACCTTCCCACCTACTTCGACCTCGATTTCATCCGCCGCACCATCCAAGCCGTCTCCTGCCGCTCCTCCGCCTACTTCACTGCCGGCGTGCATGCTCTCTCATCTCTTCTGAACGACCTTGAAAATCATGATTCCCTACAAAACCAACTCGATCTCCTCGATCACGTCAGCATCGGGTGTGACGGCAGCGTTATTAATAAATACCCTGGGTTCATGGCCAAGTCCCAGGAAATCATCGACAAGCTTATCGAAATGGACACGAATGGGATGAAGAGGGTTGTGTTGGAGAAAACGGTCGATAGCGCGGTGCTAGGGGCCGGAGTCGCCGTGGCCATGGCCGCGATGACCGCGTGAGCTTTGAATTGCAGTTTCGTTGGTTTTCCGCATTTACTGATATGTCCAAGCGCAACGCATGAGCATCGACTTCTCTCTGCCGAGGGAGCTCCATGGCCCAGCCTCAAGCCGACAGAGTCTGGGTGGCAATGGCTGAGACATCTGCTGGAGCCCTGGTGGAGCGGGTTGCAGAAGCGGGTGCGGAGTGCATGGACGGCGATCTGGAGGGTCAAGACGGATTGAAGGGGTTTTCAATTGCAGGCATTCATTTGAGAGGGGCTTCTGCCGCCGTAAAGTTTTTGCTACAGGTGGTCAGAGCATCGGATGTGAAACAGGTGCCATTATACGTACAAGGGCAACGGATAGGGTTATAGAGGGCCGAGAAACCTGGGAGGCTAGGTAGGGGTGTTGTGTCAATGCATGGGAATGGGAGAACGGATACAATGGTCTTTCTATACCTAAACTCGGGGAATATGATTGACCGTCGGAAATGCAAAATTTCGGATCCATTCAATTAGCACCGTTCAACCAATCTTTGGAAAAATCACGTTCATACGGACTCCTTCTGTACTCTTCTCTCCCTTTCCTTACTAAACCCCCCAAACCAAACCCACCTCCACTACAGTACTTACCCGCAACACTCCCTCCCAATCTCCCATCTCCCATCTCCCATCTCGCACCTCACACCTCCCACCTCCCACCTCCCAATCCCCCAATATCCCCTCCAATCTCCAATCTCCCATCTCCCATCTCCCATCTCGCACCTCACACCTCCCATCTCCCACCTCCAACCCACCCACCCACTGCACGGTGAAATTTTCAAAATATCCCTATTGACGTTTTTATAGAAAGAAGGGAAAAAACGAAACGAAACGAAACGAAACGGAACGAGATGATATGCGCCCAGGTAGCGAGAGATGGATGATGATGATGAAAGAATGGGTCTGTTTATGTTGGAAGATTTGGGGAAGTAGCAGAGGGAGGGAGGGAGGGAGGGAGGAAGGGAGGAAGAGAAGAAGAAGGAGAAGAAGAGAAAGAAAGAGGGAAAGAAAAAGAAGAAGAAGAGAAGAAGTGAAGAAGAGAAGAAGAGGAAGAATATAAAAAAAGGAAGGGTTGGGGAGGGTTGGGGAGTAAGGGGGGTAATGAGCAAAACAACCTACAACACAAATACCATCTATCCCCATAATCCCATAACCCATAACCCTATCCCATAACCTCATAACCCCCATGACCCATAACCCCACAACCCCACAACCTCACAACGAAGAAGAAGATGAAGAAGATGAAGAAGATGAAAAGCGAAAACTAAACGTACGTAACAACGAATCACGACAGTACAGTACAGTACAGTACAGTACCGTAGTAAAAGTTTCGGGTACCTTATTGCGTGTAAAAACAGCTACTACTGGTGATGCTATGGAAAGCTCTCACTGGCTGCGGATGTGTATGTATGTATGTATGTATGGATGGATGGATGGATGGATGGATGTATGTATGTATAGTAGCATTTATATATGTACGGTACGGTACAGTACACCAGAGTTGCGGTTTGGTGATTCGGGTAATGCTTAGGGTACAGTATCAAAGGGCGCAAAAGGGATGAGAGGTCGACTGTGGGGATGTTGTGGTTGAGTTCGTGGATGAGGGAATTGGGCTGGGCTGGGCTGGGCTAGGCTAGGATGGTGGGTGGGTTGGACGGTAGGGGTATGTATGGATGGGATTGGGATGGGGGGTGAGGGGTTTGAGAAATCAATCTGATCACACGCTCGTTCTGTTGGGGGTGTGATTCGGAGACTAGTTATGATGTGATGGGCTAAGTATGGTTAGCTGCCTGTAATTCAGCTAGGGAGTCCTCGACCGTTGGGGCGGATGCGGAACCGTGCAGGAGCTGCTCGAGGGCTGTACGTCGGCGGCGGGAGAGGTGGGAGGCCTGGAGGGGGGAGGGGGGAGTCAGTTGGGGTTTTTGGGGGGGAGGGGGTGGATGGGGGGTTTGAGATGGGAGATGGAGATTGTGAAGAGAGAGGTGGAAAAGGCATGGTTTTGAGAGGCAATGGAGATTTAAGATTCCGAATAGCGGAATTTATACTTGGACTTGTGATTATGGGGGTAACATCCCAACAGACGGTGATACAGGCAGAAAGTGATGAAGCAACGAGGAAGCTGGATAAGTGGAGAAGAGTGTGCTTACCGAATTCTTCAGCAGTTCGCTAACAAGTACCAATGCATTCTCCCCATCCTTTGTCTCCATATCTTTCTCTGTCCCTGGCATCACCTCAGAAGTATCCGCTCCTGTGATCGAGATCGCACTACCAGGTACAGCAGACAGCGGGCTTGTTGTACCAGATCCCCTAGACCCTATTACTTTAATAACAGCTTTAGAAAACTCGATATCACTCAGAAGATTTATGATGGCATCACTTCCCTCCGACCGCGCCATAAGAGCCAAGGCGAACCATCCTTCCGATCTAACAACCGGCCAGCGAGATTGTGTAACCATGGCTTCTAGTGCTTTTGCTAGGCCTGCGGCCATGCAATGCAAGCGAGGTAGGACAAGCTCTACGATGTCAGGGAAATACTGTATGGAGGCTGGAGACCGAACGCATCGCCAAACAGCAGCCACGATCCGGGAAATCTCAAACTTGATCGACAGATCGTCGGTCTTGTTGAAAAGTGTGAGAAGCTGAGCGATGTAGCTGTCCCCGTCGGCAGCGGCATTTTCGGCCACCCCAAGAGGCATGAGAAGACGTTGGATGTTGGACAGGGAACCATTGACTAATTGACGAACCACGCGAATTGCAGCATACTGCAATTGAGGTCTTGAACTCGAGGACCACATCTTCGAAAGAGGTTCTAGAATGCCAGATCCAGCAATCGTCCCCTTGTTCTCATCCCCCAATGCGAGATTCTTGAGAAACCCAAGCGTAGCATGAAGTAGCTGAAGATCATCGCTCTTCTCCAAAATTGCAATCAGCAGCTCATGCAGGCCGAGCTCATGAATCATCTCTTTGCATACATCATCCGATCGCGCAAGGTTCCCAAGCATCAAGCACGCGCATAGCTGGCTAGATGGCTCAGGTAGAGAGAGCCAATTGCAGAGCGTCTTGACCATGATTGGGTTCAAAGGGTAGTTCTCCGCAAATTCTGATGTTGCAGAGACATCGGAGAGACTGACAATCAAGGCGTCACGAGCTGCGGAGAGCTGATCCTCGTCCTCTGGCTCTTGAGGAATACGTTCAGGGAGTGTCTCTGCCAAAGACATGGCATGAAAAGCACTCGACGATGCCGAGCGAGCCACCAAATCCAGAACATCTGCAACCAAGTTTCGAGTGACCAAGAGTTTTTGGTGTCGGCCGTCTTTCAGGTGTGCCACCACAGCGCGGACTAGCGAAGCAAATACTTCGACCGAAATTTCGCGGTCAGATGCTTCCGTTAGCAAAACTTCAACCTCGTTATCTGCACATTGGCCAACATCGACTGCGCGATATGGGTCAGTAGCAGATATAGCGGGTGTCAAATATCTCAAGACTTGCATTCTCCGTTAGTGGCGATGTCCAACAGTTCGCAGATACCAGGCAGGAGACCACCAATATCTTCTTGTTGGTCTTGAAATGTAAGCAATAAGCTGATCAATGGTGCACAGAGACCAAGTTTTCTCGCATACTCTTGTGCGGGCTCTGTATGACCATGAGCTTTCGTAGTTACATAGAACTAGAAGGGTCAGATTCCCACCATAATCTGCGACTATGTTGTTCAGTACAGGAATTACAAGCCATGGTTCAGTCTGTAGCTGTGATATAACGAAAGGTAGTATGTTCCTGGCAATAACTCGGTCTCTATTCGCATCTAAAAGAGCAAGCATTAACAAAAGAGTGCATAGGCAGATATATCATCGAACCTGTATCAATACACGTATTGCCAATAATTCGCAGAGATTGCTTGGCCAGGTCATCATCAATGCCAGGAGAGGCAATAATGTTCATGGCAACGTCTAGAATTCCAGATTCACCAAAAGGAAGCCGCCAACCCTCTGCTATGCCATCAGTATGAAGGACTTCTAACCCTTGCTTCTTTGATAAGTCTGCTCACCATCTTTGCTTCCATCCGCAATAACCCTCGCAGCAGCGACTAGATCTTTTGATCTGTTCAGCCTTAGTCGGTCGAAAGTGGTCTCGATTAACCTCAGACCCTCAAGGTCCGCATATTCCCGTTTTCCAAATGTAGCACGCCATCGAACAAAACCCAATTCGACAGCAGGTTCTGTCATCATGAGGCATGTTGAAGGATTTGGAGTTGACTGAATGTCTAACGAACCGCCGCTGAAGGCAGTAATTGCCGATCACATGATTCAGGACAACTTACGGTAACCGAGAACGCAATTCTCGACGTGGACTCAGATATTATTATCCTCGCCCTACCCTCCATGTTCAGGAGCACACCCACCAGTCTAGCGGCCCAAGACCCCTGAGTAAGCAATTGGGATACTTTGGGGATAGATCAAAGTCTTCTGCGCAAGCTGATCGAATCCGCCATGACTCGAGCCCAGCAAACAATCTCTTTAGGACTCCTGGCGTCCTCAGTAAGTCTCAAACTTCCTTGAATACCCACAACACATTTCGAGCATACTAACGCCTAAATGCAGCTATACCTGGCCTGCTTCCTTCAACTGATACCCTTTGAAGCCAAGGTTCAAGACGAGATCATACCAGTTGTACGTTTCCACAAGTCGTCTAAGGAAACCTCTCACGGCAGCCCCAAATCTATAGATACATACTGACAGGCACTTTCAAATAGCTTCCTTTCTGGGTCCTCGTGTCCTTCGGCTCATACCTATTGTTCAAGCTCGGGTTCGGCGTATTCACATTCAACGATGTTCCAGATGCGCACAAGGAGTTGATGGGGGAGATCGAGATAGCAAGGAAGGAGCTCAAGAGCAAAGGCATAGATGTTGACTGATTGCTATATTATACCCAATTTGCTCTATGTCTTCTATATTGTCTAAATTCAAGAGACTTCCATTGATCAGATATATGTTCAATATCCCTGGTACCGTATGTACGGGTACAGAGAAGGACTGTCGAATTCAGCATAGCTAACCGTTGGAAGACCGATCTCGCCAGTTCTTGACCACCACCTCTTGCAATCGTCGGTTATCAATGTGTCCCAACTTGGCTCATCCGCTCGTAATGGCGGTTGCTAGTTCTAATGCTGTAGTTCCCTAATCCCTTCTTATCCTGTTCTTGCCGCTGCGGATCTAGTAGACCTCGCCCAAACCTCCAAGACTGATAACATCCACCTCAGCCATTCTCTCCTCTCCTCTCCTTTAATCTCTTTTCCGTAGCCATAAACTCCCTAATTCCCACAGGCACCCCCTTAAATAAGCCCTCATCCGTCAAATCCACTCCGTCAAATCCTTGTTCCATCCCATCCAGATTCCCCACGGCTGTTTGCTTCCCCCCACCAGCACCAACCCTCCCCCCCCTCTCTCCTTCGCTACCCGCCGTAACCCTCATTGTCCCCTTCGCCTCCCTTTCTTTCCTTCTGCTCGCCCACTCCTCCACCTCCTCCCGATATACATCCCACACACAGTTCACACACCCGCTCATACAGCAATTGTCCGGTTCCTGTGGCCTTTCCGCACTCTCGGCCGCTCGCAGAATCTTATCCCGACGTTCGGCGGGGCCAGCGAGGCGAGAGCCGAAGACGATTTTTGGGTCCGGAGGGGGGTTATGATTGGGGCGGGCGGTTTTGGGGTTGCGGTCTTGCTCTGAAGGAGAGGTGGATGGTGGTGTATGGTCGGTGGGGGCTTTTGGGGAAGGAGATGCGGTGGGTAGTGGGGAGGAGAGGAGGAGAGAGTAGTAGTCGTCTGGGGGTGGATTCGGGGGAGGCGGTTTTTGGCGCAAGGAGAGGGGTGGGCTGTGGTGGAGGGTGCGGAGGGGAATAAGCGCGACGGAGCGGAGGGGTGCGTGAAGTCGTGGGGGCATATGAGAGATGCTTTGAGGATCTGGTTGGGGTTATGAGAATATCATGTTGAGTTGGCAGTTGAGCATTTGTTTGCAAATTGCAGGCAATTGCTCTTCTGTATGATGTCATCTCTGGAATGGTTCTGATATTTCAATTGATATACAAAAATGATTTTTAAGGCCACGTAACCATATACTTCTAATCTATAGAGTCATCGTAATATCTAGAGTTATTCCTATTTACATCCGAAATTTAAAACCCTGAATACAACTCCATACACCTTATCAAAGTTATTCAGGCACGGGCAACCCGAAAACAACACATGGACACCATCGGGTTATAATATCGTTGATTGCGAAACCTGTGTCGTTTTTTATTTTTTGCCGAGAGCCCCATCAAAATTATTGGCGAATCTGCAAAATAAGAACCAGAGTTGTAGAATCGATCCCACTGCTCCCCCAGTGCTTCATATGTAGTATATTCAATGCTTCATATGTAGTATACCCAATGCTTCATATGTAGTATATTCAATTTGTCATATGTAGTACCGTTGGGTGCGAAACCAGTATTGCTTTTTAGGACTTGTCGAGAGCCCCGCCAAATTTAGTGGCGAATTTTCAAAAAGTGCAAAATAAGGAGTGGGTAGTGGGGTTGATTTTTGGTTTCTTATTTTGCACTTTTTGAAAATTCGCCACTAAATTTTGGCGGGGCTCTCGACAAATCCTAGTAAAACGGCACAGGTTTCGCAATCAACGATACTACAAATGGAGCACTGAATATACTACATATGAAGCATTGGATATACTACATATGAAGCACTGAGGGGGCAGTGGAGTCGATTTTACAACTCTGGTTCTTATTTTGCAGATTCGCCAATAATTTTGATGGGGCTCTCGGCAAAAAATAAAAAACGACACAGGTTTCGCAATCAACGATAGTTCGAATAAAATCTGCAATAGTGATCAAGACCAAATACTCCACATCATACAGTACCAAGATATAACGGGTTTCAAAGCTCAGTAGATGCCTGGGAGAAGTCGATACGGTACTCGCTTCTTGATCTCCAGCCACGACTCGCCGTACTATTCATTTCCAAGTGCAGAGATTAGCAAAGCCCAATAACAACAATCATATATGCAAGGATCGAGCGCATCTAGTAGTTGAGCTAGGCTTACGTTTTTGGTGCAATACTCGTCCATGACAGGTATAGCCCTAGAAGTGAAGTCATAGAAGAACAACGCCCCTATAGCGAGGCCCCACGGCCAGCCGGCAGCGGTCATAGCATAACCACTACGCCAGAGAGTGTAGCCGCCATAGTTGATGTTCGTTGCCAAGGACCAGAGACCGCCGCCATACGGTTTTCCCTTATTCTCTGGCTTACTCTTAAAGACCTTGCGTTGTATTTCGGAGTACAACTCAATAGTTATACCAAGGATGTACAAGCCAGCGCCTGCGGCTAGAGTTGGTGAAGACGATACAACATTCACAATGGAAGCGGTTGGGGACGTGAGTGTTGGGCCAACTGAGCTTACAACCCAAAGAGAGAGCAGCGTGTTTGTGGAGTTAAGAACCGTATTGATAAGAGATATGGCCGTGGCTGCACCTGGGAGCATCTCTTGTTCCGAGATAAGAAGAAGATTTATGAGCTGCTTGACAGTACTGCCCAGAGCCATCGCGGAAACGACCGTGGCATATGGCGTGAGACCAAGGATGCCATTACCAGCAATTGTAGAAGACTGTAGAGCACGTCCCCCCAGCGATTCGATTAGACTGGCTCCCCATCCTCGCTGGAGTATACTGTACTGCAAGGCGACATCAGCGGAGCGCAAGCCGACAAAAATTGAGGTCCCGATGGGTGAGGCTATTGGTAATTTCAGTGTCAGCATTGCCTTGTTGGGTCATAGAATTGAGCTTCGTGATGCGTCAAGATAAAGGGGAACAAAGGCTCGAGATGCACCCGAAGAATTTCTCAAGATTATGGCTCGAAAGAAGGGAGAACACTCTAAGAATACGTACGGGCCTTCTTCCTGGAGGCGACGGACCAGTCCTTTGGTTTGTCCGGGTTGCTACTCATGGTTGGCCGTCGATAGTTAGAACAGATGGAGATTGGAGGCGCAACGAACTCTTATATATTACTCTCTTCTAGAGCGGAGAGGAATTCCTCCGAGTCCTCAGCAACTATTCTATGTCCGGGGACGGTCCGAGCTTCGGGGTCCGCTTGGCGCGCGGCAACCTTCTGGACAATTAAGGTAACGAGTGCGACGAAAACTCCACATTGGTGCTCGTAGTTCTTGTCACTATCATGTAGCTGAAGGCATGTAAAGTCAGTTCTATTGCGAAGAGGATGTCATCGACCGCAACCTCTTACAGTCTGCTTGTATTTACATGCGATTGGTTCGAATTCGTCACCCAATTACGTCCTCGGTATCTAACGGTAATGGTAGCAAGGGAAACTTGAAGTATGGTAGGAAAAGAGGAAACTGACGGGAAGTAGAGTAGTTTGGCACAAGTGATATCGGAGAATTGCTGCTCGGCTGTAGTACACTCGAAATCGAGCTCCTACACATTGAATGTGGATGCGATTCTCCAAGGATACGATCATACGAGTATGTATGGCTTGGTTTGCCGTTCAGCAAAACAGAAGAGACCGAAAAGCAATCACCTCAGCTATCCGTATGTATCATGAGCAATATCTGCATCATCCTCCTGCAATGCCTCTCCGTACGGAGCATGACGAGCTATGTTCTCGGAATGCCAAGACCCAGCCACACTGTAATTTACATGTAATCTATCTAGTCTTAGTGCTTGGAGATAGATAAGTTCGATAATACTGATTTGGAACCCAAACCTTCCATTTGCCTACCAATTATCATCATCTACCTCCTCTATCATCTCTACCTCTTCTATCTCTACATCA